>Ga0255772_10006084_pt1 | contig 11060 bp, 10 predicted proteins | sample 071ome_34_FD_179970 | JGI IMG/M metagenome (GOLD analysis project Ga0255772, IMG submission 179970) | Coastal salt marsh microbial communities from the Groves Creek Marsh, Skidaway Island, Georgia - 071411BT metaG (version 2) | ecosystem: Environmental > Aquatic > Marine > Intertidal zone >... | reverse complement strand
TCATCTTCGCCACTCACTGGATTATATGTTTTATTATCTGTATAGAATGATATAGTAGTTGTAAACCCAAAATCATCATCTGCATCAGCATTTGCTGGATTAGGTACAACAATTACTCTTTCTTCCCTAGGTGTAGGTGGTTTGTCAGTATCAGCATATAAATCAGCTTGTGTGGATTTAATAACACTTGCATTTGACATAGGACCGTACAGATAAGTTTTAGCAGTAAAGTTTAATGTATAGATTACTGCTCTTCTTCTTGTAAAGTCACCGTTATAACTATCTTCATAGCTCACAGTGTTTAAAATAATTGGTACATCTCTTTTTAAATTCATTTCAGGTATTACATTAACTGTCACTGTATAGTCTGGTTGAAAGTAAGGTAATATCTGTTCAACAATTTGTAGGCCATTTTCTGCCGTTGCTGTAAAAATATTTAAACTAAAATCTATATTATATGGCACAGGTGAATAATTAAAATTCATAACTTTGCCATCTGCTTCGTTAGATTTTACTCTAACAGTTTTATTCATCTTGTTTAATTTTCTGTTTGCATCATAAGATAAACCTGTAATCTCAAAACTCATACGAGGTAATACAATTGCAAACTCTCTATTTTCTAAATTAGCTTGTTGGTCTAATCTAACTAAAAACTTTTCTTTAGGTGCATATGCTAAAGGCACTCTTAATCTTTTTGTAACAGCACCGTCTGAGGCAGTGTTTTGTACATAGATATTATTAAAGACTTGGCCAAAACCAATGACTAACTTTCTAACACCTTCGTTGTAAAAATGATTACCAAACATTATTCGTCTACCTCACCAAATGGGTTTCTTTCTGTAAAGTCTAAAATATCATCTGCAATAGAAGCTGTATCATAACCTGCTTCAGTATTTAAATCTAAGTTATCTGCATATGGCGATTGTGTCTGTATGTTAGTTGCACCTGGACTATATGTTTCTTGCATTAAGAAAGCAGGTTGACCACTTGCATAGTCTAAGTAGTCTTCTAACATAATTGAACCTTCACCATCTAGTGCCACTTGACCAACTTCTAATGATACTTTATGTTGTAATATATCAAGTGTTCTATTGTCTTCGTATTGGTCAATAACTTCATTACCTGTATCAAGTTTTTCTGAAGCGTATTCCCAACGAGTAACTTTAAGTTTGTACACCGGTAAGTTACCTAATTGAAAGAATGGCTCTTGGTCTTCAACAAATAGAATTTCAAAAAATGAATTCATTAAAGGCACATATAAAATGTCGCCTTCGTTTGGTCGACCAGCTGCAATTAAATTTGCTGTGTTTGATACATGCTCTTCAAATCTTCTCTTAGAAACAACCAATGTAGTGTCATCTCTAATTTCTAAACCAAACTTATTAATGATTTCTTGTTCACCAGCAAATCCTTCGTTTGTTTCAAAATACATTTCAATTGCATAACTATCATCAAACTTAGATGTAGTATCTTCACCAAAGATTAAGTCCCTATTTACAAGGGTACGAGGCATATAGAAAACATCTTGGCCATATATTTTTAGGCCTTCGATAATTAAATTTTCGTGTAGTCTTTTCTCGTTGTCGTTGCCAATGCCTCGGCCTGCCTGGAAATAGTGATTAACTGCCATGGCATTATCCTATCATCATTGCTGGATTTAATTCGAAAGTGCTTCTAATCTCTTGTTCTAGTTTTTCAATATCTTGCATTGCTTGTTGATAGATTTCAACACCGTTAAGTGTCACACCACCAATCATCTGAACACCACCAAATTTTGATAAATTAGCACCCCATTGTTTTTTAAACAAGGCAGTTGTGTATCTCTTTAAGTAAATATCATTCCACACATCTGTGTAGGTTGCTGGGTCTAACTTACGATAACACTCAATAACAAGGTATTCATCTGTCGCTAAATCATTTGTCCAGTCCATATCAATGTATAGTCTGTTGTCGTGTTGATTGAAACGAATTGGTTTTTCACCAACTAAAATGTGGTCTAAGAAATCTAAGTGTCTTAAAACAATATCATAGTTAATTATTGAAGTAGATGAAAAGTCATATAAGTCATTTAATCGTAGTTGATACCTTACATCAAATAGATTTAAGTTACCTTTGTTTGAAAATGGGAATATATTAATAACTGAGATAACTGTTTCTGGAACAACTAAGAAATTATTGTCTTCATACCAAGTAGTTGAAACGCTATTTTTGGTAGCCGTTTCACTTGACGGATTAATAGCTGACAATCTTGCTTTGTCGGCTGCTGTAAGTTTGTATTTTAAATAAGTTCGTCTAATACCATCATAGTGGTACTGTTGAAAATACTGTACAGCTTCGTCTATTCTATCTTCTAACTGGTCATCATCCACATTGATTTCAATGACCGGTTTACCAAGATTTCTTAGACAATACTGTTTAAGTGTTTCTCTGGTGCTTGGAGTTGCCATAAGTTATATTCCCTTTTACTATATTTATAAGATTTTTAAACTATCTTTGGGAATAGATTGTCACTACAGAATAACTTAATATCGTTCTCAGGAAGGCCTAATGATTGCATAACCCTAGGCGTATGTGGGTTCATTTGTTGATGGTGGCAGTAGTAATTTTGCGCCTCAATGACATCATCTCTACTGGAATCACCTGAATATGTGCCAATTCTGGCAAGATAATTATGTAAATTACCTAATGCAATATCACATATTTGATTTAATTCAACAATATCTTTTACATTACCAGCTGCAATCATACCACCACTAAAGATAGCCTTTGCCCAATCAGGCAATTCTCTTTCTTTACTAGGTTTAAAATCTTTTACTTCGTTAATAAACCACTTTGTTAATGGGTGTTCTTTTTGTAATAAAGGTGAGAAATCGTGGAAGGCACCTGTTACTTTGTTTTGACCTGCAATAATATCAAAACCATAAATCGGTCCACCATTGTCTAACTCTGGAAATAAACAGACATGCATCATCCAAAGTTTTTTACTTTCTCTTACATCAACCACATCAACATGAGCTCTTCGAACAACATTGTTTCTCCATGTTCTGTTAACCCAACCATATTCTGGATTGTTAAATCGTTCCATTCCTGGTTCGTTATATTCTTCACACTGAGTATTCAACATGGCAACCATGTCGTCTTTCAGTCTAATTAGTCTTTCCCAAATCATTCATTTCCCCAAATAGTTTAGTTGCATAATCAAAACAAAGTCTTGCCTCTGGTAAAACTGTGTGTTGATATATGTTCAAATAAGTGTTAATTTTATCTCTTACAATCTCTTTATACTTATATTCGTCTGGTCTAAAGAAATAATAATTATTAGGACCTGGTGTTTTTCTTCTAATCATTTGGCCACCAGATAAGTCACCTAAATGTCTTACATAGATATGTGCATATAAACTTTCTGCACTTTCTTTAATTAATTCTATATGTTTAATATAATCAACTGTACTTTGTGTAAGTGTTGGTGTATCATCAAATTTCCATAATGACTGATAATCTTTTCGTATTCTATCAGCTCTTGGTAAATTGGGTGTATCAACAAACAAAGAGTTTTCAATACCCCTATCTTCTAAAGCACGATAACAATGATATTGATTATACAAATATATAGCATATAGATTTGGGTCTATATTACCTGACATAAGAGTCCTTACAAACTCTTGCCTTTCGGCATTTTTATGTTGTTCTAAAGTTAATTCTTTTATATCAAGCATTACCATTTACCAATAGGACATTTAACTAAAGGAAGTTTCCATTTTACATCCATGAAACAACCACACTTTTCACATCTAGGAATTAAACCTTTAGATTTGTCTTCAACAATTTTAAAAGTTTTTGTACCATCTTCATTTTCTTGTTCAAGTTCCATTTTTTCTGGAAAAATGTGAGTTAAATATCTACATTTTCTACAGATTTCTTCTCTTTCTTTAGCGTTCATCTTTATTCACCAATATAATATTAACAGATATTCTCCAATATGGACATTCTGTAGATGGTCCTTCACCATCATGCATTTTATTTGTATCAAAAATTACAAACCTACTAGGTATGTAGTCAACAAAATTATTTTCAATTTGTAGTCTTCCACCCCATTCTGGTTTCCATTCAGGCGTTAAAAACCCTACAATTGAAACACCTTTCTTTTCGGTATCTGTATGCATTTCTGTATATGAAGTTGGATTTTTTGCACCTAAATGAATTCTATAAAGCTCTGTAGGTAAAAAGGCACCATATGTTTCATAATATCTTTGTCTTAACTGTTCTACAATACCACTAAAAAATCCACACAGTAAAGGATTACGCACCTCGCCTGTGTGTTCTTTTATGATATGTCCTGGAAAAGCGTGGTAATTTCTTTTTTTAGAAACACGACCAATACTCCACATTCCTGTGTTAGTTATTTGGTCGTATAAATCGTAAAGTGTTGGCTCTGAAATTACTTCATCAAATATTGTTGTATTCATAATAACTCATAATATATTTAGTCAACTTTTATTTAACCATAATGCCGTTGTTTCTTAAAGTAAAGATGTAAGCGCCTGGATCCGAACCGCCTCTATAATGCATACCAGTTAAAAGTTTTGTACCTGCACCTGAACCAACTAGTGAGTTGATTGTTCCCGTATAGTCGGAAGCAGCAATTGTACAAGTAGGTGCTGTATGGTTATCAGACATTGTAAAGATAGGTTGTGTTCCGTCTGAGAAGTTGAAACCTACATTGGAACTACCTTCCATATCGTTATGATATAGATAGAAGTCTGAACCTTTATAACCAGTTGCAAGTGTGCCCTCTAATGCGTTTAACCATGCATTGTTAATTGTTGTACTGTTTACAGCGTCTTTGTATAAAAATGTATAGTTACAGTATGGAGCAGTATCACAAGCATCAAAGAACGCAAGTGTTAAAGTACCTACTGTATATGAACCTAAGTCTGTACATGCACAAGAACCTGAACCACAACTTGTACCTATGTCTGTTCCATTACCAGATGTGTTTCCAATATACCAATAAGAGTAACCTGGATTAGGTGATAATCTCACATAACCTGTTGTGCCTTCAAAGTATAATTGGTGAGCAGTAGTTTGTCCTGGTGGTTTAAACCATCTATTACCATCTGTTGTAACGCCAGCAGCTGTAGCCTCAGCTGGACTTGCAATTGCTAAGGCCTCACTTGAACCATCAGGCGTAATAGTTGTTACTGTGAATGCTCTACTGTTTGTGTTAGTACCGTCAGAAGCAGTAATTGTAAATGAATTTGATGCGGCTGTATCTGGTGTTCCTGAAATTGTAAAGACACCTCTGTTTCCGTTCCATGAAAATACACCTGAAGTGCCTGATGGTAATGAACCAGATGTAACGGTCATATTTTGAATTGCCGTACTATCGGGGTCATAACACTCAATTTCAACAGGCGTCATAGCTGAACCTGTGACACCAATATCTGCCAGTGAAGCACTTGTTATAAATGTTGGTGTAGAACCTGCATCTAATACTTCTTCTAAAGTTGATGCAAGACCAGATGAGTTAATAATCTTTACATCATATGGTTCGTTTGAAACACCCATAGCTGCTGTAGTAGTAGCAGTGGCACTTGAAGCAGAAATTCTATTTACTGATAATCCGTCATATTCTGTACCATCAGCACCAATAAACTTAACTTGAACAGTTGATGAAAAGTTTGAACCTGAAAGAGTAATTGTTGCTAAAGTAGAACCATCAGAAGCCCAACTTGAAGGAGAAATACCCGTTAAAACCGGTGGACTATCAATTGGTTTCCAGTTTTCACCATAGTATTCTGCTAAACCTGTTTCTGTGTTATATCTTAATCTGCCTGACTGGTCAACTCGTTGAGCAGTAGTACCTTCAGGCAAATCAATACCAGTAGTTCCTGTGAACTCGGTGTTTTTATTTTTAAAGTCTTTTAAATTACTCATTTAATCCTCTACTACTATTTATCTATTAATTTTCTATAAGTTTCCAGCCATAAGTTGCACCAGTATAAACTAGTCCAATTGAAGCATTTTCTTGCGATACAGTCATATCAGAAGCATCACCCATAATATTTTTAGTGTTTCTACCAATTGTTAAATTGTTTGTATCAAAAGAAGCGGCCAAATCTAAAAATCTTACTTGGTCTCCAGTTTGTGGATTAGCAGGTAAATTTAAAGTAACTGCACCGCCAGATGTATCTACAAAAATTCTGTCATTAGCCGCTACAGTGTCACCAGTGTCACCAACAGCTTTTGATGACCAAGGATTACCACCACCTAGGCCAGTCCATTGTGTTCCATTATAACCTTCCCATGTAACTAGTGAAGCGTTATATCTAAATGCACCTGTGTATAAGTTACCGCCTGTAGGTCTTTGTGCTGTTGTACCTGTTGGAGGAACCCATGCGCCTGTACCAGCAAAATCTCTTGTTAAGTAACCAACTATTGCTCTTTCTGTTGGCACAGCAGTATTACTATCACCAGACAATGTTTGGTCAGTTGAGAATTCGTTAATTGTTGCACCTAACTCAGCACCAATAGAACCAAGTTGTAACTCAGTCAAACCTGAAAGGTCAAATGCGTCTGCGTTTAGAGTTGCAATACCTGTTGCCTGTTCAATTCTAAATTGGTCACCAACTCTAAAGTCACCTTTTTGGTCAGTTGATGTAAAGTAAACACGGCCACCATTTGTTTCAGTAACCTCATCATCTTGTGAAGCCGGCTGAGAAGGACCTCCTGGATAATTTGTAGTAGTGAAATCACCTGTACCAATATCTAAGAAGTCGTGTCCTGTTAATCGAACATTTGAAAAATTTGTTGTAATTGTAGTTGTTGTGTTATCAGCAATTGCGTTAACTTCAGTAATTGATGTTGTTAAACGAACCGTTGCAATTCTTGTACCTGTGTTTGTTTCTGATACAGCAGATACTCTATAATATGTACTGTCGCCAGCAAATTGAATATTAGCACCAACTGTAATAGCAGTTGCACTTTCTAATGTTGCATCACTTGAATCCAAAGTAATAAGTGGACCAATCTGACCAACCTGAGCAGCTGAACTATCGCCAACTGAACTATCTAATTGTACTTGGAATGTAGAACTATCTTCTTTTGTGATAGTAACAGTTTCACCTTGTTGGAAGTTACCTGTTCTACCATTGATGTGTAGATAGTCTAACGAAATATTTGTTCTATGAATATTAGCAGTTGCACCTGAAGTATCACCAACAATTGTAGCTGTACCTTGTGCTTGTGTAGCAATCATATCCTGTATATCGGATTCTGTAGCTGCACCTACAAATGTTGTTGCATCATATTTTAGAATTTCACCTTTTGCCTGTACTGTAACAGCACTTTCAGAAGCAAGTGTTCCGTCCGCTTCAGCACCTTTTTCACCATAAGCAGATGAACAGTTTAGACCTCTGATAAAACCACCGGATTCTGCATAGAATGATTTATCACAATAGTATGTGAAGATAGAAACCATTTCACCACGACCACCGCCTAATGCATGAACACCACGGCCATCGGAGTTAATTTGTGTAAAGTCATTTGCAAGAATTGATTTATTGCCTGAACTGTGTAATAGTCCGTCAATCTGAATACCAGTTGCACTGGAATTTACAGACGAACAGTTTTGAATATAAGGTGAAGCGGTTGTAATTGAACCACTAGGGTCTAATGATGTTACAGAAGCTTTACTTGTGCCACCAGCAGTTGGTGTTCCTGTTAAACCTTTCATTGACATTTGAACAAGGTTTGTTTGATTATTCAACAACCACATATTAGAAGCATTATTGTTTTCTAAACTATCTACATCTAATACTAAATCACCTGTACCTGAACCAATATCTGCAGCTGCAATTGTAATTGTATCAGCAACTACAAATCCTGTACCGCCGTGATAAATTGTTACTGCTGAAACAGCACCACTTGAAACTGTTATATTTGCAACAAAAGATGAAGCAATACCATTTGTAGATGTTGTTGAAGTACCGTGAACATAATTATATGTGCCGTCTGTTGCACCACTTGTATTTGAATTGATTGAAACTGTTGCGACTTGATGACCTGTTCCAGAGTTAGGTCTTACCTCAGTACCTCTTAAACTTTCACCTTGTACTGTAACACCAGCAGGAACTCTTAAAGGTAATGTTTCTCTATAAACACCATTTTTAACATAAACAACATCACCAACTGAAGCAGAAACTACTGTAATTGTAATTGAAGTTGCACCACCTAATTGTGAACCACTATCTGAGAATGTAATTATATCACCAGCAGCGTGGCCTGAACCACCATTTGTAATTGTAACTGTTGGTGTAGATGAACCATCTAAAACTACTCTTGCTTGAACGCCTGTTCCTGAACCATCTGTGCCTGTTTGTGTAATGTCATAAGTTCCTGGAGTACCGCCTGTACCACCTGTAACTGTATCAAAGTCAACAACATCTCCTGAAGTTGCAACTGATAGTGCTTTATAAATTGTTTTAAATGGTAAAAATTGTGAACCTGGATTACTGTCTGAACCTGAGTTTGCAACATAAAGAACATTTTTACCTTCAGCATTTGACCAAATAGGGTCTGTACCGTCTGTAGATAAAACTGAACCAACTACGCCGATAGGCAATCTTGCAGCTGCGGCTGCATCTTGGTAAATTAAATCACCTCTTGTATTTAATACGGCACCTGTATCTCCTTGAGCAACAACTTGCCATACTGTAGCGTCTGAACCTGGAGTGACATTGACTTGTCTATCTTTCAACATCACATAAGAAGTAGAAACATATCTTACAACATCACCAATATTATAAGTTGTGGCTGCGTTGTAACCACCAGTACGATAATTGAATCCTTTAACTAATAGATTAAAGTTTGTTGTATTTGTAGTACCATCTGTATTTGCTGGATATTCGTTTGAGTGATTGTTTACTGCAACATAAACATTACCACCATAATTAACAACATCACCAGTTTTATAAGCTGTTCCAAAAGAGAAATCACCAGTATTATTATAACCAGTTGTGATTACATCCCAATATGAATTGTCTGTTGGAGTATTACCAGCACTTGGTGTTGAATTTACATAAACATATGTGTAACCACCATAAGATACTATATCACCATCTTGGTATGTTGTGCCAGCATTATAATTGTCTTCCCATTGTAGGCCTTCAGAATATACTGTAAATTTTGTTTCATCAAATGTTGATGTTGAAGTGTGTGCTGTAGTTACTTTGTATTGATAAGCACCGTATTTTACAACATCATTTAATTTATAAGTTTGTGAAGATGCCCAATCACCTTTGAAATCTAAACCATCAACAAATAATGAGAACTTTGTTAAGTCCATTGTTTCAGTAGAAGATGTGTACTCAGTTGTACATCTGTATTGTCTTCCACCGTATTTTACAATATCATTTAATCTATACTGTGTTGAGTTAGCGTAATCGCCTCTAAAAGTTAAACCATCATTATATTGTTCAAAGTTTGATTGATTTAATACTGCACTTGAAGATGTATGAGCAGTTGTTACCCGATAGTTTTTACCACCGTAAGATACTAGGTCATTTAATTTATACCATGTAGCGTCTGCGTATGCACCTTTAAAAAATAGTGCTTCTGCTTGTAAAGACCAATAATCTGTATATGTTCCTGGATTTGTGTAGAATAAGTTTTCGTTTGAAGGAGATGTGTGGTTAGCCGTACACACATAGGTATTACCGCCGTACTTAACCACATCATCAATTAAGTATGATGTGCTAGTAGCCCAATTGCCTCTCCATTTAAATTTAATTCGACCTAGTTTAAAATCTGCCATGGTTTACCTTTAATTACTAATACTATTTATACGAGTTTATACTGCGCTTTGCCAAGATGTTGACGATACAGTTGATGTACTATCAAATGTAGAAAAATCATCACTTGTCAAGGCTGTTGCACCCCTACTTCTATTTTCCCTTTTAACAAAATAACCATTGTCATCAACATAGTAAGTTGCATCACCGCTTTCATGTCTAAATTGATGATAAAAGTCATTATCGTAATTTTTATATTTTTTATCTACTTTACAAATTGCAATTTGAGCACCTGATTTAGGTTTTGCAATAAATGTCACCGTTGGAGAACTATATGTAAATTGTTCTCCTAAAATCTGTTTTACTCCATCTAAGTACACGCAAACTCTTGTATCATCTAAAACTGGTTCATTCATAGTAAACGCTAGAGTTGAACCATCACCAGTTTCATATTGAGTTTCACCTGATTGTACAAAAGGAGCATCATCTGTATATTCAAAATCTCTGGATATTTGAGATGTGCCGTTCATATCAGTAGGCGAACCATTTTGATAATCAATAGTTTCTGTGCTATCTTTATCTATTTTTGTATAATACAGCATACCCTCAGTTGTTCTTCTAAGAGCGTGAAAGGTCTCTTTAGATTGTTGTCCTTCTGGTACTACATATCCTAAAGTAGCCATTAACTAATCTCCAATATACTTGCATATGCCTCAACATCTACTGAAGAGGAATCTGGATTTGGGTCAGCATATATTCTGAGAATATCATTATTTTCTAAATTGATTGTTTGTCTAAAACTAATGTATTGTTAGCAGCCACATTTAAACTTCTACCTACATGATAAAAAGTTGAACCACCATCTGTGGTAACTTTTACATTTACTTTAGCTGCATTTGTTGAACTTTTATTTGAGATATAAACAGCGTGAATAACAGCAGTTACACCTGAGCCTGAAGCTGTGTAAATATTTCCTGTTGCGTCATCTAAAACGCCAACATCTAAACCTGCGTTTTTAAAACTACTAGCCACTTATTATCCTCCAAACACAATAGCGTATGCTAAAGCATCACCGTCCATTGCAACTGTACCTGATTGGTCAGGCAATGAGATTGTGTTATCTTTAGTCGGTTCTTGTACTGTTAAAGTTGTTTCAAAGGCGTTTGCTAATGCACCTTCAAATACTAAATCTGAACCATCAAGTACAATATCATTGTTTGTTACTGCACCTGAAGTAGTAACATCTTGTAATGTTACGGCGCCTGCACC
>Ga0255772_10006083_pt1 | contig 11061 bp, 11 predicted proteins | sample 071ome_34_FD_179970 | JGI IMG/M metagenome (GOLD analysis project Ga0255772, IMG submission 179970) | Coastal salt marsh microbial communities from the Groves Creek Marsh, Skidaway Island, Georgia - 071411BT metaG (version 2) | ecosystem: Environmental > Aquatic > Marine > Intertidal zone >... | reverse complement strand
GAAATAAAAATTATAGATACTCTTTGCAGAATAGACACAAAAAATGAACTTGAGTATTATAAAAATGGCGGAATTCTTCAATATGTTCTTCGGAATATGATTTAATTATGGACGAAGAAACAGCAATTATCAATAGCAATACAAGAAACGAAAAAATTAGGAACTTTTTTGTAAATAACAAAAAGTCACTTTTAATATCTGTTATAATCATCATAGGAATTTTAATAGGATACTTTGCTTATGCAGAATACAAAGAGAGTAAAAAAATAGAAATTTCCAATCAATATAATTCTGCTGTAACCGAATATTCAGAGGACAATAAAGAGAGAATTAAAAATTTACTTGTTGATTTAGTTTTTAAAAACGATCCCACTTACTCGCCTTTATCTTTATACTTTATAATTGACAATAAACTAATTACTGAAAAATCAAAAATTAATGATTTATTTGACAATATAATTAAAGAGGTATCGTTGGATAAAGAAATCAAAAATTTAATTATCTATAAAAAAGCACTTTATAACGCCGATTCAAGTGAAGAAAACCAACTTTTAGAGATACTAAAACCAATTACTAACTCTGACAGTATTTGGAAAGCACAAGCACTTTACCTGATAGCAGAATATTTTTATTCTAAAGATGAAAAACAAAAATCTAAAGAGTTTTTCAATCAAATACTTCTAATAGAAAATGCAAATCAAGATCTAAAAACTGAAGCACAAAAAAGGCTAAACAGAGATTTAAGTGAATAAAATTGTAATTTTTTTTATACTTATTTTTTTAACTTCAGGTTGCTCATTTAATAAAAACTCAAAATTTTGGACAGCCTCTCAAAATATTCCAGAAGAGAGTAATCCTAATTATCAAGAAATTTTTGCTGAAGAAGAGGCGCTAAACAAAGAGTTGAATGCAAATGTGTCGATTAGTTTGGGCGATATATTTAATAATAACTCTAAAGTTAGAGACTACTTTAATAATGACGGTAGATTAGATTATGATGGAATACTAAAAAAATCTTCAAGATATAAATTTTCTAAAATTAAAAACTTTTATCAATTTGAACCAAAAATATCATTTAACGGTAAAAATTTAGTTTTTTTTGACAATAAAGGTTCAATATTAAAATTTGATGATAAATCAAAACTAATTTGGAAAAAAAATTATTACTCAAAATCTGAAAAAAAATTAAAACCAATATTGCAATTTGCTAATGATGGTAAAACTCTAGTAGTTGCTGATAATATTGCTAAATATTTTGCATTAGACATTAATACAGGTGAACTTCTTTGGTCTAAAAACAATTTAGCACCATTTAATTCTCAAATTAAAATTTTTGAAGATAAATTTTTTATTATTGATTTTTCAAATACACTTAGATGCTTTTCTTTAAAAAATGGAGAAGAATTATGGAATATCAGAACAGAAAATTCATTAATACGATCACAAAAAAAACTTTCAATGGTTATTGTAAATAATTTGATATACTTTAAAAACTCCATTGGTGATATTAGTGCTGTTGATATCAATGAGGGTGAATTGTTGTGGCAATTACCAACTCAAAGCAGTTTAATATATGAGGCTGCGTTTTCTTTAGAAACTTCTGATTTAATAACTGACGGTAATACATTATTTTTTTCAAATAATAAAAATCAGTTTTTTTCTATTGATCTAGGGACTGGAAGTTTTAATTGGGAAAACCAAGTCAATTCAAGTTTAAGACCTACTTTAGTTGGAAATTATATTTTTACTGTTTCCTTAGAAGGTTATTTAATTGTCATAGAAAAAAATAGTGGAAATATTATTAGGGTGACTGATATTTTTAACAGTTTCAAAAAAAAGAAAAGAGATAAAATTAAACCAGTAGGTTTTATAGTTGGAACAAATAATATTTATCTATCAACTGATCATGGTAGATTGATGGTAATTGATATTCAATCAGGTCGAACAAAATCTATTTTAAAAATAGATAATGATAAAATATCCAGACCATTTGTATTAGATAAAAATCTATATGTAGTTAAAGAAAATGCTATTATTAAATTAGATTAATGTTTCTTAAATTGCTGGAAAAACTAGGTCGAAAAAAAGTTGTTTTAGATCGTGGTCCTTCACATCCTAGATTTGATTTAGCTAAACCGTGGATGAATAGGTATTATCTGATTTTCAGGTATAGACCAAAATGGTTTCCTTTTAATATCTTAATTCATGAAATGTTAGCAGATGATCACGGAGAAGGTGTTCATAATCATTTATGTCCTTATATCACTATAATATTAAGAGATGGTTATTGGGAAACTACAAAACAAGGAAAATTTTGGAGAAAACCTGGCTATATCGGCTTTAGATCAGCAAATGCATATCATAGGGTAGATTTAAAAAAAGGCACTAAACCAATGACCATATTTATACCAGGCCCTTTTGGATTAAGAAAAGGGCCACGTTCTGAATATGGAATTAATTTTAAGGATAAATGAAATTAGAAAAAAAATTTATTGAATTTTGCAGCAGTAAGAAGCTCGAAATTAATTCAAATCAAATAAAAATTATTAATTCACTTGAAAAGTTTCAAAATGATAATTTTGATAATTCATTTTTATCTAGTTTTTTTAAAAAAGAGTCAAAGTTAGGCTTTTACTTACATGGCGATGTTGGTGTTGGAAAAACAATGATTTTAGATTTCTTCTTTAAACAATTCGAAATTAAAAAAACCAAAGTTCATTTTAACGAGTTCATGATTAACTTTCATGATTTTATGTTTAATAATGACAAAAAAGATAAAGCAATAGAAATTTTTGTTAATAATTTAAGGAACAAAGCAAAAATTCTTTTTTTTGATGAATTTCAGGTCACGAATATTGTAGATGCAATGATATTGGGAAGACTGTTTGAAAAAATATTTGAAAAAAAAATATGTGTTTTGTTTTCATCAAATATAAAGATTAATGATCTTTATGAAGATGGTTTACAAAGAGATCAATTTTTGCCATTTCTAAAAATTTTAAAAGAAAATTCTATTGAAAAAGAATTATCAATCAATGAAGATTATAGAATTAATAAGAAAGATACTCTAAACAGATTTTTATCACCATTAAATGAAACGACCAATTTTAAACTAAATAAATTTTTTAGAGAATTAACCAAACATAAAACAAATAACCCAAAAAAATTAGATATAAAAGGAAGAGAATTAATAATAAATAATTTTTATGAAGGCATTGCTAAATTTAAATTTGATGAATTGTGTGATAAAAATCTAGGTGCAGAAGATTATCTTCAAATATCGAATTGTTGTAATCTTATCTTTATCGAAGAGTTACCGGACTTTAATGAAAATAATTCTAATCAACAACAAAGATTTATTACATTAATAGATATAATTTATGAAAAAAAAATTCCAATTTTGATCTCATCTGAAAAATCAATCAATAATTTAAACTCTTCAAAAAGTCTGTCAAAAATATTTAAAAGAACGATAAGTAGACTGCATGAACTTACATCTATTAAAATTTAGATTAAATGAAACAAGAATTTTATAATTTAGTATTACAAACTAACGGACAAAAACTTTATGAGTTTACTGATAGTACTTTAAACTGGATAAAGAAAAACAATTTCAAAAATGGAATGATAAATTTAAGCGTTCAGCATACTAGTGCATCTTTAATTGTACAGGAAAACGCTGACCCTGATGTCCAAACAGATTTGATTTCATATTTTGACAAATTAGCTCCAATGAATAATGAACTGTATAGTCATACAGTAGAAGGTAAAGATGATATGCCTGCTCATATAAAATCATCTCTTACTAATAACCAAATTGCATTAAGTTTAAAAAATACAGAATTATTATTAGGCACTTGGCAGGGAATTTTTCTATTTGAACATAGAATTGAGGCTCAGAGAAGAACAATAATTCATCATTTTATTGGTGAATAAATTATTTATTCTTTAAAGATTGAAAAGCCTCTAATGCAGATACTCTTGCTTTTTCATGTATAACAATTGGGCTTGGATAATCTTTGCCAATTATAGTTTTAATGGCTTCTTGATATTTTAACTCCATTTCCCATGGTTTATGAATAAATTTTGCTGGAACTTTATTAAGTTCGGGTACCCATTTTTTTACATACAAACCTTCTTTATCAAATTTTTCGCCCTGAAGAATTGGATTAAATATTCTAAAATAAGGTGCAGCATCAGCACCACATCCCGCAACCCATTGCCATTGAGCTACATTATTAGCCTCATTAAAGTCTAACAGGCAATTCCTAAAATGTTTTTCACCTTCTACCCAATTAATTCTTAAATGCTTAACCAAAAAAGAACCTACAACCATTCTAATTCTGTTGTGCATCCAACCTGTTTCATAAAGTTCACGCATACCCGCATCAACAATTGGATATCCAGTCATTCCATTCTTCCAAGCTTTTAAATGTTTTTCATTTTTTACCCATGGAAATTTATCAAATTCTTTTCTTAAATTACCCTTCAACATTTCCGGAAAATAATTTATCAAACTGTGTGAAAATTCTCTCCAGCCTAATTCATTGATATATTTTTGTATATTAATGTTTTTTGGTTTTATCAAAGAACATTCTTTATAAATTTTTTCAACATGGATTTGACCATGTTTAATATATGGAGAAAGCTTTGAGGTTCCCTCAACTGAAGGAATATCTCTATTAGTACCATAATTATTAATTTTATTTTTGATCAAATCATTGAGAAGATTTTGTGATTTTTTTTCTGATACATCCCAGTATTTTTCAAACTTTTTATACCAATTTTTTTTAGGTAAAATCTCTTTAGGTAACTTGTTGTTTTTAAAGTATTCATAATTTTTTTCTTTCTTTAAAACTTTTGATAATTTAGAGGGCACTGCACTAATATAAATTTGCTCAGCAACTCTCCAAAAAGGAGTAAATACTTTAAATGGGGTGTCATCCTTTTTAGTTACATTTTGAAATTCATTTAATATATTCCCTTTGAAATATTTGAATTTTATATTCTTTTTTAAAAAAATATTATCTCTAATTTTTTTTCCTAATTTTATAACATCTGGCTCATAAACTTTATTCCAATAGATTGTCAGATCGTCTCTAGGATTGATTTTTGATAAAACATCTATCTCTTCACCAATTTGAATTTCAAGATTTATATTTAATTTTGATAATTCAGTTTTAAAATTTTCTAAAGATTTCGATAACCACCACTGTTGTGCTTCTCTTTTTTTAATAAAAACTTTTGGATTAAATATATATAAAGCAGAGACCAAACTATGATGTTGACTTGCATGAGCTAAAGCAGGATTATCGTTAATCCTAAAATCCTCCCTAATCCAAACAATGGCTTTATTACTCATTTTCTAGAGCTTTTAGTCCCTCTCCAAGAAGTTTGTTATACATTTCAGAGTCAGTTAAACCCTCACAACCAATTAATAGAACATTTGACTGAGAATTAAGATTAAGTTTTTGACAAATATTTTTATCATTCATCGCTGAAATTAACGATATAACTCCAGGTACACCACATTCACCAGCAATAATTTCTTCATTTGAAAATTCTTTTTGCTTTAAAAGTGCAACAGTTGGTGCAATAGCCTTATCTGAAATTGATATTGAGCTATTAGCTGAATATTTTAGTATTTCCCAAGCTAAACTAGATACATCACCACAAGACATACCTCCCATAATAGATTCTTTTTGAATATTTATTGAAGTTGGTTTTTGATTTTTAATACTTTGCAATACACATTCAGCATCTTCTGGTTCAACTGTTATAAAACATGGCATATTACTTGAATATTTTGCAAAACCTGCAATTGCTGCTGCAGCCATTCCGCCAACGCCAGCCTGTAAAAATACATGTGAAATTTTTTCGTTATTAATTTTATCAAAAATTTCTTTAATCATAATTGTGTAACCAGCCATGATATATCTTGGTACAGTTTTATATCCTTCCCACGAAACATCTTGAACAATTTCCCAATTGTTATTTTTGGATTGATTTATGCACTCTTTCAAAGAAGCATCATAATTACCCTTAACTCTAATCACATCAGCTCCTAATTTCCTCATTGCTTCAGCTCTACTTTCGCTAACAAATTCACTTATAAATATTTTACATTCAATACCTAACCTTTGAGCTCCCCATGCAACAGATCTTCCATGATTACCAGCTGTAGCTGTAGATACAGTTTTTGCTTTTGTATCTTTAACAATCTTATCCACCGCAAATGCACCACCTAAAGCTTTGAATGATTTTAAATCAAACCTAAACCCTTCATCTTTATAGTAAATCTTATTAATATTGAGATATGAACTAAGTTTATTTAATTCAATCAAAGGTGTTGGTTTATATGTTTCCCAATTTTCAATAGTTGTAACGGCCTCTGTAATGAGATCTTCTTTTAGGTTATGAAAAATATTATCTTTATTTAAATTGTATTTCTTATTAAGAACAAAGTTTGAAATTGAATAACTCTTATTATCTAAAATCTTATGCATTAACTGATAAACTAACTATAATTTTTATATGACTATTTATACATTCTATAAACAAAAATGATACTTTTACTTGTAGAATTAAACTTTATGCTAATATAAATTCAACTCAATTAACAACTTTTTATAATGGAAGAAGAAATTAAAAACAAAAAAACATTACTTCAATTTTGGGAGGAGCAAATGAAACATTCCTCAACTTCAAGTAATTATTTTTTTAGAAAATCTCCATCCCATTATCACATGATGTTACTTGTTATGTCGGCCTATAAGCTAAATGAAAAATTATCAGTTGAGGCATTAAAAACAAGATTGTTCAAAACTTCTAGACCTAAATCAGCAATAATGATCAATGAAGCTTGTGAAAAAGGTTTTTTTAAACTTATAAAAAACTCTTCAGATCAGAGAATTAAAAACATAATACCTTCAGACTCATTTTTAAAAGAATTTGAGGATTATCTAAATACTCTTAAAAACATTGAATACTAAATAACGTATATTTTTTATATATAATTTATATTAATATTAAAAATAATATCTTTGTTTTGAAAATAATTAATAATAAGTTTTAATATGTCTTTACCCAAAAAAGCTAAAGTTGTTATCATAGGTGGTGGTATCCATGGACTGAGTACTGCTTGGAAACTATCCGAAACTTATAAAAATTTTGGCGATATAATTCTTTTAGAAAAAAAAGATACTGCTGCTGGCGCTAGCGGTATTGCTTGTGGCGTTATCAGAAATAATTATTTTCAGCCTGCTATGAGAGAGTTGATGGCTCACTCGGTTGAGGTTTGGGAAAGTGATCCAAAATCTTTTAAATATAATGCAGTGGGATATATGCAAATATCACCAGAAATTATGCATGAGGATGTTGCTAGTATTTTTGAACAACAAAAATCTATTGGTTATGAATCTGTTTTTATTGAAGGTGAAAAAGATTGTATGAAATATATGAAAAATATATTTGAAGATTGGCAAGCACAAAAGATTACATCTGTTCTACATGAAAAAAAAGGTGGTTATGCATTTAATAAAGATTCAATAAAGGCTTTAGAAAAAAAAGCTATTGCTGGAGGTGTAAGCATTCTTAAAGGAATTACAGTTAATGGATTTAATAAAGAAAATAACGGCATAGTGAAAAGTGTAATTACAGATCAGGGAATTATAGAATGTGAACAAGTAGTTATAGCTGCTGGACCATGGGTTAGAGATTTCTGGAATATGTTAGGGCTACCAAAAAAAATAGAAATTAAAGGTAAAGATCAAAAATTACACGAAACAGAAATGTGGAAATATTGGTTTTTGCAAGAGGGAGTGTTGGGAGTTAAATCAGATTATTTACGAACAAATGAAAATAAGCAGCCCCCTGTAATTCATGTTGATACAGATGCTCCACTTTATTCAGATAAAGATAAAAAACTTTTGACAGATAAATTGTGGGGAATTTATTACAAACCTGATATTGATGGTTTAGGTGTTCAAGGTGGAACATCACCCTATATTGTAAATAAACATTTTGATGATGTTAATGTTGATCCGTATGGATTAGACTCTGATGAGTACCAAACAACAGAAGCATTTTCAGATATGTGGACCTCAGCTTTAGCACATTGCCAAAAAAGATTTGAAGGAAATTCCTCTTTATATAGAAAAGGACCATCAGGAGGATTGGGATGTATGACACCAGACAGCTTTCCTATTTTCGATAGATTTTTTGAGAATGTATATTTAATTGCAGATGCAAACCATGGCTATAAAATGATTGGTGTTGGTCACTTAGTTGCAAACGAGATACTCGGAAAAGAAAGCAATTTATTAAAACCATTCAGATTTGATCGTTACGGCAAAGGAAATCTTCACCCAACTTCAAATAGTCCTTTTCCTTGGAGCTAGTTAAAGATTTTTCAATATTTCATTAATTAACTAGTAAAATAACTATTGTAACAAATTTACATTTATTTAATAAAATATGAAAAGTTATTAAATGAAAAAAATAGTTATTATTGGAGCAGGATCAATGGCTTCTGCTTTTTGTTTTCCCTGTGTAGATAATGGTAATACCACTTATCTTGTAGGCACACATTTAGAAGATGAATTAATTTCAAAAATTCAAGAAAACAAATTCCATCCAGCATTAAATATTAATTTACCAAATAAATTAATAATTGAAAAACATGATAAGTTAAACGAAGTTTTAAGTAGTGCGGATATTATAGTTGCAGGAATTAGCTCTGTTGGAATTAATTGGTTTACTGAACAAATTTCAGCATATTATAAAAAAAATCTTCCCATTATATTGCTTACAAAAGGATTATCAGTTTCTGAAAATAAAATTTTAACTTTATCTGAAAAAATAAAAAAAAATCTTAGAAATTTTAGTAGTGATGAAATCAATATTTCAGCAGTTAAAGGGCCATGTTTAGCTTCAGGATTAGCCAATAAAATGAGAACCGGTGCAGTTTTAGCTAATGAAAATATTAATATTGCAAAAGATTTAAGCAGTTTAATTGCAACAGATTATTATTCAATTGAGATAACAAGCGATATTAATGGTGTTGAATTATCCGGTGCAATAAAAAATATTTATTCAATGCTTATTGGTGCATCAAAAGGTTTGAGTAACCTTGAGGCATCTGATGATATTAAAGATAAATACTATTTAAATACCGCAGCATCATTGGTTCATAGATCTGTTTCAGAAATGTCAAAATTTATTGAAGCTAACAACGGAAGTATCTCAACTGTTTATGGTCTGGCAGGACTTGGAGATCTTTATGTTAGTGCTATAGGTGGAAGAAATAGTCTGATGGGAAAATATTTAGGTGATGGTTATCTTTATTTAGAAGCTAAAGAAAAATTTATGAAGAATATAACAGTAGAGGGTGCTGAATTAGCTAAAGAAATTGGTCCATTTATATTAAAGAATTATTCAAAAAAGGACTTTCCATTAATGTTTAATGTAATCGAGTCAATTTGTAATAACAAGAAATTGCAAATAGATTGGTAATGAAAAAAGTTCTTATTGTTGAAGGGAATACAAAAGAAAATAATTTAGAACTAGTATCAAATAATATTGAGACTCATACACAAAGTATTCACAATTCATTAAATAGAATAAATGAAAATCTAGAAATAGATGAATTCAATCCTTCAATAAAAAATAATTTAAATGAATCACATCTAGAAAAATATGATGGTTTAATTTGGAGCGGAGGTAATGGGCATATTTATGAAAATGATGATGATACCAGGGCTCAAATTGAATTTATGAAAATTTGTTTTAAAAAAGTAAAAAATATATTTGCAATATGTTGGGGAATGCAGGTTGCTGTTAAAGCAGCTGGAGGTGAAGTCAAAAAATCAATCAATGGTCCTAATATAGGAGTAAGTCTTGATATTAAATTAACCGATGAAGGCAAAACTCACCCAATGTACAAAGACAAAAATAATACTTTTAGTGCTCCTGCATTTAATTTTGATGAAGTTGTAAAGCTACCCCCTAATACAAAATATTTATCTTTTAATAGTATTAATAAATTTCAATCTGTGAGTTTTGAATGTGATAAAAGTAATGTTTGGGCAGTTCAGTATCATCCTGAATTTGATTATGATAAAATGATCAATTTAACTATTTTTAAAAAAAAAGACTTATTTGAAAATGAGTTAAAATTTGAAAATCATATTCAGCTATTAAAAAAAGAAAAAGAATTATCTTCAGATAACTTTAGAATGAAGGAATTAGAAAATTGGTTAGGTTCAATTAAAAGTATAAATTAAAACAAACCTTCAATATCACCTTTATCATTAAGCTTTATAGAATCTGCTGCTGGCACCCTCGGTAAACCTGGCATAGTCATTATGGCACCACAAATAATAACGATAAATTCTGCACCAGAGGACAACCTAACCTCTCTAATTTGCAAGACGTGTCCTGTGGGAGCGCCTTTTAAATTTGGATCAGTTGAAAAACTATATTGAGTTTTAGCAATACATATTGGTAATTCACCATAACCTTGATCTTCAAAGCTTTTTAATTGTTCTCTAATTTTGGTGTCTGCAACCACTTCACTTGCTCGGTAGATTTCTTTTGCTACCGTTTCTACTTTTTTAAATAATGGTGTTTGATTTTCATATAAAAATTTAAAATCAGATTTTTCTTTTTCTATTAATTCTACTACATGAGATGCTAGTTCTTTTGTTCCTTCACCACCATTTGACCAGTGAGTACACAAAGTAGCTTTAACACCCATATCTTTACAGGCTTCGATTAAAGTTTTTGTCTCGTTTTCAGTATCAGTAATGAAGTGATTAACAGCTACAGCAACTGGCAATCCATATTTTCTAATATTTTCTATATGTCTTTTAAGATTTACTAAACCTTTACTTAAAGCATCAACATTTTCTTTCTTGAGCTCTTCTTTGTTAAGACCACCATGCATTTTTAAAGCTCTAATTGTTGCAACAATAACTACACAACTAGGTTTTAAATTTGATTTTCTACACTTTATATCTAAAAATTTTTCTGCACCAAGATCAGCACCAAAACCTGCTTCAG
>Ga0255772_10006060_pt1 | contig 11078 bp, 23 predicted proteins | sample 071ome_34_FD_179970 | JGI IMG/M metagenome (GOLD analysis project Ga0255772, IMG submission 179970) | Coastal salt marsh microbial communities from the Groves Creek Marsh, Skidaway Island, Georgia - 071411BT metaG (version 2) | ecosystem: Environmental > Aquatic > Marine > Intertidal zone >... | reverse complement strand
TTTGCCCAACCAAGTGCTACGGTAAGTTCTGGTTTGATGGTGATATGAAGATTGCCCTGCACATCATAGAAGTGGGACATATACTTTTGAATTACAGGATCAAATGCCATTTTCTATAAACAAATCTCAAGTATTTATTATACTACAAAACATTCACAGAAATCAAGTTTCCATTTCCATCATAACTGAATGTCTTACTTACATAAACACCAGTGCCTACAATGCTTGTAAGAATACCTGCTCCATCATAATAGAGTGTCTTGGTGCCTTCTGATGTTGTGATAGTGGATAGAGTGCCCGACTGATATTCTAAGGTCTTATCAACATTAGAAACAAACTCACCAGTGAATGCAGGTGCAGTAACAATACCAGAAAAATTTGCGTCTCCACTATTACCATCAATAACATCATTACCAATCTGAATTTGATTGGTGTCACCATTAATCGTGATACCAATACCAACATTAATAGTATTTTGAGTTGCGTTTAAAACAATAGCAGAAGAACCAGTTCCAACTGTTACTGTTTGTGCATTTGCATCTAATGTAATAGAAGAAGCACCAGCACCAACTTTAATGATTTCATCATTACCATCAATAATGATTTGATTTCCACCAGGAGCATCAATCGTAATTCTATTTAAATCTGGGTCAACAGTAATGGTTTCTGTTCCGACTGTTAGAATGCCTGTGATACGAGCATCACCAACAACATCAAGTGCTACTTGTGGGTCTGCACTATTGATACCAACATTAGAGTTTCTGTAAATGTCTCCACCGACAGTCTCATTCCAAAGTGATGATGCAGCACCAGGACTGATGAACTTAAACTTCTTTGTTGCAGCATCATAAGACAGAACTCTTCCATCAATAATAGAAGTTCTATCAATGTCATCTAAGAACCGAAGATTGACTTCACCACCGCCACCAAGAGAAGCAAGTTGCTGCTGAATACGATTAATGAAAGTTCTATAATGCTTTGCTAAATCTTCAAAAGTTACAAACTTCTGTTCTAATGGAAGCAAAGGGTCAACATCTTCTTTTATACTAACAGGACGCTCCTTGAGTTTCTCAATCTCCTCATACAGATAATCAATCTCATGAGACCAATCAACTCTCTCTGGAATGTTATCAACAGTCTTTGATACATTACGAAGAGAAGACTTCATAATGATAACTGCTTCTGTAATCTTATCCAGACTTTTGTTTAGGGAAGTGATTTCAGATTTATTATCATCAGGTATTTTATTCTCTAAAGTATTGACTTTAAGATTTAAGTTAATAATGTCCTTCTGAGTAATCTTTGGAATTGATTTCTCTACTTCACTAAGTGCTTCAGTCAAAGATGAGATTTCATTCTCATAGTATTTGACTTCAGGAAGTTCTGGTATCTCACTACGAACTTCTTCAATACGATTGGCAAGAACTTTTAAATCGCCATCATAATACTTGACCTCTGGAACTTCTGGTATTGAGTTTTGAACATTATTAATTTTCTCACTGAGTTTTGTAAGGTCGTCATCATAATACTTGACTTCTGGTAGTTCAGAAAGTTCTTTCTTTAGTTCGGCAACTCTCTCATAAAAAGTTTCTTTCGTTGCCGCAATGTCATTTACAATATCAGTTGGGTCAAATGCTTCTGGTATTTCTCTCTTACTAAGTTTTACCAGATCTTCAAGCATCTGGTGAATGACCTTCTTAATCTCTTTAAGATTTTCACCGTGCTGTTGAAATATCTCAGATCCAGATACTTGAAGTTGGTCTACTCTTTCAGTAAGTTTCTCTAAGTCATCATCATAAGACTTGACTTCTGGGAGTTCAGAAATGTATTGATCAAGTTCTTGAAGTTTTCTATTGAATGGTTCAATGTCAACTTCATCAAGACCAACCTTACTTGCAATAAGAACTTCTAACTTTGCAAGTTCTTCATCATAATACTTTGGTTCCTTGATTGTAGAAGCAACTTGTTCTAGTCTCTCACGAAGAACTTCAATCGGATCTTTTGGTTCTTCTACAACAACAGGTTCTTCCTTAACCTCAACTGCAGGTTTAGGATCAAGTAAATCTTTTGGTGATGTAAGTCTCTTATTTTTCTTCTCTTCAGCAAGTCTCTTCTTTTCTATCTCTGCAGCACGAAGTTCCCTCTGCTTCTCTTGTTGCAGACGAAACTCTTTCAATTCTAATGGTGATAATAATTTCTTTTTCAAGATACTTGAGACACTTTCATGTATTTATTTTACCAGAGAATGCTAAATAAACCAGTGCCCCATAAATCCCAAAGAAATGAAAAAAGCATTACTCGCTTTTGGAATGGTTTTGATGAGTGCGTCGTCTGCAGCAGCAGGTGGACTTACATCTAGATTATCTTCGAGTGTTCAACTTACTGTTGAAGGACCTGCAGTTCAATCTGTTAGAAGTGGTTCTTCCTATGCAGTATCTGGTGATAACATCTCGGTAACTGCTCTTGGTGGTCTTACTGGTTCTTCTGCTACTGCACCAGCAACTGTAAGTGCTGGAACTTATGGTATTGCTACTGATGGTCAAGCATTTAGTTTCTCTGAAGCACAGTATGTTGGTGATACTGTAGTCACCTCACAAACTCAACTCAGCAATGCTGGAAGATTTGATACACCAAATCTTTATGGAGATACAACAACTCAAGCAGGTGGTTATGCAGGTTCTCTTGCTGCAACTATTGATACCACAGGAGCAATGACAATCACTGCTGGCGGATCTGGTTCTACGGCAACTGGACAATTTGTAAGCGAAATCACCATAATGAACTGATTATTATGACTCGTTTACAAGAAGCAATTGGTCTAGGATTGATTCTTGGTGCGGTACATGGAGCACTTCAACCTGCTTGGAGTGTTCCTGTTGTACCAAACTTCACTCAAGGTTCAATGACCAGCCGAACAGAGACAAAACAAACTATCACAGAAACCATCAATTCGATGGATTACAATACTGGTTATCAGTATTCGGTAACTGGAACTAATGTACAAACAACTGACGGAAAAATAAATCTTCCACAAACATCAACAACTAATAGTATCGACGGAGTGACTTCGACATGGACTGGATTACAAGTAGGTTCACAAGATTGGAAGCAAACAGTACCAGGAGCAGCATTCCAATTTACAGAAACTTATATGGGACCAGGATTAAGCAATCAGACAATAATTCAAAGAGAAACAATCGTAGAAAGTACAACCGAAACTACAAGTATCTTCTCGCAATAGGTTTATTTGGACTACTATCGCCATCTCAAGCATTGGCTAATACTGTGGGTGGTGTTAGCGCCACAGCTAATCCTGTTGCTAACTCTTCAGGTTCTGTTACTAATCAGGCAATACAGGTTTTACAGGGCCCATACATCACAAACACTTACGGCGGTGGGATCCAGTGTCAGGGACCAACTCTAAACTTTACTCCTTATGTAACTGGTAGTGTATCTGCTGCTAAACCATACGAACCATATTATAATGACCCCGTGTATGATGTGACCGACAACTTCGGTGCCTTTGATGAGAATGGCAACTCTATTGGTGATGGTATCTTGGATAATCCTGGCGATGTGGTCTTCTTTAAAAGAACTAGAACAGGACAAAAAGATAACTATAATCTTTCTTTAGGTTTCTCTGCTACTTGGTCTCGTCCATTGGACCGAAAGTTACAAGACCAATGTAAAGAAGCAGCAGCAACACAGATTTCTTTACAACAGCAAATCACTGCTAACAAGAGGCTTGACTTTGAACTCGCCCGTCTTAAGAATTGTGGCTCTCTAATGAAAGAGGGAATTATGTTTACTCCTGGTACGGAGATGGCAAAGATTTGTGCTGATGTAACTGTGATGAATAAGACAGCGATTGCTCCACACCGTCATTCTATTCCTAAACTACCACCTATTTCCTCAGGTCCCGCTGCAACTGGCGTCTCTCAGCAACAGACAAAATAAGGTCCTTCTTACCCATTTTCTTTTGAATCTTATTAGCAACCTGCTTAACGGCAGGTTTTATTAGTTTAAGTAGAATCTCTGCTATTGGTTTACCAAACACTGCTGCGGATGCTGCGGCAACGGCAATGGTAACAGTAGTAGTAACTTCTTCTGCTGATGGTAGATACTGCTCTACAAATGTTGGTTCTTCTACTATTTCTATCGTTTCTTCTTTCTCAATCTTCTCACAAATCCTCAGTTCTTCGTTGTACTCTTCATCTTCTTTACAACTGGGAATAGTAATCTCTGGAATTTTTGGTGTAGGTAACTGAGGTGTTTGAGATATTTTATCAGTACCTTCAGTATCTTTTGTTTCATCTTTTAACTTTGGTACTTCTGGTTCTGGTGGACCAGTTAATTGTTGTGGTTCTTCTTCTGGGTCATAGTCAATTGGATTAAATGATGGAGTTTGTCCATCACAAAAAACAACGTTTCCATTTGGATCATTATCAACCAATCCTGGACCATCAAGATTTGCCTCGACACATCCAGGAACATTTACTATGGGAGAACCTATCGTAACTGTAACAGGAACAGGAACCTCATTAATTATTGGTTGAGGAAGTCCTGTAAAAACACTTCTGACTGGTGGGATACCAATCTCTCTAATACTAACATCACGAATTTTGGGCATCAGTCTTTAAAGAGATTGGAAATAGCAGTGAACAGATGAAAGAAAATCACGTACAAGAAAAACTTGTCCTGATTATCATTTCGTTTCTTTGCAGGTGATCTAGCCATAGTCTAGAAAAAACATACAACAATACTATTTAACGTTTCTCACAGAGTTTTAATTAAATTTTAATTAAAAAGGGATAACTCCACCAGTTTTGTTAGGAACCTCTGGCACTTCAGGCATTTCTGGGAGTGCTGCATCAATAATACCAGGCAGTGCTTCTGTGATTGCTTTCGTGACTTGCTCTGTTGCTTGCTTACGAATGTCTTCAATCATTGCATCTTTATTTGCATAAAGATAGTATCCACCACCAACTACTGATAGTGATACAAGTCCTGAAAGAAGTGCGATTGTGTTAATGACTTTTTGCATTTGATTCTCCTACTTAAGTTTTCTCCAAAGTATAATCAAAAATGCTATAGCAGCAACAATACCAATAGATTGTAAAGTACCAAACTCATTTAAACAAGTTTTCAGTGGTCCTATTTCTATAGCACCATCACATACTTCTCTTGTTGTGACAGAACCATCTGGATTAACAGTCCTATCAATCACTTGTTTATCTATCTGTATTTGTGTTTCTGGTTGGGGTGTGATGGTAATTCCTTTACGAATAATCATACTACCATTCGGTGAAGAAGTAGGAGGAATCCTAATCTGCTGTTCCATTATGTGCCCATCCATCACTCTACAAGGGTTCCGTATGCATAGGGTTCTAATTCATTCAATATTTTAGTTAATCTTACATATTCAGAACGATCATATGTAGTACCAAGCATATTTCTTTGGTACTTTCTCACAATGGTAAAAACTTCTTGCCATTGTCTTTGGTCCATATCACTCTACAAGGGTTCCGTGTGCTCTACGAATCTCACGAAGTTCTTCAAAGTTCTTTTGCTTGGTTCCACCATCGTATGCCCAAGCATATCCTTCAGTAATCATCATTTCGTTGAGTGAGAGGTCGGCATCACCGATGTATAACCATCCCAATAGACGACCATATTTTCCAACGCCCCCAACAAGCTCAGTACGAATAACAAGATCATCTTCTCCTTCAATCGCACCTTCCAGTTTTTCTTTGAGCCAATTTGTTGCGTCATAACCTAATTCTTTTTCTTCAAGATCTCTTGTTCTCTTTTCGGGAGTATCAACTCCAGCAACTCTAACTCTTTCTTTCTTATAAAGATCAAATCCCAAATCAATTGTTACATCCAGCGTATCTCCATCAAGGACACGATTTACCTCCACTACTCTAAAATTGTAACAGGACTTTCTGCTTGGTGGTTGCATAGCACCCATAACTAATCCTCATTTTTTTTTATTTATCGCATTTCTCTTTCTCGCTTCACTAATTTTTCTTTAGTTGTAACAACTCTTCCTGTTCGGCGGCAGCATCTTCCCCATCTTCCAACTCCTGGTATGCTATCTTCATTATGTATGCAATATAATACGCCACACCAAAAAGCAGTATCACCATACACCAGATGATACTCCAAGTTACATCATTAACATCATTTAGAGGACGAAGAATCAGATTCATCAAAAGTAGAAATGCTAATAATATCTAGCCCTTCTACTTCAGATGGTGTTGATTTGATAACAGGTTTCTTCTCTTCCTCTTCCCATTGTTTTCTTATTTCTTCTGCTTGCTTATCAACATCCCTAATGACTGCTTCAATCTTTGCATCTATCCACAGTTCTTTCAACCAAGTAATAAATCCTAAAGCAAGATGATCGATGGGAAACTTTTGTTTCTTTGCCCATCTCTCTGCTTTTAAATACCAAGTATCTTCACCACCCCAATGGTGTTCAAAGTTTATTTCTACCTTTTTATCAGCAGTCATTAAATGCAGACCCTACTTCAGATCCAATAGTTTCTCCAACTTGATTTCCGAGAAGAGATGCCCATCCTGCTGCTAACCATCCAATGTAAGGAATATTCATTACTGCAGGAACTAAGACACCAGTGCTAATTGCTGTCCCTGCCATTGCACCTTGTGATCGTGCTCCAGCGTCCGCGATCAAACACTCTACGTCTTTTGCAGACTTTCCCTCAGCATCAGTTGCACCTCCACCTATGTTACGTGTTCCGTCCATAGTGTATTGGTCACGACGATATTCATTTCTTTTTTCAGTTCCACCACCAAAAAATCCTTTCTTGGTTTTATCAATATTTAAAGATCTCTCAGACTCTAATACTTTAGGGTCATTTGCACGATACTCAATCTCATATCCATCCTTTCCAGCTTTGATTTTGTAGGATGAATAAGGACCTCTAGGAAGATTAATTGTAGGTGCTGGTTGAACTGGTGGTTCTTTCTTAATAAGATGTCCAAGAACACCAATGTGTGCTAAAGCAATAACCCCACCAACACTCAAAGCAACCCATTTAAAAGGACTGCTCTTTGGTTCTGATGGGGATTCACTTACAATTTCTGTGGATTCTTTTGATGTCCATTTCATTGTTTGTTAGGCTCAACGGCAGAAACTACAGGTGGTTCTTCTTTCTTTGCTACTGGTGATGATGTTTTTCCATTACCATTACCATTACCATTTCTAGCAGGACTCAAACCGAAGGCAGCTAACGAACCAGAAAAGACCGAAGCTATGAATGTGGGGTCAAAATCTAAGATCTTCTGACCGTTTGGAAGTCTAACGTAACTAAAAGTGAGGAGAGATGCAGACCAAATAAGTACAACAACTTTCACCAAATTACCAAGAACTTCATTTTTATCTTCATGATGATCATGATGGTCTTTCTCTTCTACTTTTGCTTTGGATTTGCCAAGCATGAGTATAGAGTAAGGCAGTGCTATTTAGGGAACCAATGCATCAACTGTTAAGTTTGTGCTAACAATTTTATTGTATTGCTTACAAAGTTCTTCACTTGATTCATGTTCCCATTTGTGATAGACATTCTTAAGTTGTTTTGTATAATCAGAACCATCACTGTTTCTCATTTCATTGGCAACAATGGCTTTGATTAATACATCTCTTGTTAAGTTAGTCATTCTAGATTTCTTGTATCCAACAAAGAGTTCCCAAATATAACATGAAGAGAAATCTCACGGAACTCTTCTTGGCTGGTTTTCCTGTGTAGGATTTTATTATTTAGCAATAAATCTTTGTTCAACTAACCACTTACGGGTCAATGGTGTTGGTTCATAAACTTCCCACATCGGTGTAGGTGATGCACATGCCTTTAGAGCATTCATAGTCATACCTTCAGTATGTCCTGCCCAGAATGCTTCTTTCTCCCATGGCCATGCTGCTTTAGGATAGGTATCCTCCACAACATTCTGCCAATACTTTGGAACTTTCTCTTCTGGATTGATAAGAGCAACGAAAGAGTTATCAATACTTCCTGCCATACAATCTTGGGCGGCATGATAACCTTCATGTCTCATCACTGACATTAAAGCACTGGGGCGTCCCATAAATGCTTTATTGAGGAAAAATTTATTTTCTTTAGTGTGATATAGTCCCCTAGTAGCTACAACAAAATACTTTTGGTCTGCTAGAAACACGTCAATTCCGATTTGATTGAGATAAACGAGCATGGAGTTGAACTCGTTAGCAATGTGAGTATAACGAGTAGGATTATCATACTCAGAAGATACATCAAGTAAACTGAAGACTTGTTTGACTCCATCTGTACACTCTCGGAGAACCATACATCCAGTGGCATCGGGAGTATAAAACTTAACTTCTGGATCAGAAGTTTTGCTGCTGACATTTCCACCAGTCAGACCACCACCTTGGGCAAGTTCTGGATTCTTGTTAGCAAGGGCAGGAGCAGCAAGTGATGCTGCAGCAAGTAGACTAATAAAAAGTTTTTTCATGCGTAATAAGCCTCATAATATTTTACGATACCATTAGTATTTACATTACCTTGTGAAACCCAATCATGGACACATTCGTAAATACTTTGATTAGTGTATCTAGGTATTCCGTCAGAAGAAAGTTGATGTCCAAACTTCTTAAGAAGAACGTTGAGAGCACTAGTTCTTAGTGCCATTCTATCATCAGAATACCGCCAGTCTTGTTCAGTCATCGATACTGCCCCATACCAGTGCCAGAGTTCCAACCCTCTTGGAAGTTCTCAGACCCGCCCATAGATTGTTTTGTTTCATCTACGGTGTTCCAATTACTGGTCGCAATCTCATACATCACTTGGTGAATGTTTTCAGGTTCTTGAGTCTCCTCTTTCCTTTGGTCTTGTTCAATTTGAGATTCTGCGGCAACTGTTTCTTCATAATCGTTTTGCTTTTCAGATTTAGGTGCTGGTCCGAACCAAGAGTCATCTTCAAGAACTTTAGGTGCAGGGATACCAACATAGTTTTCTGCATGTCCCAACCATCCATAACCTTGTGTGAAATGACCGGGACCACACTCATGAATAGGTGCTTCCAAACTTTCACAATTAACAATTTGATCGTCAACTGCACACTCAAGTTCTTTTTCGGAAGTCACTGTCTTCACGGCAGACTGAATCATAGATGCAAATCGTTTAATCATGCTAGTACCAGTTTCTTAGTGTAATTGTAGGCATACTGCTCTCGGTATCCCTTAATGCCCCATCCTAACCAATAATAGGCGGGAACCATGTATTGGGAGACAGTTTTTCCACTGCCCTCAAACTCAGGTAGATACCGTTGGAAGACACTCTCATTAATCATGTATCGTGTCTGTCCTTCCAGACTGCTGGGGTCGCAGTCGTACTTATCACAGAACTTACCTAGATTATTGTATCGTCCTAGGCTGGTCCACTGAATAAGGCCATACCCACCCCGAGTGCAATCCCTGTAAGAAACTCTAGCCCCTCCCTCGCATATGTTGGGAATGAAGTTGCTTTCAGACTTAATGTTTCCCATGATCGTAGCAAGTGCATTGCGATCTGAGATTCTGGTTTTTTCTTGGAGTTGTGCAAGGACATATTGTTCGTTAGGAGTGCAGTCCTCACACTTCCAAGTAGGTTCATAGAGAATAACAGGAATCTCTACTGGAGGGGGTGCTGTGGCGATTGTAGACGCACATGCAGACCCTGTGACGCCCATCATTAGAAGTGTTAGGATTCGTTTGAGCATAAAAAATGGGAGACCATTGAGTCTCCCTATAATAGGGTATTTTATCTAGGTTGTCAAGGGGTAGGGACGGCAACAGGAACCATCATTCCACCTTGGTGGTCATCGTCATCATCAACATCATCTGTTAGAGCACTACCAAAAATGAATGCTCCTACCAGGATAGTTGCTAATAACAACATCACCAAATACCCGGAATCAGGTCGCCGGTAAGGGCATAGGATCCCATAGCAGCCATGATACCGATCATTGCTGCCCAACCATTAATGCGTTCTGCTTTTTCGTTCATTGTTTTTCCTCTAGTGTTTTGTTAGTGATGATGATCTTTTGACCATCGTGAGTAAATTGTAGCACATCGTCTGGGTGCCACAGTAGCTCTTCATACAGATCATCTAATTTCTGCATGTCGATATAAAGTTGGTCTGGATTAGGCATACTGGTCAAATAACTTTCTAATGTTTTGAGTGATTTGCATTCCTCCAACTTTCTCTTCGAGTTTGATGCCATCAGCATCAGTGATGATAAGGACAGGAGTTGCCGTTACACCATACTTAGAAGCAAGGTCAAGGTTCTCCTGTGGAATTGGAATGTCGCTGAAATCTTCAAGGTCTACTTTCTCTAAAAGAGAAGTGCGTTCATCCTTGATAGAATTCATGTATTTGTCAACAAGAGCGCAAGGTCCGCATGACTTTTTAGAAAAAAGATAAAATTTGTTCATGAGAGTTCAAGAAAAAATTTAGTGTTATCTCCACGGGTATTTTCGTAGATGGAACTATCACCATAAGTTTTATGGTCTTTGTATCCTACCATACGACCCTTCGTATTTTGAAGAGCAGGCATAAATGCAATAAGGAAGAATACTGCAGGTGCTCCAATCAAAAGAGCACCACCAATAACATAATAAGTAAGGAGTTCAGCAATGTCAGGCATTAGATTTAAAATAATTAAGAATGATGTGCTTTGAGTTCTGGATTGGGTTGAGATTTACTCAAGTCCCTACGAGTTTGATTTTTGATTACAATAAAAGCATCTTTGTTGATTTTGCGAGTACCAAGAGGTGATTGCCACTTCTTATTATACTCTTCACCAACATCAATACCTGATACTTGAGTTCCTGCCATTTCAACAGAAATCTCATCACCTTCTTCCCATCCAAACTTCTGAATGAGAGAAGCAACTTGTTCATACAAGGACGGAGATTCCATCACTCGATCTTCAGGTTCAAGTTTACCAATCATTAGTAAGTCTCACAGAGTTTTTCTACAGAAAATCCTAGCAGAACAAAGAATAAAATGCTAGTAAGTGTAAAGATAGTTTCGGTC
>Ga0255772_10006052_pt1 | contig 11090 bp, 10 predicted proteins | sample 071ome_34_FD_179970 | JGI IMG/M metagenome (GOLD analysis project Ga0255772, IMG submission 179970) | Coastal salt marsh microbial communities from the Groves Creek Marsh, Skidaway Island, Georgia - 071411BT metaG (version 2) | ecosystem: Environmental > Aquatic > Marine > Intertidal zone >... | reverse complement strand
TTGTGCTTTGTTTTAAAATCCTTGTGCAGGAGTGATCAGGTTTTACCCGCAAGAAACGCCCACTGTGGATGTGGATTGTGAAGTTATTGCTGTGCGTTCCGTAAACCATTTATATTTTGAAAAACTCAATGGATATTGTCCGCTTATTAGATAGAAGGATACTTTGTGACTTGGTTGCGGAAGGAGATGGAACCTCCGGAAATGTGACAGCATGGATTAATGCTTGCCGCAATGAACAACATGAATATGATGCGGGTGTTGCAGCGGGCGTCACTTGGTATCGGAAGCTGAATGGGGATTGAATGAGTGATCTTGAATGCTTTCGATGGGGTGTGGCATACAACCAGTATCAGATTTGGGGTGCTTAGGGATGGTTTTTTACTGTGTTGATCACGTTGCAACATCGATATATACAATAGGTTGGGCCCATAGCTCAGTTGGTTAGAGCAAGCGACTCATAATCGCTGGGTCGGGGGTTCAAGTCCCTCTGGGCCCACCATTTTATCCACTGCTTATGTTTTCTAAAGTTGCATTTTTTCGATCCAGATTCACTGTTTTGACCTCATGTTTCTTCATGGGTGCCTTGCTGGGCTGTTCCCAGGTGGAGGCTCAATGGTGGAAGGTTTGGAAGAAGCGCAGCAAGGAGGAAACGGTCGTGAAGGGGTCTCCTCAGCAATCGGAAAAGCCTGCCGGGAAAACCTTGAAGGAGGTGGAAAAGGAACGTCGGGACGCCGAGCGGGCTCTGCGCAAACAGCAGAAGAAAGACTTGAAGGAGGCGGAGGAGAAACGCGAAGAAGTATTGCGTCAGACCAAGGAATCCCAGAAGGCGATTGAAAAGCATCAACGTGAGATTCTGGCTGAAAATAAAAAGAATCAGCGAAAACTGCGGCGCGATTTGCGTTCTTCCAGCTCGAATTCTTCCGGTAAACGGTCCTCCTTCCTGCAACGTTACCGGGCTAGAAAGAGTTCGTCTGACGGGTTCTTCCTGAGTGAGTAGTGCTTTGGGGGGCAGATTCCCGATGATATCGGGATCACGATTGGGGGCGACGCGTCAGTGATGCGTATGTGTGGTGTGATCGAAAGCTGCAGGCGCTTCCCTGTTGCAGTTGATTCGGATTTGAGGGCACAAGGGTTACGCGATGGGGTGTGCGTTCGGTTTCGCGTGAAGCACGTTCAAAGGGTGTTCGAACCAGATCCAAAGCGGCGCCAAGTCGCACGCACTCCAAATGGCGCTCGATGTTGCCTTGCCTCTTTGGAATCGGTTGCGCCCAGTCGTTTGCCTCAAGCAAAAAGTTCTTTGATGGGTTCTCCTCCGTTGACCAGGCGAACTGGCCGTCCGGTGGCGTGGTAGAGGGTTTGGTGCGGATCAATGCCCATCTTTGTGTAAAGCGATGCTGCGAAGTCTTCCGGGCTGTGAACGTTGTCCGATGCGTAAAATCCTTTGGCATCGGTGGCTCCCACGATTTGGCCTCCAGGGATGCCTGCTCCGGACATGATGACGGACATGGCGTGCGGCCAGTGGTCGCGTCCGGCGTCTTTGTTGACTTTCGGTGTGCGCCCGAATTCCCCGAGGCAGATGACCATGGTTTTTTCGGCGGTTCCGCGTTCATGCAGATCCGAAATCAAGGCCGCCAACCCCTGATCCAGTTTCCCCATGAACGAGCCTTTGAAACGTTCGAACAGGTTGGTGTGATTGTCCCAACCTCCGTAGTAAACTGTGACAAACGATACACCCACTTCGGTCAATCGACGAGCCATCAAGAGGCGTTGTCCCAAATCATTTTTGCCGTATTTTTCCCGGACAGCTTCAGGTTCCTGATGGATGTCGAAGGCTTTCTGGGCCTGTGGGGAGGTGACCAGGTCGACGCCTTGCTCGTAGAATTGATCGAAGGTCACGGTCGGGTCGTTGGCCAGCGGATCGTTCATGCGTTGCATGCGGTCCAGCGCCTTGCGGAGCGCTCGTCGGTTTTCGGCGCGTTCTTCGCTGATGGATTTTGGCAGCACCACGTCGCGGACTCGAAAGTTTTTGTTGTTCGGATCGCCATCAATGACGAATGGGGCGTGTTGCCCGCCCAAAAAGTTCGGGCCGCCGGAACGTGAAACGCGCGGTAGACTCATGTAGGCCGGCAATCCTCCACGGATGCCACGGTCGTAGGAAACCATCGAACCAAAGCTCGGGTGAAACGTCACGAATGCGCCGCACGCCACCGGCACCGGGGTGGGGGCTCCGGTCATCATATAATGATTGCCGCCGCCATGGTTCGGATCTTTGTGGCAGATGGACCGGATGACGGTGGATTTATCCATCACCTTGGCCAGGTTGGGCACCACTTCACTGAAATGAACTCCGGGGGTTGAGGTAGGGATGGTTTTGAATTCTCCGCGAATGTCGTCCGGTGCATCCGGTTTGGGGTCGAAGGTCTCGTAGTGTGATGGGCCGCCATCCAGCCAGACCAGGATGCAACGTATGTCGGATCCGGGTTTTCCGTTTGCTTTGGCGTCCGCTTGCATTCTAAGCAGGTCACACATCCCCAGCCCCAGGGTTCCGCCCAGTCCGACTTGCAGGAAGTCTCTGCGTGTCATGCCTTCGCAATTAATGGTGGTTCGACTCATGATGGTATTCGATCTCAATGGTTGAATATGAATTCCGCCGAATTCAATAGCGCCCAAACCAAATCTTCCAGTCCCTGGCGTTGATTCTCTCCCGAAATGGTTTTCTCTGCAATGTCTCTTTCGTCCGCATCTGGATAGCGACTGAATATCTTCAGGTAAACGGCGTCAATCATGTCCGCATGGCTCAGTCCGCTGCGCAACAGGGATTCCACCCATCCTTTGTCGGATTGGAGTTTGGATTGCAAACCTTCCGAGTGCATCATGTGGAGTGATTGCACGACGCTGGGTTTGTTGATGCGTTCGCAGGGGGGATCGCTGCTTGAGTTGGGCCGGTCGAAGGCATCCATGAATTGGGATTCTATTTTGAAATTCCAGGTTTCGATCGCGCGCGATCCCGGTGGAAGACCCTCAAAGGATGCCTCGATTTCGGTTACGTCGGTGACCGCGTCCTGCAGCACTTCAGCGGGCAGACGTTTGCGGTAGTAACGGGAAAAGTAACGGGTGTCCGTGAGGTTTGTTTCGTTCGGATTGGAGCTGGACTGGTAGAGTCTTGAGGCCATGATGGTGGACATGAGGTGGCGCAGATCGTAATCATGTTCCACAAAATCCCTGGCTAAGGCCTGCATGAGGGCTTCATGTACCGGGGGATTGCTGGTGCGAAAATCGTCGACGGGGTTCACAAATCCTTTTCCGAAGAAAACATTCCAGACCCGATTGACGATGGCCTGGGCAAAATAAGGATTCTCCGGATCCATCATCCAATCCATCCAGGAACCTCTTGGATCGATCCCATCTTCGATCGGTGAATGGTTGCCGCCGGGAGGAGTCGGATGCATGACTTCTTCGGTGCGCGGGTGTTGGACACTGCCTCCTTTTCGGAAGTAAAATGTCTCCGTCCCTGCCGAGATCGGAGGGGACACGCCCGCGCCTTTTTGTTTGACGGAACCAAAGAATGCGGCGGTTTGGTAAAAGTCCTCCTGGCCCCATTTTTCGAACGGATGGTGGTGGCACTTGGCGCATTCGAGCCGCACGCCAAGGAACAATTGGCTGAACATCACCGTCAGGTCTTCGGGGGTGCGTTTGTCGCGATAGATCGATGCCGGTCCTGCCTGGTGGTTGCTTCCTTCGAGCGTGAGGATGGATCTTACGAATTGATCGTAGGGCATGTTGGCCCGGAAACATTCCCTGACCCATTGGTCAAACATGTATACGCTCTTGATGCCTGCACGATCCGGATTGGGCCGGAGGAGATCGGTCCATTGGTTGGCCCAGTAATCTCCGATCCAGCGATGCTTCATCAGTCGTTGAATCCATTGCTGCCGTTTGTCAGGCGAAGAATCCTCCAAAAAGGCCCTTGTTTCTTCGGGGGTGGGTAGCACGCCTGTTGCGTCGAGTGAGGATCGGCGAATGAATTCGCTGTCAGAACACAATTCGGATGGACGATATCCCAATTCCTTGAGATAGGCGAAGGCGTGTGTGTCGATGAAATTGTTGGGCTGGATGTTTGCGTCATCCGTATTGGAAACAGAGCTATTGTCGTTGCGGGGGATCATCCAGCGACTTTCGGCAATCAATCCGGAAAACCGCGTCACGACGACGACCTCTCCATCCCGTTCATGGGTGGTGGCGTGACCGTGGTCGTCGATCTCGAGCAGTTCCTTGTCCGTACTCTGGTATTCAGCCAAGTGGGAGACATCTCGAATGGAACCATCATCGTAATGTGCCCAGACGGCCTGATTGAAGGAACTGCCCTTCTGTAGCCGCCCTCCAGCTGGGGCCACTTCGATATGATTCAGTTTGGGGGCATCTTTGTTTTCATAGGGCATGCCTGATTCAATCCAGGTGACGAGGATTTGATAGAATTCAGAATCTTTCGGTAGCGGAGAGCCTCCTTCATGTTTGACAGTGCCCGTTGCTTTCAGCAACAGAAGACTGTTCTCAGGACTGGCCGGGAAGATGCGTCGGCCAAGGTTGTCCTGTACGATTTCACGATGATCGATTTCCGGGGCGTAGCCGAAAACGGACAATTCGAAGCCGTTGCGTCCACCTGGTTTTGCGTGACAGGCTCCATTGTTGCAACCGACCTTGGTAAGGATGGGTTGGATGTGGTCGACAAAGTTTGGGGGCGAAGGTTTCTCTGTTTCCTCTGATACATTCACAGAAATCTCACCCAATAGATTTCCACGGCCGTCTTGTAAGGTGAGCGAGGTAGTGCCAGGTTGGTTAGCGATCCATTTCCCGTTTTCGAAATGAAAGATATCCGGTTGCTGGCTGGTCAGACCATATTGGTCGGAAAGGTCCCGATGAAATCCGTCCTCCGTTTGGTCGGTAACAAGAAATCGTCTCCAAGAGTCTCCAACTTTCAATTGCAGAGTTTGAGGGATGGGTGCCAATGCATTGGAGTCTTCCGAAACGCTCTCTTCCTTTGCTTGATCTCCAAAGATTGGCCAAACGTTAGCAAACAGACCAGTCAACACGCAGAACACCACCAACATGCGTGGGCATGCGGCAAGGTAGTTGATGTTACTGCGGTGAACCATGCTTACGAATATGTACGAATAAGAAACCCCTGACAAGCTATTGAATGAGGCTTATTACGTGCTTGGTCGAGCGTTTGCGGGTGAGTGGATCCAGATCCATACGTAAGCTTCAACGATGTGATTGTAGGGTGTTGGATGCGTTTGGGCTTTCCCTTTTAAAAACAATGGCCAGTTTGGATGCCGTAAGGTGACGCGCCGGGGACGGCACGTGCTACCTGATGGTAGAACGTCAGGTTGATTGGATCGCCTACCTGCGGGGCGCACATGTGGAACTTTTTGGTATTTTTCTATGAAGCTTTTTCCGGACTTAAAATGCGACATTTTATCTTGAAAAACGACATTAGGTATTAAAATGCGACATTTTACGCTTTATGTTGAAGTAGAGGTAGATGCGAAAAAGAAAAAGTTGATTAATTATCCGGTTTTGGGTTGACTTTTCTATAGAGTTGAACGAATTGTGTGTCCGCTTCGTTTGAAAGGCTGGTTTCGTTTGTCTTTCAGCTCGCTCGAAAGAGGAGATGGCAAGTGTCAGTTCATACACCAGAGTTGTCTCTTCCGATGAGTTTCCAGTGCGCCTTATTTTCAAGAGCGGACTGTGCTTAATAAAATCACATATCCAAATCTTAAATCTACGAATACGATGAATCATCTTTTCAAGAAATGCTGCATCTTTCTGTCTGCGATGCTGATCAGCCATTCCGCAGGTTCCCAATCGGCAGATAATCCTCCTCCCCCCGCACCGGCGCCAGGGGCGGGCGAAGTTCCTTATTACGCGTGTCAGACGATCAGTGGGCGATATTTCAGTTCAGGTGCAGGTGGGTGGTCCGATGATTTTTGGTATGCCTCCAATTTGGTCGAACCCAGCAACGCCAACACGGATTACAATCGATTCCAATCCGGATACTCCCAACTCTGCATTGCTTTGAGACTCAAATTGGTCAGCGCTTATGCCTTTCAAGCTAACTGCGTTGCTTCCGCCAATTCGTCACTGACCTGGTGCCTGCTACCGTGTGTGGTTGATTTTGATCCGGCGGATTGTGGAGCGTGGTGTCAAGCTGATTGGGAGCTTGACATCCAAGATTGCCACGATCGTCGTGAGAACAGTATGAGAAAGGCAAGGGAAGAAGCGGATGCTCTTATACGGTTTTACCTAATGCTTTATGGTGGTTGCGAATAGATAGGTTTTCAATGAACGTAAAAGGAATATGGTATATTCTGGTGTTCTCACTGTCTTTTGTTGGTTTTGATGATTCCCAGATTTCAAGACTGCCAATCATATCGACACGTGTGAACACCTTTCCTGCCGAAAACGAATTTTTGGTTGGTTCTGACGACATGAACTCACACACAAGGGCAAACACCAATCACCAGGAATCACTGGAATGTTGTTTTTCAGATACTAACCGCCATCAAGAGAAAGTGGAACGAGCTAATGAACAGATTGAGGTTCAATCTGATAGTGGGCAAAAAGAAAAAGTGCTGAACGACAACCCTGAGCCTCCTATTCGATACCAGCGACTTTGGGCTGATTATACCAGTGAGAATCTGGACTACAATAATGAGGAGATTTTTCGGGAGCAACTGAAACGATTTGAAACCTCTTTGACGGATATGGGACATTTCGAACTGGAAAGTAGAATCGCTTTTAAACTTAAACAACTGGAAAACGGGACAGTTCCTGGTTTTGAAGGGATAGGGCAGCGCAAGCGGAAAGGGAGCGTCTTGTTAACAGCAGATTCGAAAACACTTTCTCCAAGGAAAAGAGAGATCAGAGAACGAATTCTTAGGAGAACGAAACAATTATCTCTCATGGAGATGCATGCCGAATACATCGGCTTGTTTGAAGATCGTTTTTCATACTGGAAATAAAAATGTACGATAAAATTACTTTGACTGGTTTTGTTATGCTGTTGGTTCTGTTTCAATACCTTACTGCATCTTCGTTAAAGGAGATGTCGTTCCGAGGCAATCACAGTGAGTGGCCCATACCGAAGAGCGGGGAAGGAGATGTTCTTTCGATGTTGGAATCGCTAGTGACAGAACAGCGTCAGCTTGATTCCACCCTTGGCGCAGTGCGGGATAGATTTCAAGGTCAGGAGACTGGAAATGGTTACCATCAACATGGAACAGGCGAAGCCGGTAATGATTCTAATAATCGTGAGAGTTATCCGGCTAGAGCAGAGGATGCCTGGATTGTTCCTTTCAATGACGTAGGCAGACTTGATGAAGATTTATTGTTCGATGAACAATTGAAGCGGTTGGAGGCTTCATTGACCGAAAAAGGCAGGGAAGAGCTGCAATACCGGGTGGAGACCCGGGTTCAACAACTTGCCACCGGAACGATTCCGGGTTTTGAAGGACTTGGGACGCCACAACCTGAGGATGTAGCTTTCCTGACTGCTGAGGAATCCACACTTACGCCCAGACAGCAAAAACTGAGAAATGGAATTTTTGAGAATTTTAAACGCATTTCATTGATCGAAATGCACGAAGCTTTTACCGGTATTGTGACCCCATGAACAAACTGATCTGAGACAATAATGAAGAATCGACCTTTTGATACATTTTTCCACTGGATGACCTTGTCTGCTCTTTTTGCAGTCGCGTTTTCACAGTTTCGATTGGTGAATGATCTGCGAGCCATCCAGGCCGGTGATCCCCACATCCGTGAGCCATTGCCCGCCAATCAAAAGGCGATGATAGATGATCGGGTTAAGGATGTGCTGACTGAGCAGGCAAGAATCAATCGTCAAATGCTTCAGGTGTTGCAGAGGATGAAACCGGATTCCTTTTCAACTGATGTTCCCGAAAAGGAAACTCATCCGAAGGAAACGCAACCGACAATACAGTCCCAGACCTCAGTGCAGGAAATAACAAGCGAAGACCCTTCTGATACAGTATCGATTTTTGATGGCTACAGCGACGGGGATCTTGTGACGATGAAGCGGGATTTGTTGCGTGAGCGGTTGGAGAGGTTTGAGGCATCGTTGACTGATATTGATCGTGAGGAATTGGATCGTCGTTTGCAATTGCAAATCGACCAGTTGGCTCTCCAGATAGCGGATCAACCCCTCCCTGAAGAGGTCGCTGTTTTGGAAGCGCTTACCGCAGGTGGAAAACGTTTGTCACCTGCTGAGCGCGAGTGGCGTGATCAAACCATGCAAAGTTTAAGGCAGGGAGCGCTCATGGAAATGTATTCCGAGCATTCGCTTTTTCAGGAATTGCAGGCAGTTGATCTGATGCAGTTGCAGGTGGGTGAGTTTTGATCTGTCGATTCTCTCAGGAATCATTTTAGTTTCGGTAAACTTAAAGTGCTCCCTTTGGCGATGGACGTCTTTTCAATGTGTCCGGTCAACCTTTCTCCTGTTTCGGGCGACTGGTAGATCAGGTGGGCGTGAACCGATGTTCCCGGGTGAGTTAAACGCCCACTGGAAGCCTTGGCGAAGACTCCTACGATGGTGCCCTGAATGGTGGCGAAGGTTTCTTGGTGTGGTTTTTCTTCGGGGGCAAGTTCTTCGCCGTGGAGTTGTGCGTGGATGGGGCAGGCTCCATTGATGACATGGACGGTGGTGTCTTCGAGTCTTCCTCTCACCTGGAACATGATGGGGGAAGCGGTATCGAGATGGTTGTCTCGTGCTGTTTGTTCCAGGTGGGACTCCCATTTGTCCGGGCCAAGCGTGGTTTCAAAGGTGCTATCCTGCCAAGCGGGAACAGATGCCCCCATCAGCAGTGTTGCCTGTAAGTCCGTAGTGACGGAGGCAGCGCACAGTTTGCTTTGTGAGTCCTGGGCGGTCACATAGGGGACGGAATCGAGGATGGTGACCTCTCCTTGTAATCCTTTCATTGCTCCAACGGCATAGAGGTGGTCCTGTTTGATTAATTCGCCCAATTGAACGCGGCCTTTGTGATCCTTTTGCCCGATCACGCGGTGCATTTCACCATATTGAAACCATGGAGAGGTTTGTGCCGGATCGTTATCATCAACCTCCACCCAGAACCAACCGCGCAGTTCATCGACCTTGAAGCCTGTGGCCTGGTCTTTGGGGTATCTTTTTGCCAGTTCTTCTTGAACGTTGTTCGGAATGAACGTCTTTTCACCGTGGCAAATGAGGCATTGCGCTTTGAGTTTGATCGGGAACAGGGCGCCTGTCCGGTGATTCGGCAAGGGGGTGAACAGAGGTTTTTCGGTGGCCTTTTCAAGAAGTGGTTTTGCCCATTGGGGGGGCTGATTCGCTGAGTTGCGTAATTTCCAAGCAGTGCGGCCGATATTCAATCCCAAAGATTTTCCGACTGATTGAGTCATGTTTTTGGCTTCCAGACTGCAAACTTCAATGGCGGCTACCGGTCCCTGGGTGGTCAATACTTCCTTGAGCTTGCCGGACAGTTTGGCAAAGAGCGCGTCTTTTGCTTCAATTGCCTTTTCAATGCTTTGAGGGGGTGTTTGATTTCCGGTTTTATTCTGGGCAAAGGCAAGAGAAGGATGGGTTAGCACCGCAATGATGCTGAGGGTAAATGCAAGACCTGATTGAATTGTTTTCACTGGTTTCATGCTAAAGCCGTTGAAGTCGGTAATCAACCGTTAATCCGGATCAAGGGAGCGGAGGGTGCAATTCAAACTGGGGGAAAGTTAAATTGGTAGAAGGGACCCGCTGCTGCGGGGCCACGAGCGCGTCCTGGCAATCGAAAGACTTGAGGCGTAGTGCGGACACTGTGGCGGACGCGCAGCAGCGCGTCCCTACCAAAATGCAGGCTGTCTTCCTCCCACTCAGAATCTCACCCGGAGCGGACACACCATTGGGTATCCATTTTTTGATGCATGTCTTTCGCATTGTGCGTGACCTTTTGTCTGGAATGCGTTAGTCAAGGTGCATGACACAGGATGAAGCGTTACGGATTTTTGAACAGACAGGGGCTTTGCTGAAGGGGCATTTTGTTTTACGCAGCGGTTTGCATAGTCGTGAGTTTTTCCAATGCGCGCTTGCACTGCAGAAGATGCCCATTGTGGAACAGTTGGGGCAGGGGTTGGCCGAATCCCTCAAATCACTGGGCGCCACAACTGTTTTGGCGCCCGCCATGGGGGGGCTGGTCATTGGTCAGGAAGTGGCGCGTCAGTTGGGATTGCGATATATTTTTGTTGAAAAAGAAGAAGGCAAACTGGTCCTTCGACGAGGATTCAAGATCCAGCAAAACGAACCTATTCTGGTGGTCGAGGATGTTGTGACCAAGGGGGGACGTGTTGCGGAAACCCTCGAAATTGTGCGTCAGCACGGGGGTGATGTGAAAGGGATCGGCGTGCTGGTTGATCGATCCAACGGAACGGTTGATTTTGGGGTGCCGTTTTGCCCCTTAATCCGCATGAAAGTGGAGACATTTCAACCGGATCAATTGCCGGATGACCTCAAAGGTGTGGAAGCGATCAAGCCGGGAAGTAAGTGACACTAATCCCGTTTTTCCCGGCGTGTGTCCTTTGTTTCACGCTGGTTGGATTTTAATGCAGATTTCATTGCTGCACGAAAAATAAAAAAGAGGGTGGCTCCCACAAAAAGGAAGCCACCTAGTAAAATTACGATTAGGAATAATAATTCGGGCCCTTGAAGTCCCCCGATCAGAGATAGTGTTGGTGAGTATGTCATGATAATCATCCTCCCAAATCAAAGGAGTAGGGGCCATTACAAATGGATGTCATTCTTGTAGGGCGGCGCAGCTCAAAAATTAGAAATCCATTATCGGAGGGGTAAGCTCCGTCTTACACCCACTTCAAACCTCAGAGCTTTGAATCATTCTGACGCCGCAATGGAAACGCCATAGTCATTCGATTAACTACTGTCTTCCCGCGTTCCACATCATTTGATCAGGAATGTTGTTAGGCTAATATTTGGGAACCGGGTGGAACCGGTCCCTCCATTTTACAAAACATGCATTGCTCCCCTTGTAGGG
>Ga0255772_10006040_pt1 | contig 11104 bp, 6 predicted proteins | sample 071ome_34_FD_179970 | JGI IMG/M metagenome (GOLD analysis project Ga0255772, IMG submission 179970) | Coastal salt marsh microbial communities from the Groves Creek Marsh, Skidaway Island, Georgia - 071411BT metaG (version 2) | ecosystem: Environmental > Aquatic > Marine > Intertidal zone > Salt... | reverse complement strand
TATCCCATCTCTCTTAATGCGGTAAATGTTGTCTGCTTTAAGATTGACTGGGATGAGAGAATGTTGAATGTTCTTTTAGTAAAAAGAAGTATCAACCCGCAGAAAAATAAATGGTCACTTCCAGGTGGTTTTGTCCAGAACGATGAAACCTTAGAGGAAGCTGCGAGAAGAATTTTTATCAAAGAGACTGGTATAGCACCGTCATATTTAAGCCAGTTCAGAACTTATAGTTCTACTAAAAGAGATAAGCGTTTAACACAGTACAACAAAGATGAAAAAACTCGTGTTATTACTACTGCTTTTACCGCTATCTATACAAAGAATGAAGATCTTCAGCTTGATGATGACAGTGAAGATATTCGTTGGTTTAAGATTCCTCGACGTTATTTAACTCGGTATATCCCAGAAAATATGGCATTTGATCACTATGACATGCTCTTAGATGCTTCTAATAGACTTCGAATTTCTCTTGAATATAGTGGTTTAGCTACACGTTTTTTACCAGAACACTTTACATTGGGACAAATACAAGATATTTATGAGATTATTTGGGAGGTAGAACTAGATCCAGCAAACTTTAGAGAGAAACTAACCAATGTTGAAGGATGGATCAAAGAATCAAAAACTGGCCCTAAAGATGCAGAGCCAAGAAGAGGAAAGCCTCCAACATGGTACAAAGAACATGATATTCCACAGTTTGATAGGATGATAACCAATCCAAATGGTGCTGTTATTAGAGAAAAAGAATCTGAGTATCAGAAAAATATGGATAATTTAACCGGTGAATTGCCAATAATCAAAAAAAATGATTGAAAATCATCCTCTTTGTCCTGAAAGACATCCTTTAGTTGTTAGGAATTCAAAATATGGGAAATTTTTTGGTTGCTTAACTTATCCTGAGCATCAAATAGTAGTTGAAAGACCAAATTGTCCTAATGGACACATAATGAAACTTAGAAGTGGGCGATTTGGAGAGTTTTTTGGTTGTGTTGAATACCCTAAATGTAATAAAACTTATAATTTTGAAGTTAAAGATTCTTCCTACCATGCAAGACTCTGGTATGAATATGAAAATTCTGAACTATTTGAATTGAAGGAATCTAAATCACACTCTAAAAACTATATGCCAAAATTAGAGAAAACAAAAAAAATTAAATTTTCTAAAAACGAATGGAAAATTGATTTAAGTAGGCATATAGAAAAAAATCAATTTTCTATAACTGCATATAAAGATAAAAACCATCCAGAAGTTGACCAAAGAATTCCAAAAAATTTAACTGATGAACAGAGATTAGAATATATAAGATTATATGAATCAGATTATACAAATCATATACTTTTAAAAATTCCAACCCATTTATTAAACGATTATTTACAGAAATCTATTGATAACAGGAGATTCTTAAGTTAGAAAATTAACTTGGCAAAACATATAGCAGTTTTTTAGCTCTTGATACAGCTGTATACCAATATCTTGGTATGTCAATTTTTCCATCCACACCTAGAGATAAAGCTACTGTATCCCACTCACCACCTTGAGCATGTTCTATTGTTACCGCATAGCCATATGTTGTTCCAATTACTTCGTCTACTTTGTTTAAATTAAATTCTATATCTTTTTGGACTAAACTTTCCCAAGCCTTATGCATCTGTATTTTAAGGTGTTTCCAATAAATTTCCTCACTATCAAAAAGATATGGCTCAGTAAATATTGCAACTGTTGATTGTAAATTTTGGTTTGAATCAAATAAATTCTTTAAAGTTTGATAAAAGGCTACGAATATATTTTTTGAGAATTCCTTATTTCTAGTAATACAAGTTACATCTGCAAAAATAAACTTATCAGATCTTGAATGTATTTTGTTAATAATAAATTCATCACCTGTCATAAATGCATCAAAAACACCATTACATCTTGAACGTATAATTTCATTTTCTTCAATTGTTTGAAAATTTTTATTTTGATTACCAGAAAACCTACTAAGGTAAATTTCTCTTAAAGATTTATTAATATCATCTACCTCACCTTTGCCAGCAATAAATATGGCCTCTTTAATTTCTTTAACTTTCTCAAATATTTTTAGAGACAGATTCTTGCCAACTGCAATTACTTCTTCTGTGTTAACTGAATCAATAATTATCTGCCTTGATTCATCACCTTCAAGGTTAGTATTTGTTAATAAACGAAGTTTTTCTGCTAATTCAAATAAAGGTCCTTCAGATACTCTATGTGAAGTTTCAAGATTTGTAGATACACTAAACAATTGAAAATTAGATTCATTCTCTTTTTGTTTCCAGTAGCTACTATCTAACAAATTAGAATCTGGATTATTTTTAGCGCGTAATTGACAAGAGTCGCCAATTAATACAACTTTTGTATTATTCCCTGTATTTTTAAAAGCTTCATCTAATGTTTTAAATTCTAAAGTACTTGCTTCATCAATAACTAACAATTTATTTTGAATTTCATCTCTAAAATCAAATACATTTTTAATTCCATCAATTATTCTTTGAGGTGCGCTTTTAAACCTAATAGAATAATTTGACTTATACCACTCTTCAAAACTTTTAAATTGGTAATTTTCTTTTTTCAAGTCTTCAAAAATTTGATTATATTTAGCAATTGTTAAAGAAGGAATTCCTGTTAACTGTATTATCGAAGAAACACTTCTTCCCCAAACACCTAAAGATATGGTTTTCCAATTATTTTCATAAGCTTTTTCTTGTATTTGTCTAACTAAAGTAGTCTTTCCAGTTCCAGCTTTGCCAGTAATTATCATTAAATTACTTTTTGAATGAAGAAAAGCCTCTAAATTATTTAATGCTGTAATTTGATCTTCACTATTATTTAACACTCTTTATTTATTTTAATAAATGATAAAAAAATTTAAATTGGAATTACTCAATTTCTATTTTTTCACCATTTTTTGTCAGAATAGGTTTTCCAATTTTCTCATTTGCACATAATTTTGATATAAACTTTGCCTTTTCAAAACCAGCGTGGGCTGGAATTACATAGTCTGGGTTTACCAATTGCAACATTTTTTTATGATCTTTTAGTCCCGCATGTCCCGAAGCATGTATATCTTTTATTATCTGGAGATTATTTTTTCTCATTTTCTTCTCTAATACATTAAATGAATTCTGGTTAACTTCTGTTGGAATAACTGAGGATGAAAATATCATTATATCTTTGGGAGAAAAAGAAAAATCAAACCAACCATCTAAAATCCTTGTAAGAACTGAATACTCTTCGCCTTGGTGGCCTGTACAAATAAGAAAATATTCTTCTCTATTTGTATAAACATTTTCTAAAAGTTCATTTATATCTTCAAAACGACTTACTAACTCAACATCATTTTTTAAATTAACAATTTTAACTTTTGCAGCTATATCTGAGTGGGTTTTTAAGCTCCTACCAACTAAGCACACTTTTCTATTTAAGCTTTTACCAATATCTATTAGAGTCTTGAGCCGAACAATGTGGGAACTGAATGTAGACGTTATAATTGCTTTTCCAGTCAAATCTAAACTATTTATAGTTTCAATTAGTTCTTGTTTTACATCTTCTTCTGATGCAGTTTCTATATCATAGTCAGCGTAAAGAGACTCTAGAATTAAACATTTAACACCCTTTTTTCCTAGCTCTTCAAGTCGTTTAAAATTTGGTGGATTACCCAGTTGAGGAGTTAAATCAAACTTGTAATCAACTGCATACATTACAGAACCATAGGGTGTATGAACAACTATTATTGCTGAGTCAGGAACTGAATGGGTTACTTCAATGAATTCAATTGATATTTTTTCAGATAATTTATATGTTGAATTTAATTCACAAGTAATCAAAGATATATTGTTATCTGCAAAGTATTTATTATGTCGTGTAGATGTAAGTTCTTTTCTCAAAAACTCAATGGTGTAAGGAGTTCCTAAAACGGGCACGTTGTGAAAAAACTTCATACCATAAGGCACTGCTCCTACATGATCAAGATGTGCGTGTGATGGTACAACGGCCTTAACTGTTTTTGTTAATTTACCAAGAGAGTAATAATCAGGTACTGCATCAACTTCGAGAAGCTCATTGTAGAAAAATTTTCTTCTAGAGTTTTTGTCAAACTTGGAAACATTGTTTTGAAATTGAACATAATTGTCCATAGTTAAACCCATGTCTAGAATGACTGATTCATCATCAACTTTTATTAAAACACTATTTCCTTCAACTTTTGAATAGCCTCCTATTGGGTAAATTTCTATCATATTTTCTAACCCCAGTCTGATGTTTTATGCCATAAGGATGAATACGCACATCTATAAGGTCTTTGTACTTGATTAAATTTATTTGCATAGGTAGCTAATGCTAAAAACAAATCATAAAAATCTCTAAATCCTTCTTTATTATTAGATGTTTTTTTAGTTCTACATTTTTGAGATTTACAATCCTGATTTAAAGAGAGAACTAGGTTTGGATGAAGTGAATTTTTATTTTTAAATCCAAATAAGTTAGTAAATTCAGAAAACCACTCCTTATGCTCAAGTGCAGATTTTCTATATCCATTATCAAAATATTGATATCCCATTAAATTCACCATTACTCGAGATTGCTTCGAAGATTTTTTAATCAAGTTTATAAAATTAATATTTCCTGTAATCCAGAAAGGGATACTCTCTCTTTTAATTAATAAATCAATATATTTGTTGCCATTGCTTTTTATTAAATTCTCAGCTATTTTTTTTGATTGCTCAGACAATCCACTGATTGTTTTTGCAAAAAGTTCTTTGTACATTATTTCTGATTTATAAGATTTCATATAATCTATAAAGCTTTCTGAGGTAAACCACATTAAGTTGTGCTTAAAAAAGTATTCAAAGTTTTTCTCAATTTCTAAAGCCATATTTTTATTAATTTTTAATTGTTCATTGTTTAACAAAATAGATAATGAACGTAAATTTATGTCCTTATTATTTGACTCTAAAAATTTATCAACATTATTTAAGATGATGTTTGATAACTCTTGAAATCTATCAAAATTATCTAAATCTATTAACAATATAGAAGAAGGGTTTTTTCTAAGTAAGAAGTTAAATGTTTCTGGAACATTATTTATTAAATAAGATAGATCTATTTTAGAACCAGTTATTGATTGTAGAACCTCTACATAGGAGTCAAATACTTCTTCAGTATCTATAAAAAAGCTTTGATTTTCCAATACAATTCTTTGTATAAAGATGCCTTCTTTAGATTTTTTCCACGTCTCTGCTTCTTTTAGAGAAAGCCAAAATTGTCCTATATTACTTTTTAGCCAAACAACACCATTTTTAGTAATAAGAAATTGTTTGAAGTAGTTAGTTGTAGTTAAAGCTATATTTTTTGTGACAGAGTCTTGATCTTTTAAATTGTATTCAAAAGCTGTCCAAAAATATTTCGATGTTAATAAATTGGAATAATTAGCAAATACTTCAATATTTAGTTGTTGTAATGCTGCAATGAGCTTTGGAATAGAATATTTGTTTTCAATTTTTAAAATATTATCCAACAGTCCTTCAGATTGAAGACATTCATTTAACTTTTCAATATTCATGCTTAAAATAAAATTTAAAACTTCGTCTGTGTCTAAAGATTCAAAATATTTTCTTTTATCAACATCAAATTTTTTAAAATTAAATTCTTTGATAATTTTCTTAGAAGCTAAAGCGTATTGTTCTGGACCGATATTTTTTTTATAAAAAGTAAAAAAAGAGGCTTTTTTATTATGGTTTTTTGAATCTTTATTTAAAAAATCTTTTAATAATTGATCAAATGTTATGTTGCTAAAAACCTCATTCAAAACTCTCTGATAAGTGTGTGATTTTTCAGAAAATTTCTCAATTACTATATCAATTAGTTTTAACCAGTAGTCTTCTACAATCTTTTGAGATAAAGGTGAATTTTCTTTACCAATTAAAGGAAGTAATATTTCCAGATCAACTTTATTTACTTCTTTTAATACTTCATAAAACTTCATTAAATATTCTTGACTATGTATGCGAGAATCTAAATAAACTAAGTTTTCAGAAGTGAATAATTCTATTTCAGATTTCAAAAACTCTATAGAGTTTTTATAATCAAAAAGAAATTGAGAATCTTCAAGAAACTCTGTCTCACCAGATAGATTGCTTTTTAGAGTATTGGTAAAGATTTTTGCAACTTTGTTATTATTTACATTATCGTTATTGTTTTTAATCTCTAAATAAAGCATTAAAACTTTTAAACCGTAGTTATGAATATTCGTTTCAAAGCTTTCTTCGATATGCTTTTCCTCTATTTTTTTCTCTTCCTTTGTTAACCCAACTGCTATATTTCTTTTTTTACTTAATGTTTTAAAATCTTCGAGGGTAAAAACTGGAAAACTATCATGTTGGTGCTCAAAATATGTTTCAAATATTTCTAATAATAAATCGGGATTGTAGTCAGAAATATTTTCATTTTTATGAATAATTAAGTTTGCTATATTTTCAGCAACCCAATCGATAACAACATCTTTTCTTTTATAATTTTTAAACCAAGAATTATTTTTTATAATTTTTTCATAAAATTCTATATAAAATAAAGAATTTTTTACAAGGTGTTTTTCAATATCTTTATTTCTTTCTTTTCTAATTGATCTATCAAAATCTATTTGGAAAGATTGAAAAAATACGTTTCTTGCAAAATCATACTTAAAAATATGTTCGAATGTAATTACTCCAGATTTTTCTTTTACTTTTGTGTGTTTTCTATATAAATCAGAAAATTCTTCTTTTTGCAGAGAATCGATACTGTATCCAACACCTTTGTCGTGAAAATGAATTGTTTTCCCTTTAATGTAATTAGAAGCATCAAAAAATTTAAGTGCTTTTTTTTCTATTTTCGAAAAATCAATATTAAACCCTTTTTCTGTATTTTTTTTATCAAGTATTAAAAATTCAATAATGTACTTGAGCATTGCTTGGACAAACTTTTTGTCTCTTTTTTTTAAGAGCTTTTCAAAATTATCAACTAACAAAAAGCTTGGGACAAAAATAAGTTCGTTAGTATCTTCGTTTTTTATAAAAAGTTTCAAATCAGCCTGTCTTTATTAGCTTTCATTAAAATCGATATCATATTTGAGCAATTTTTTTACAATTCTATTTGCTTGACCGATCTCACGTTCAATGATGTTGGGAAACGCAAACCTTCTAGGCTTACAGCGAGGTTGACCATCAATATTTTCTACTAAATCTTCAGAAGTTGCACCAGTTGTAGTTGGTTCTAAGAAATTGTGTTTTAATTTTCCTTGGCTTACATATTGTCCACCATGGTGAATAACTACATCTCTAATTTTCTCCCATTCTTTGTAAATCATTTCTTTTTCAAATTCTGAATACTCATAAAAGTCAACACATACAATTTTTTTATCATATTCATGAATGTCACGACTTTCATAATCATAAATTACAAAAAGAGGATCTTTGATTTTTGTCCATACAGACTCCTCAAATGACTGAAATTTAATATTCTTAAAATCGACAATTGCTAAAGATATTCTCTCTTTTGCTCGATACTTGCCTCTCTTTTCTGGCTTTTCATCTTCTTCTATGCCAGTTGATTTTATTTCCACGCCTAGTTCAGAAAGGTCTGGAGAATGATCGCTATTATTTTTGTAACCAAAGTAAAACTTTTCTAAATCAACACCAAACTTTCCTTTAGCTTTTTTCTTTACTCCATCTTTTTTAATTATGTCACCACAAACTTCTCTTAAAGTTTTTCCTTCTAGTTGCTTTGCATAATTAAATACAGATTCTCTATTTTTGTGATTGTATTTAGGTATTCCCATTGAATCAAAGTAATACTCATTAAATTCCAAATTGCAGTCGTTACAATTTAAATTATTTTTAGTTATCATATATTATAAATTTTATAAGAAATAAATAAAATGTCAAGCAATTTTATAGAAATTTTATTAAAGTTTCCCCAACTTTTTTTACTACTCCAACTACAAGTGCATTGCCCATAAAAAATGCTCTTTTAGAATCTGTTATTCCATCAAGCTCGGTGTGATTGTCTGGAAACATATTCAGTCTTTCAAGCTCTACTGGTGTCAACCTTCTATATCTATTTCCTTGTTTTATTACATGTTTAAAGCGAGAAGGAGCGGGTCCACCCTCTCCTGTGATGATTGTTCTAGAAGGTTTGTCTAAACTATCAGGAAAACTCATTTTTCCTTCCGAATATGTATAAACAAATCCTTGGGAGTTAGTTCTTTCTATTTTTTTTGCACCTTTTAAATACTTCCATTCTTTTAATTCTTCCTCAGAAAGATAAAAGGATTTATCAATATTTTCTGTTAACACAATATTTTTTAGTAATGTTTTCTTTCCTTTATAAACTGCTTCTGATTTGAGAGTTGTTACTTCTCCATCAATCATTAGGCCTGTATTTTTAAATGGTGATAGTTTCTCTTTTGTATTGAAATTTTTTGAAATAACATTTAACGATCCAGAAAGAGTAAGACTTGTCTCGTTTTCAATTTGTTTTATTTTAAATGCCTTAGCAAGAACACCCTCTTTAGTAATCCATGTACTTTCTTTCGTATTCTTTAATTTTTTGTAAACGGCAGATGTTTTATGATAACCGAGGAAATATACCCTATATCTTTTTTGAGGCATTCCATAATCAGCAGCGTTTATAACTCGCCATTCAACTGCATAACCTAAATCGTTTAAACTTTTAAGCATTACAGCAAAATCCCTTCCTCTTTGTGAAGCAGGTGATTTTAGTAATCGATCAACATTTTCAAGAAATAAATATTTTGGTCTTTTTGAACCTTTTTCTTCCAAAATTCTATGAATAGCCCACCAAAGCACACCTTTTTTTCCTATTAGTCCTTTTGAATTTTTTAAAGTAGTAGCTACAGAATAATCTTGACAAGGAAATCCACCTACCAGCAAATCGTGATGTGGAATATCTGATGTTGGAACATTAAAAATGTCCTCATCACTATGTTCTTCATCTGTAGTTTTAAATTTATCTTTATAAACCATTGATGCATGCTGAACTTTAGTTGATGGTTCCCATTGGTTACTCCAAACTACTTTAAAGTCTTTATTTGATTCAAGACCTAACTTAAAACCACCAACCCCTGCAAAAAGTTCAACAACTTTTAAACTTGGAATCGATGTAATTAATAGTTCCTTTTTATCGCTTTTGTATTTTTGTTTACTACTTTTTTTTCTTTGGATTGTTCTAGTAACAGGTATGGATTTAATCCTTAAATTGTTTGAAGAAAACAACTTTCTTGTCTCTCTTGAATCACTGTTTGAGAAGATGACATTGACTTCTCTATTTATTAATGCTTCTATGACATCTTTTAGTTCTTTATGATTGTCTTTTGTAAATGTTTCTGAACCATAATAATTTACTGTATCAAAATACGGGGGATCGAGATACACCAAATCACCTTTATTAGCTTTTTTCAAGATACTTTTGTAGTCAGAGTGATATAAATTTGATTCCTGAAGGAGTTGAGAAATTTTTTCAAAAGAATTTAAATCAGGCAAACTAATTTGATTAAACTTATCAACACCTTTCTTGTAACTTCTTCCATGTGGAACATTAAATTCACCAGTAGGATTTTTCCTATATACTCCATTAAAACAAGATTGATTTAGCAATATAAACAATGTTGCCATATTGCTTATTTCTGAATTTTTTAATTTTGTAAAATCTTTTACAGTGATTAGTTCATTATATTTACTTCTCCACTCCAAAAATATTTTAGTTTTAGAATCATAAGACTTTTTTAAATTATATCTAGCTGATTCTTTTTGAACCTGTTCGTAGAATTTAACAACATTGGTATCTTTTAAATGTTTATAGAAATAGATTAATTCTTTTAGATTGTCGTTCAAATATGCATTCTTTATGTTGTAGTTTTTTTTCAGATGAAAATATACCGCTCCGGAACCAAAAAATGGTTCGAAATAATTAAATCTATTATTTAATGTGCCTTTTGACAATGCATCACTAACAAACGCATCAATTTCTTCAGAAAGATAAGTTTTACTACCAGACCATTTAATGATTTTATTATTTTTCATATTCCTACTACATAATTTATTATGATCGAGTGACAAAAAATGATCAACTTAACTATTAAATTATATTTTTATATTTACAGTACCTAAGTATTCCTCAATTAATCCATCATCACTATTTTCATATTCAGCAATATCAAGGTTAAACATGTGATGTTGGGGCAAAAGCCATTCTTTATGTTTAGATTTATATAACTTAAATATCTCTTTAACAGTTGATGCCGTACCCTCTTTAAATGTATCTAGCAAAATTTCTTCATTTGTTAATAGTCCTTTAACAAGCTCAGGTAAAAAATAAGGGTTAATAATTTCCTTGCTGCCACCTATTTCTATGCTGAATCCAAAGAGTTTGTCAGCTGAATGTAATGTAAATATCTTATGTTGATTCTCATGAATAATATTGTAATTATTGAATATTGAAGCAATTTTTATTTGTCTTAAACTTACAGATTCTGGTTTTCCTGGAGAACTTATGAAATTTGATATACTTTCATCGAAAAAAGAGAGATTTTTGATTATTTTTTCTCTAAATAAATTTGAAAATGGTTCGATTGAATCTGAATTGGAAGTCCAAAGTTTGTTTAATGCAACTGTTGATACCTCTTCTTTCAAAGATGAGAGCTTGTCAATCATTTCCTCAATACCTTGTATCTGAGGTTGTCCGTATGTTTGACTTTTTATTGCATCAGCTACAATTTCTGGAAATTTACCTAAAGCTATTTCAAGTAAGTCTTTTCTTTCTAAAAGCCTTTTATAAATTTTTGTTTCATAGCTATCTGGGTACCATAAGTTAAAAATCTCAACAACAGGCTCAACCTGTCCTAATCTTGCAATTCGACCAATTCTCTGCTCTAAATCACTAGGTATCCATGGAACATCAATGTTTATTAAAGTAGACGCTGCTTGAAGATTTACTCCTTCTTGAGCTGCTGTTGAACAAAAGACAATATCAATGTGTCCTTCTTCAAGTTCATCTTTAATCTCTTCTCTATCTGATTTCTGCCAGGAATCA
>Ga0255772_10006036_pt1 | contig 11113 bp, 10 predicted proteins | sample 071ome_34_FD_179970 | JGI IMG/M metagenome (GOLD analysis project Ga0255772, IMG submission 179970) | Coastal salt marsh microbial communities from the Groves Creek Marsh, Skidaway Island, Georgia - 071411BT metaG (version 2) | ecosystem: Environmental > Aquatic > Marine > Intertidal zone >... | reverse complement strand
CATGGGTTTTACTGCACCGTTCAAACTCATTAGATGTTTGTTGCGTTTATAATTAAATTCTTGTACATGTTCATATTTGCGTTGCAGTGTTAAAAAGTAAAATGGATATGTGTATGTATTTTTTATCACATAATTTTGATTGTTATCTTTACACCAACGATCATATTGTTCATTAAAATTAATGCTGGGCATTATTATATGCACATCATTTTGATCAATTGCATTTTCTTGTAAACGTTTGTGTAGCATTTCAAACACAGGTAAGTCATCTTCTAACGATGGTCCTGGTAAGTCTGATTCAGTTAGTTCTTCAATAACAAATGCACACGGTTGTTTGTTTTCTTTGCAGTTATGATATTTACGAGCATGGGCAACCATAAGTGGTAAAGGATCGCCAACAAATAAACCTTCACGTTCTCCATTTTTACTTGGAGTATATCTCCAATAAGGATAACTGTTATATAAAATTGTCACTGCATTAATCCTTTTACTAGTTCTAAATGTATTAGCACACGACTTTGCAAGTGTGCATAGTTGTATATTGCAGTCTGCAACATATCAACAGGCACACCATTCTTTGATAATTTCTCAACTTGATCAATTGCCAAGTTCATTCTTTTGTATGCATCTGGTTCGTTGTCATATGATTCATCTATGTATGGCGCAAATGTTTTGTATCCTTGTGCTTGTAATTCTTTTAGGTAATGCTGTGTTGATAACATTATGAATGGGTGGCAGTTGATGATTGCTTTGTAGGTTTTTTCTGTTGGAAAGAACTGTGGATTACAATCAACTGCACCACTGTGTGTTTCAGACACAACACTTAGAAATGTGTCAGCAAACAGTTTTTTATCAAATGGGTATCCACTAAAGTGTTTACCATACAACCCTTGATAGACATTTTCTTCATCTAATGAATGTGGCCAGTGTGTACAAAACTTTTTAAAATCTTTTTCTGACAGTATGCTTGACACATGTGGATAGTAATCTTTTAGATTAGGAAAGTGTCTTTGATCTTCTTCTGTCCTTGTTAAAGTAATCAATCCATTGTTCATCAATCTACGTTGCCAATAAAGTGCAACCTGTTTCAATCTCATAAACTTGTCTGGCTTACCATTTAGTGATAAGAATGTTCTCACAGCATTTTTAGTTTTGGCTTCCTGCGGAGTAACATGATCACAAATTTTTTGCTCAATGATCTTTTTGTATGCATCAACTTCATAGTATGGAAATGTAATAATATTAAATGGTTTAGGTTCTAAATTGTGTTTCTCAGCAATTGCTTTGTGTGTTTCTTTTCCCAAGTCTGTTGAATAAAAATAATAAATGCTTTTTGGGTCAACACCATGTACCTTAACTAGATCGTGGCCCAATAGTATTTGTTTTTCTACATGCTGATCATGTGCAAATGCAGGCTCACGCATGTAACATATACATAATTTTTTACCACCTATTTTGATTGCGTTGGGTACACCATGATTCCAAACATCATGTTGGATAAAAGGATAATCAATATCACTGCCATAAAATGCTAGTTCATAATTTTCACCAATGTCAACAAATTGACTTATGGATTCTTCTTTAATGTATTGACCTATTATTAATGTTGTCATTGAGTACCTCGTTGAATAATATTAAATCTTTGGCATAAGCATTAGATAAATCTTTACTATAATTGCCTAAACAAATATTATACATTTCGTTTGTTTTTATATCTTCATCACGTGATGACATTTTTTTAATTTTTATATCTGTAATGTTTTTAAAATCTTCGTCAAAGTTTTCTAATGTTCCAATAAAATTAAAGTCTTGTTTTTTAATGTATAAACTATAAGCAACACAATGTAAATCATTGTTGTCCCAATTATGTAATACCCTTTCAATTTTTTTGTTTGTAGAGTCTATGTCAAAACATTTTTCTTGAAACATATAACTTTTTAATCTTTCAAAAGGATGTCTAATAAAAGTAAAAGTTTTTACTTTTAGGTTTTTACCTTGTTTTAAATTCATAAAATCAATTATAATTGATGACGCACATTTTGGAACTACTACATAGTTCCACATGTGGTTTGAATAGACTGTATTTGCATATCCTGGTAAAAAAGGCATGTCTTTGTTTTTCCATTGTGTCATAATAGTTTTTCAATTCTTGGTATAATAACATCTTCAGCAAATTTATCATGATGTTCTTTTGTAGGATGGTTGCCTTCTGCAAATCCAGGATCCCACATTTCGTCAATGCACCATTCTGCCATGCCGCCTGTTTTCTTGTGAAACCAAAATTGTTTCCAATCAACTAATGAAATATCTACATTTATATTTGATAGTTCATCTTTCCACCAAAAGTTTAGCATAGGTATATGATTAATTTTGCAGTACCATTGTGTTCTTGCAATGTGTTCTAAACTTTCAATAGCACTTTGTTTTTCGTTGTAGATTTTTCTGTAAGGTTCAAACAAATGTTTTTCAGCAAGTTCATTTTCAGACACTTTGCTGTCTACGCCATTACCACCGTTCTTAACCCAATAGCCATCTTGTGTTTTATCCATGTAGGGTGAACCTTGTTCAAATCCAAAATCATGTTCAGTTAAAAATGCACGTCGATGTATGCCACTCCACTGACAAACTAATATGTTGCGTTGACCTTTGAGTTGTTCTAATTTATCAATTGCTTGTCTTGAAATGTAATCTTGCCCAGCGGCACACGAAGCCACATTATGTATGTTCCATAATTCTTCTAGTTTGCCTACCCAAGTCATTTCTGAATTGTATGTAAAACTACACCCGCTTGTGATTACATTAATCATATTTTACTCTTAGTTTATTTTCGTATCCTGGTTTGGCTTTGCTTATTTGTAGGTCTGCCGCACAGGTACATTCTTGCTTGTTACACGTTAATGGTTGTGTGGGCATTGTAAATCCTGTGTGTATGTTACCAAGTTTTACACCTGCCTTTTTAACACAAGGCCAAACGTCACCGTCGGCATCAATACTAATTTCTTGTACGCCTGCCCAGCATGTCCATCCAAAAAATTTATTTCTTTCATCTGCTAGTAATTCATTTTGATTAATATCTACAGTTGTTCCATCATCATAGTGTGCTATTGTATTTGCTTTGTTAGATATTTTCACGACACTGCTCCTTGTAAAAAATCAATTTCTTCATTAGAGTAATAAGGTTGCTCTCCTGTTTTACTTTTAACCTGAGCATATCCTGTACGGCCAAGCATGCCAGAATTGCCAGGTTGTATTATTTTGTAATCTTTATCTACCTGTGGACGTATTCTTCTCATTACTACTTCTATGTTTTCTTTTCTTAATATATCTAGTATTTCTTTTGCTTTGTTAAAATGACCTGGTAGCATCATCATATGCACTCTAGTTTGTCCTGGCTTTTCTTTATAACAATTGTTTACAGTTAGTATATTATTAATAATTTTATCATGCACAGTGTGTTCAAAATGATATGAAAAAGTTATTTGGTGCAGTATGTCTGTGGCTCTAACATATTTTTCACTCAACAACGATCCGTTGGTTACAACTGTTTGTCTCCATATTCCCATGTCTTTGGCTAGTTGAATAATATCAACAAACTTTGGATGCACAAACGGTTCACCGCCAGTCCAAGATATTTTTATTTTTTTATCTGTAGACTTTAGCAGTGTAGCAAATGCTTTTTCAAATGTTTCAATTGGAGAATGTTTTGATGTATTATCATGGGTGTTAACATCACAATAACTACAATCAAAATTACATCTACGACCAATGTTCCATTCCACTCTCATCCAATTGTCTTTGCTTGGAGTTAAATCTTCAACTGCTACTAATTTTGAAACCATGGCTCCATCTCTGGTAAATGATCTAGTATATTTGTGTTTCTCATTCTGTCTAGTTCTTTTGTAAATCTACAAAACGTGTTCCATTTGTTGTTGTTAAACTTTGTTTGTTTCATGCTTGTAACTAGTATTTCAAAGTCTTTTATACTATTTAAGTTTTCTATGCATTTGCTTTTTAATTCATCTGGTAGATTAATTGGTGACAAATAATCTGGTTGATTGCATATAGTAGTAAATGCTTCTCTAGGATCTACTACTGTCTGTGTGTTGATCCAATTGTATAGTTCGTGTAGACGTGTAACATTATAACTTTGCATAGTTACGTTAAACATGGTTTTAACATTATCAAGTTCAGAATATTTCTTATAGTTTTCAACACAGTGTTCAAAATCATAATCCCCACCTCTAATGTATTTGAATAATGATCCAGTTCCTTCTATACTAAAAACAATTCTAACTGACTTAAATTGTTTTAGCAAGTTTAATATGTTTGGATTTTGAACAGTACCATTGGTTGTGTATTGCAGTGTAACATTTTTATGATGACCTTTAGCAATCAACAGTTCTAAAAAGTCTGTGTGGTTTTTTGCTAACATTGGTTCGCCACCTTTAAAGTCTATGCGGTTTATCAGTGTTGCACTTTCTACCAGTTGCTCAACGTGACTTGTATTATGCTGTATTATTTTTTGTAGTTCTGGATTAGATTCTTTTTGAAAGTCTTTGGAAATACCTGCTAGTTCTATATCTTCTTCAAACCATTGATTACTTGCCCAACTACCGCACATTCTACATTTTAGATTACACACATTAGAAAAGTTTAAATCCATTTGGATCCACTGTGGATCATCTACTTGTGCTTTAAATTCATAGTTTGCTGGAATATATTTTTCAAATTTTTCTTTGAACCACAATCTTCTGCTGGTGCCAATTTGATCTTCGCGTTCCCAACATGATCTACAACCTGCAGGCTTTTTGCCATCTAAGAACTGTTGACGCAGGTTATTCATGTGGTCGTTCTTATATGTTTCAATAATATTATCGTTGTTTTGTGTATTACCAGCACCTCCATGATATTGACAGCACGGTTTGATATTACCGTTTGCCGCAATGGCTAATCCAAACCAAGGCATGCTACAAAAGTTATTGTTCATCAAAGTATTCCTTTAGGTCATTGTATAGTTCTGGAAATGTTTTGGCAAAACTTACTCCTCTAGATTGATCTAGTGATTGAGTAAATTTTGCAAAATATTGTAGATTTTTTTCATCAACATAGTCTAGATGTTTTTCTAAATAGTTGATATATGGTATTACCTTGTCTGGCTTTTTTGATTCTTGTTGATATTTTCTTAAAATATCTATTGCTTTTTGTTTTACATGTTTAGGTAGTATTTTAATTTCTAAATGTCTTGGGGTATTTAAAATACGTGTGCTACAGGTATCGTCAAAATATCTCCATAAATTTTGTACAGTATAAACATTGTACAATTGCCATGTAGTGCTTATGTCCCATCTTGTTTTGATATCTGCTTGTTTGATTGTTTGAATATTTTTTTCTATTTGTTTCCATTTGCTTGGAAAACGAATGTAATCATTTTGTTCATTGTAATCATCAATACTGCCACGTATCCAAAGCAGTTTAAAATGTTTCCACAGTTCTAGTACACGAGGCTGTACATTGGTTAAGTTGGTATCATATTCAAGTGTAACTTTATCAGCCTTGCCAGCGTCTATTATTTTTTGTAAAAATTCATAGTGTTGTTCAATCATTAGAGGTTCACCGCCAACTAGATAAACCTGTTGTAGGTGTGGAATCTTTGATTCCATGTGTTTCCAAAACTTATCACTTTCATGCCAGTTGTAGGTTCCGTTGGTAGCAACTAATCTACCTTTTTCATTTTTGTCTAGTGTAATTTTTTTACCATTATCATAATAACTTTTTTCTCCAGTGACCAAAAAGTAATCTTCATACCATTGAGAACTTGATGCTGGATGACACATAACACATTTTAAATTACACAGATTACCAAAACGCAAATCCCAATATACAGGTTCAGCAGTTGTAGAACCATCTGGATCAGTAAAATGTTTTGCTTGTTCAACAGTAAACCAATTGTACCATTTGTTAGATGTTTGACGTTTACTAGTTACTCCTACATCTTCTTTGTTCCAACACACTTGACAGGCCTTGTGTTTTTCTCCACGAAGCATACTTAATCTTATTTCTTTAGCAAAGTCTCCATTCTTTGCTTCATCAATTGTATCTGTAGAAAAGTTATAAGGATCCCCGTTGGGTTTTCTAATTGCTCCACCGCTAGAGTCACTGGTCATTAAACAGCAAACACGAATATCTCCATTGGGTTTGGTCGCGGCTTGGAGCCATGGTATGATACAGAAAGATTCTGACATGGTTATATTATACTACCATTTGTTAAGAAAATCAAATGCTTTATAGTACGTGATCGGCCAGTTTTAGGTCAATCATTTGTTTGGCTGTAAAGTATTGATCGCTTGGTGTGTTTAGTTTTTTACGTACATCTGCTAGACTGTATCCAGTTGCTTCACGTAATATATTTAGACAACGCAGTTCACAGTTGTTGTTTTCTTTCATTTGTGATCTCATGTCATGCATTTTAGATTCCATAGCATCTGAGTGCTGATGATTCATTACTCCAGTGTTTTTAGCAATATATCTTTCGCCCTGTTTTCCACTAGCAAAAATCAACAGTGCCGCACTCATTACAGCACCAATACCAATGGTTGAAATATGATGATAACTGTTTTTCATTACGTCAATCAGTGCAAATGCTTCGTATAAATCTCCACCATATGAATTAATGTATAGTTTTAATGTGCGTTTGGGTTTTCTATTGAGATTAGCACTTAGAATCCATTTTATTGTGTCAGTTACAGAATCGTTATCTATATCTCCTGTGAGATAGTGGATATCATTATCATGCAGATGAGCATCAATTCTATCTGCGGCTGTATACTGATCATATTTTTTCATTGTTTATTCTACCTATATAAGCGTATTTATTGAATTTACGTTAATATATGCTGTTAATTAGATTATTATTTTTTAGGTGGGTAAGTATCATTAGGCATACCAGCACCAGCAGTGAATTTAGGTCCTTTTGCAGGACCATAGCGTTTGTTAGTGTTGCTGATCTTACTACCAATTATAGCATCTTCTGTTTTGCTTTTTTTCTTCTTTTTAGCACCCAAAGGCATGGCTACACTAGCAATTGCCCCACTAAAATTTTCGTCTATTTCTTTAATCTTCATAACGCAGTTATTTATACATTGTTATTATGTACGCAGTTATCTTTTTATATAAATATTAATAACACAGCAGTTAAAGGAAGCACATGGCATATAATACACCTACAGCATACAACAGTTCAATGGGCAGATCAACACAAGTAGTCTCTCCAGCATCTAGTGTTCAAGACCCAAACAGTAACTATCAAACAAGAAAAGTATATCGTGGCTTCAGTTCTAACAATCCAAATGCTGTAAATGGTGTATTATATGATGCTGATATTATCAAACAAGATATCTATAATCATTTTATGACTCGCAGAGGTGAAAGAGTTATGATGCCAAGATTTGGCAGTATAATTTGGGAATATCTATATGAGCCATTAGATGAAACCACAACATCAATTATTGAACAAGATGCACGAGACATTGTGAGCCAAGATCCAAGAGTTACTCTACAGGAAATTGCAGTCAATTCTCTAGAACAAGGAATTGTGGTAAATCTAACACTGAGAATTAATCCTCAAAATTTTGTGGAAACTATGGCAATTGAATTTAATGTAAATGGCAACATCAACAACAGCGGAGGCGGATACTAATGGGACAATTGGTTAGACAATCAAATTTGTTTGCGGCAGAAGATTGGAAAGTTATCTATAGAAGTTTCCAAGATGCAGATTTTCAATCATATGACTTTGACACTATTAGACAGTCAATGCTTAACTACATTGCAAGAAATTACCCAGAAGATTTTAATGACTATATTAACTCGTCAGAGTTTATTGCTATCATTGATTTGTTAGCATATCTTGGTCAAAGTTTGTCTTTTAGAATTGATCTAAATGCAAGAGAAAATTTTATTGACACAGCATCTAGAAGAGAATCAATCTTAAAACTAGCAAACATGCTAAGTTACAAAGTTTCTAGAAATTCAACTGCTCGTGGACTTGTTAAACTAACAGCAATAAAAACATCAGAACCAGTAACAGATTCATCAGGTAATAATTTAAGCAACGTAGAGATACGTTGGAATGATCCTAATAATCCAAATTGGTTTGAACAGTTTATTGTTGTGCTTAACGCTAGTATTTCTCAATCAAATCAATTTGGTAAACCATCTCAATCAAAAGTAATTAATTCATTAAACAATGACATTTATACATTTAATAATTTAAAAAATATACAGGTAGCATATCCATTTACAGCAAAGGTTAACAGTCAAAATTATACATTTGAAATTGTACCAGCACAGTTTAACACAGCAGGATATATAGAAGAAGTATCCCCTAATCCTTTAAACTCTTTTAATGTAATCTATAAAAATGATGGAAAAGGTTATGCTAGTGCAAACACAGGTTTCTTTTTGTATATGAAGCAAGGTGCTATTGAGTATCAAGATTTTAATTTTGATCAACCAGTAGCAAATAGAAATATAGACATAGATGCAAACGATGTTAACAATACTGATGTTTGGGTTCAAGAAATAAATGCCAACGGACTAGTACAAGCAAATTGGATCAAAGTTCCTGCTCTGTCAGGACAAAATGTTATCTATAATAGTTTGGCACTTAGTCAAAGAAATATTTTTGAAATTAAGACTAGATTAGATGATCAAATATCAATACAATTTGCTGACGGCGATTTTGGAAATATTCCTGTAGGCTTGTATCGAATATGGTATAGATCTAGCGGGTTAAAAGGAGAAGCAGTATCGGCACAGGATATTCAAAACAAAGGAATTTCTTTTGGTTATGTTAATAAATCAAATCAAACATTTAATTTATCTATGACATTTAGTTTAAATTATACAATTACAAATTCGTCAGCAAGAGAATCAATTGATGAAATAAAAACAAATTCTGCACAAGCATATTACACACAAGATAGAATGATAACTGCTGAAGATTATAATGTATTTCCAATTACCAAAGTCAGCGGCATACAAAAAATAAAAGCATTAAACAAAACACACGCTGGTCATTCAAGATACTTAGATATTCAAGATCCAACTGGTACTGTAGCAAATGTAAACTGTATAGGAGAAGATGGTATTGCTTACAAATCTCCAAATACCACTGAAAATATTTTAACAGTACTAGATAATAGTTCGTATGAAAAAATTGTTGATGCAATGGAACAAATGATTCAAACACAACAAATGCAAAATTTTTATTTTGATACTTACAGAAAAGACATAGAAGCAAATCGAACCACTGGAATAGAAACTTTTAAATTTGAATCAACCGGTAATAATTCTGCCTATTGGAGAACGCTACCTACAGCAACAGCAAGTTACTACGGATATTTCACTACAGAGAATACAGCAACAACTAGATTAGTAGCAAGTGGGGCATCAACATCAAAGCACGGGTACATTAGAAAAGGATCAAAACTTGAGTTTGTAAACTCTTATTCAAATCCAACAAACATAATTTGGGCAACCGTCCAAAGTGTATCTACTAACGGTGATCCAAATGGATTGTCAACTGGTCCTATCCAATTGTCAGAAAGTATTCCGGCAGGTTATCAAATTAGAAAAGTTATACCTCATTTGAGAACAGAGTTTACAGAAACAGAAAGATCTTCATTATTATCACAGTTAACTTCATCAACAACTACACTAACAACATTTGGTGTTGGATATAATTTTTATAATACAACTTCAAAAACAGAAGGATGGTATATTATTCCAAACTCTAATTTAGACGTTACAAGCGAATTTTCAAGTGCAAACAATTCTATTGGCAACGGAAGTCCTGGAATTAATAATGATTCAAGTTGGCTAATAAAATCAGAATTTACAGAAAAAGGTGCAAACACAAATGCTAAATTTACATTGACTGCAAGAGGTTTAGATTATGTATTCCAATCAACAGATGATGTGAGATTTTTTTATGTTAAAGATTATAAAACACTCGATACTGCTACAGGGTTAAGTGTACAAGATAGAATTGATATTTTAGCAGATGTAAACACTGCAATTGAAAAAGGCACCGGGGCAACTGCAACTGCTGGAGTAAGTACAGGATCAATTACTAGTTATGGTATTACGAATGTAGGTTCTGGTTATACCACAGCACCGATAGTTACAATTACAGATTCAACAGGTATAGGTGCTCAAGCAATCGCTACAGTACATGATGGTTCGGTAATTGCAATAACACCAATAGAAGTTGGTTCCGGATATACTGCACCAACTGTAACCATTACATCACCGGAAATAGGCGGCAAGTTAGATGAGCCAATACGATTAGCAATTGTTGATAGTTTTATTGAACAAGATGGTTATATTGATAATAAAAAAGTCAAAGTAGCACCATATGATGCTGACGAAGATGGTATGCCAGATTATCCATTGGCAATTGATGATTTGATATATGACACAATGTCTGACAAGAATTATATTTTCTTTGAAAGTTATCAAGAATTTGACGGATACACATATTATAAATTATCTACAGCAGTAACACCAGTTGCAGTATTAACAAATAGTGGTATTGAATTTTTAACTACAACTAAAAAGTTTTACAACGATGGAACACTTGTTACCACAACAGGCCAGCAAGGAGAATACACAGCAACAGTTGGAGGAACTATATATAGATCAAACGTAGGTAGATCTTATAGAAATACAAATGGAATAACTGATCCATTGTTCTTTCAGTGGAAACATACTGCTCCAAGAGATCAAAGAGTTGATCCCAGTGTATCAAACATAATTGAGCTAATTGTTTTAACATCTGATTACTATGACAATGTTCTTGAATGGACAGCAAACCAAAGACCAGCAAACGAATTTCCAATAGAACCAACAGTTGAAACTTTAAATACACAATTTTCAACAGCATTAAATTCTTATAAGGCCATTGGTGATCAAATAATTTATACTCCGGCAAAATTTAAAAAACTATTTGGTGCGTCGGCAGATGCAACACTACAGGGAACATTTAAAGTTATTAAATCACCTGGGGCTACTATAACTGATAATGAAATTAAAGCAAGAGTTTTATCAACAA
>Ga0255772_10006030_pt1 | contig 11122 bp, 15 predicted proteins | sample 071ome_34_FD_179970 | JGI IMG/M metagenome (GOLD analysis project Ga0255772, IMG submission 179970) | Coastal salt marsh microbial communities from the Groves Creek Marsh, Skidaway Island, Georgia - 071411BT metaG (version 2) | ecosystem: Environmental > Aquatic > Marine > Intertidal zone >... | reverse complement strand
ATTAGAAGGACAAATTCCTCCAACAGTAGCATCTGTAGTTAAAGATAGAATTATCAAATGGCACGGTGGAGATGCAGCAACTATGAAGGCAGATATACAATCATTAATTCCAGATAAAGGCGATCCTGAAATAGATGATCAAATTAAGGCTTTGGAAATTATGATAAAATTGATCACAAAATTAGACAAGGACATTGCAAGAAAATGAAAGTATTTGAAGTAACTGTAGAAGCTAAAGTTTCATTAGATGAAAGTTTTCTAGACAATCTCAAAGCATTTGCCAGTGAAGTAACAGATATGGTTGGCGGAGATGATAACACAACTACTAGTCAAGTTGACGTTAAGACAGACAACACTCCAACTGATACTACACAGTCGGACATAGCCGCAGCAGTAGATGCAGCAAAAAAGAAGATTGCTCCTACAAGTGCAGACAACACAACTACTAATCAACAACCAGAAGGAAATGCGTGGGTAAGAAAGAATAATGACGATTCAGAAACTGCTGATAGTTTTAAGCGTTGGCTTAGAGCAGACGGTCCAGGTCGAGAAAAGTTTGCTGGAAAAACTCCAGGCGATTATACAGCAGGTATGACAAGATTACTTGGTCAAGGTTATGCGTTACGAGCATTAGAAGTTTATAAATTATGGGGCTCAAAGTCAAATATAACACCACAAGCATTACAACAAATTAAATCAGCTGCGGCTGACCAAGCAAAAGAACTAGGGCTCTAATATGGATTTTCATCAACTAGTAAGAGAATTAGATGCATTAACTGCACAAGGTGTAAAGGAACTTGATCCTGAAGCTAGTGCCGCTATTGCTGCTATGGCTATTGGAAAGGCTGCTAAAGGTAAAAATCTTTCTCAAACTGAAAGAGATGCTATTGCAGATTATGCAGCTCTTTTTGAAGAACTGCTTAGAAATCCATCACTTAGGAGAAGACTCCTAGATATGCAAAAACTAGTTAAAAAGAAAAAGGAAAAATGAACTTAGTAAACTTATATCCAAAGTTTACAGACAATCCTTATCTTACTACACCAATCCAACGACATTTAGTCGAAACACTTCCTTTTAAAGATTTTGATAAAGACGGATACGAAGTTCCAACTCCTCTAGAACACTTGCACTACGAAGCAAACGGTGTTGAGCTTAATAGAGAAATACAATATCACATTGCACCAGTACAAGAATGGTATTGGGATACAGAATCGAGCGAACACGGTCTCGTATTAGATCATTGTATGCTATTAACTCGCTATGCGTTTGCAGGCGAAGCAAGAGAACAAATAATAGAAGTTTCAAAAAATAGACCTATCCTACAAAAACTGTTAAATATCAAACCCAAGTGGGGAATTGATTTTAGTCTTGACTATGTAACACACAACATTGTTATGGAAGTAATACATATTGAACAAGACTTTGATACACTAGAAGAAGCATACAGAGCAAAAGAACGTCTTGAAAATATTATTGATACAACAGACTGGTACGATGGTGCAATGCAATTATGGCAGCGCAAAGACGAATGGATTAACTTATCTTCAGACGATCATTCAAACTACAAAGCACAATTTTTTGGATGGGAACGTGCTTTTGACAATAAAAAAGTATTTTCTACTTGACTTTTATCTAACTTTATTATATAATAATACAAACTAACACAGGAGGACCCTATGGGTGATCGAGTATACGGCGCTGACGAAAAGGCGAAACTAGAAAATTTGGTACGTGAAGGCGTAACAGTATTGCAAGAAGTAGAAGATTTGCAAAACGGACTTAAAGAAACCGTAAAGCATATTGCAGAAGAAATGGATATTAAACCTAGTCTAATTAACAAAGCAATTAAAGTTGCTAAAAACCGTGACTGGGATCGTCATTATGATGAGTTTGATGATTTAGAAACTATTATTACTACACTAGGCTACGATAAGTGAACACCGTAATAGACTTTTGGAGGAGTGGTTACAGATCAGACAAGATAGCGTTTTATCTAGAACTGCTAAGTTTTGTATTTACTGTGGGTGCAAGTGCTACACTTGCATTTACAGCAGATGCACCAGATATGCGCATCGTATATCCGTTCTTTTTCATTGGTAGTATTACAGGATGCTTAGGCTATTACAGAAGAAAACTTGCTTGGCCAATGATGCTGACAGGTTGGTTTGTAATTGTCAACGTGTTTGGTTTTGGTGTGGCTATGGGATGGTGGTAAAGGATGTCTAAAACTGTATATTGGGCTCCAGTAATTGTAGGAGGCGATTGGCCGTTAGTAAGCGAACTTAAATTTTATGATTTAGAGCGCCTTATTAAACGTATCGATCCTATAGAATTTTTTGGCCCGGCATCAGCAAGATGTCCTGCAATGGTAGACGAATTAAAAAATACATTTGCACTAAAAAGTCCATTAGATTTGCACATTGATTTTGGTCCTGATTTTAACAGGCCGCAATGCTTCAATGAAACATACTCTCCAGAGCTATTAGAACAGTTTATTAATCAACCTAATCCGCATAGAATCTTTCAGTTGTCTTATGCACAGGTTTTAATGTACTGTGAAGATGAATTAACAATGACACAGTTACATCCTTATTATGAAGATAATGAGTTTACTGAAAATGTTATGGGAGTTTCTGGTACAATGGACATTTCATCCTGGCTAAGACCTGTACAACCGGGATTTAAATTTAAATCTAAAAAGCACGTACTTAATATTAAAGACGGAGATGCAGTAGCATACTATAGATTTAATACTGAAGAGCCAGTAGTAATGAAACGGTTTGATGCAAAAGGTTTGTATTCAGACAGAGCAAGTATTATGCAAAGTTGTTTAGCATTTAAAGACCATAAACCACAAAGGCACACATATTCACTTAAGGCATCTTATGAGGCGTTTAAGAGAGCACGTTATAACAAAAAAATGATGAAATATATTAAAGAAAATTTACTTGACTAATTACCTAAATAGTAGTATAATAAGAGTTAACGCTCAAGAAGAGCAAGTAGATGGTTAAGTTGGCCATAAGCAACGAAGGAGAAATGAATGCCATACGTTGATGCGATGTTTGATCGTGATCAAGATATTATCCGTGTAGTGGAGCGCCGTGATGGCAAAAGACACTACCACGAGTACCCTGCAAAATATACATTTTATTATAAAGACCCACGTGGCAAGTACAAAAGTATGTACGGAGATCCACTGAGTCGTGTAGTATGTAAGAACACAAAAGACTTTCGCAAAGAAGTTGCTATTAATAAAGGCAAAGATTTGTTTGAAAGCGACATTAATCCAATTTTCCAATGTTTAAGTGAAAACTATCTTAACCAAGACGCACCTAAACTAAACATTGCGTTTTGGGATATCGAGACGGACTTTGACCCGGAGCGTGGATTCGCACCAGTTGAAGATCCGTTTATGCCAATCACTGCTATCACTGTATGTTTACAGTGGTTAGATAGCGCACTCATTACCCTTGCTGTTCCACCTAAGGGTATGAAGCACGAAGATGCTGTAGAAATGTGCAAAGCACGTTGGGGTGATGAAGTAATACTATTTACTAACGACGAAGAAGGCAATGGCGAAAAGCAAATGCTTCTTGCCTTCCTTGATTTGTTAGAAGATGCTGATGTACAAAGCGGTTGGAACTCAGAAGGTTATGATGTTCCGTACACTGTAAACCGTATTCAGCGTGTATTAAGCAAAGACGACACTAGACGTTTTTGTTTGTGGGGGCAGTTGCCCAAGAAGAGAGAATATGAAAAATTTGGTAAAACAAGCGAGACTTACGATTTTGTCGGTCGTGTGCATCTTGACAGTCTTGAGTTGTACAGGAAGTATACCTACGAAGAACGGCACACTTACAGACTTGACGCAATCGGTGAACTTGAGGTCGGAGAAAATAAAACAGTCTATGAAGGAACTTTGGACCAGCTCTACAACAACGACTTTGAAACGTTTATAGAATATAACAGACAAGACGTTGCATTGCTCGATAAACTTGACAAGAAACTACGTTTTATTGACTTATCAAACAGCATTGCACACGAAAACACTGTATTGCTACAAACTACAATGGGTGCTGTTGCTGTTACAGAGCAAGGCATTATTAACGAAGCACACAACCGTGGGTTACAAGTGCCAAACCGTCCTAGACGTGATGACGAAAGTACACAAGCCGCAGGTGCATATGTTGCATTTCCTAAAAAAGGCTTGCACAAGTACATTGGCTCAATGGACTTGAACTCACTATATCCGTCAGTAATTCGTGCATTGAATATGGCTCCTGAAACTATTGTAGGACAAATACGTCCTGAAATTTCAGATGCTCGCGTACACGAAGATATGACACTAAAGAAAAAGTCATTTGCAGGTAGTTGGGAAGGACGTTTTAGTACAGAAGAATACGAAGCAGTTATGGAGAAGAAAAAAGATATTGCTCTTACTGTTGACTGGGAAGATGGTCGTACAGATGTACTAAGCGGTGCAGAAATATATCAACTTATCTTTGATTCACATATGCCGTGGATGCTAAGTGCAAACGGCACCATCTTTACTACAGAGTTTGAAGGTGTTATTCCGGGTATTCTAAAGCGTTGGTATGCAGAACGTAAAGATATGCAGAAGATGTTGAAGAAAGCAAAAGAAGCTGGCAACAAAACTGAGATTGAATACTGGGACAAACGTCAGCTGGTTAAGAAGATTAACTTAAACAGTTTGTATGGTGCAATTCTTAACCCAGGTTGTAGATTCTTCGATAAACGTATTGGTCAGTCAACTACACTAACTGGTCGACAAATCGTTAAGCATATGAGTGCCGAAGTAAACAAGACTATCACAGGCGAATATGACCACGTAGGTAAAGCAGTTATCTACGGTGATACTGACTCTGTGTACTTTAGTGCTTGGCCTGTGTTAAAAGATGATGTAGAAAGCGGAAAACTAGAGTGGGATATTGATAAGTGTATTACACTCTATGACCAAGTGTGTGAACAAGCAAACACTACATTCCCAGACTTTATGGCAAGAGCATTTCACTGTCCAAAAAGCCGTTCAGATGTTATTGCGGCAGGTAGAGAGATTGTTGCACAGTCAGGCTTATACATTACCAAGAAACGTTATGCGGCACTTGTTATTGACTTAGAAGGATTTAGAGCAGATACTGACGGCAAGCCTGGCAAGGTTAAGGCTATGGGCTTAGACTTACGTAGATCAGACACACCTGTGTTTATGCAAGAATTCCTAAGTGAAATTCTGCTTATGGTACTAACTGATGCAAGTGAAAAAGAAGTACTAGAACGTATTACAGAGTTTCGCAAAGACTTTAAAGAACGTCCTGGTTATGAAAAAGGCGCACCTAAACGTGCAAACAAGATTGGACATTATCAACGTTTGGAGCAAAAACAAGGCAAGGCAAATATGCCAGGCCACGTAAGAGCAAGCATCAACTGGAATACACTAAAACGTATGAACGGTGACAAGTACTCGCAAGAAATTGTTGACGGTATGAAAGTTATTGTTTGTAAACTCAAGCAAAATCCATTAGGATATACAAGTGTTGCGTATCCAACAGATGAATTGCGTATTCCAGATTGGTTTAAAGAACTTCCATTTGACGGAGATGCAATGGAAGAAACAATTATCGATAACAAGTTAGACAACTTGATCGGTGTGCTTGATTACGACTTAGAAGATACTAAGCAGAATACTACATTTAGTAGTTTATTTGACTTTGGTGATTAGATGCTAGACTATAAGATTTATAAATCAGATACAATTATTAATAACCACGAAAAGTTTATTGATATTTGCGAATATGCTAGTCAATTATTAAAGCACGAGTTTCAAGGAGCACCTAATACAACTTGGATTTATAACCAATACAACATCTTTTCTTATACTGCGTCAAGTATTTTATTTTACGACTTGTATAAAGACCTAAATAAAGCTATAAGAAGCTATATTGGAGATGATCGTAGAGTGTGGTTTCAGTCTTGGTTGAACTTTTTGTCATATGATGAGATAGAAAAGGTGCTACCTATGCACGGACACGATTGGGATATACACGGTTATATTTCAATTGATCCGAAAAACACTATTACCGAGTTTACTAACTTTGAAGTTAAGAATGAAGTAGGTAATATTTACATTGGTCCTTGTGGTGACGAGTATCGGCACAGGGTAAAAAATGTAGACAAATGGGACGGAAGTCGAATCACTATTGGATTTGATTGTACGTTTGATGCTGACAAGGTTCACGCATCGAATAATAAACTATTTCCGATACTCTAGAGAACTATTATGAAAATAAAAATAGAAGTTGAAATAGATACTGATAAGCAAAACGATTTACAAACAATCGAAGAGCTTATTGCTATGCTACGCCAACTTGCAGAAAATTACGAGGACTAATATGTTTTTAAAAGTAACAGAAGTTGAGCATTATACTGATCGACTTTTTAGATTTCGTACAGAACGACCACAATCGTTTAGGTTCACTGCTGGTGAATTTACAATGATTGGTATGGGTGACGATGACATTATGCGGGCGTATTCGCTTACTAACGGTCCGTATGATGAATACCTTGAGTTTTACTCAATTAAAGTTCCAGATGGTCCACTAACTAGTAGACTACAGAACATAAAAGTAGGAGATGAGATAGAAGTAGGCGAAAAACCAACAGGAACGCTTACTACAGCGAACTTAGAGCTTGGCGGGGACTTATGGTTACTTGCTACAGGAACCGGCGTAGCGCCGTTTATATCGCTTCTAAGAGACCCCACAACGTATGAGTTGTTTGACAAAATTACTGTTGTGTGGAGTGTAAGAGAACAAGTAGAACTGTTATCGTACAATTCTTTCTTGCAAGAGCAAGATATTGTTTATATACCAACAGTAACACAAGATCCCGAATGGCCAGGTGAAAGTAATAGAATTACAACTCAGTTAACTACTGGATTAATTGATACTAATCCTATAAAAAATAAAATAATGATTTGTGGAAGTTTATCATTCAACAACGATGTTAAAGATATACTAAATGGCTGGGGTTGGAGCGAAGGTAACAGACGAACTGCTGGTACTTTTGTACAAGAAAAAGCCTTTGTAAGTTAGGAGAATACTATGAGCAATGATGTTAAATGGAATATAGGTGGATCTGTTGTTAAGGAAGATGATAGATATGTTGTGAGTGATAACACAACTCTAAAAAATCTTGTACTAAGTTCAACAAAGTTGCGTCCAAATAAATCAACTACTGGTCATCGTCACGCCGGACAAGAAGAAGTATACATTTTTGTAGAAGGAAAAGGACAGATGGAACTAGATTTTCGTATCTTTGATGTTAAAGCAGGCGATGTTGTAACAATCGAAGATAATGTGTTTCATAAAGTCCATAATACCGGTGACTATGTGTTAGAATTTATTTGTGTATTTGACGGTAGGAGAAAAATATGAAGGTAGGGTTTACCTGTTCAACGTTTGATTTGCTACACGCAGGGCACGTACAAATGCTTCGCGAAGCAAAAGAACAGTGTGATTACTTAATATGCGGATTACAAGTTGATCCTAGTGTAGATAGAGCAGAAAAGAACGCACCAATACAAACTATTGTTGAACGTTATACTCAGCTTAAAGCAGTCGGTTATGTAGATGAAATTATTCCATACGGTACTGAAGAAGATTTAGAAGACATTCTTAGTATGTATCATATTGATGTACGCATACTTGGCGAAGAATACAGAGACAAAGACTTTACTGGTAAAGATATTTGCCGCAAACGTGACATTGACTTATATTTTAATAAACGTGATCACAGATTTAGCTCAAGCGACCTAAGAAAGAGGGTATCAGATGCAAAAAACAAATAAATTTATATTTGATGTAGACGGAACACTTACTCCTAGTAGAGGTGTTATTGATCCAAAGTTTAAAGATTTCTTTAATCAGTTTTGTCGTTCTAATTCAGTCTATCTTGTTACTGGAAGTGATAAACCTAAAACTGTAGAACAGTTAGGAGAAGATACTTATAACTTAGCACACACAGTTTACAACTGTAACGGCAATGATGTATGGCAAAGTGCAAAACACATTCGCACAAACGAATGGACACTTCCTGAAGATGCACATAACTTCTTGTCTGATATTTTAACACAAAGTATATTTCCGTTGCGTACAGGATTACATTTTGAACATCGTCCAGGGATGGTAAACTTTAGCATCGTAGGACGAAATGCAGACAAATTAGAACGTGCAAAATATGTTACTTGGGATACAGAACAAAATGAAAGAAATGAAATTGCACAAGAGTTTAATTACCAATTCCCAAACTTAGAAGCAAAAGTAGGCGGTGAAACAGGAATCGATATTAGCCCTAAAGGGTTTGATAAAAGTCAAATTGTAAAAGACTTTGATCCCGAAGATGTGTTATGGTTCTTTGGCGATGCAATGCACGAAGGCGGCAATGATTTGCCACTAGCAAAAGTAGTACATTATCACAGACACGTTACTGGATGGCAGCAAACTATGGAATATTTGAGCTGGTTTCAAGAAAGAAAGATAGCAGAATGAAAATATTATTAACAGGACATAAAGGATTTATCGGTTCTAGGTTATTAAAAGACTTAGAAAAATCTCATACAGTGACAGGATACGACTTAGCTGACGGACAAAATCTATTATATAACGAACTTCCAAATGAAGAGTTTGATCTAGTTATTCATCTAGCAGGCAAAAGTGGTGTAAGAGAAAGTATTCAAAATCCTACAGCATATTGGATGAATAACGTAGAAGCAAGCCGTAGACTGTTTGAACGTTATCCCGAAACACGTATACTATACGCAAGCAGTTCGAGCGCATACGAGCCCGATTTGAACCCTTATGCGGCGTCTAAGTTCATACTAGAAGAACTAGCCGCACGTTATCCTAATACATTAGGTATGCGATTCCATACAGTATATGCAGACACTTGTCCGCGAGAAAATATGTTCTTTAATAAACTTTTTAACGGAACATTAGAATATGTTACTAGGCACTACAGAGATTTTGTACACATTTTAGATGTAGTCGATGCTATTAACATTTTAATTAAAAACACACACGTAAATGGTGTTATTGATATTGGGACAGGAGTACCAGTTAAAATCCAAGAACTTGCTCCTGAGCTACCTGTGCGTCTAAATACTCCTGGAGAGCGAGAGTTTACTTGCGCTAGTACAGAAAAAATTAAGGCACTAGGATGGAAACCTAAATATACGGTAGAAAAGTTCTTGACAAACAACCCTAAAGGCAATATAATAAACTTATTCAATGGAGAAACAATATGAAAGACATCTTGCAAGACGTAGTTGCACACACCCACGCACTAGGCTTTCTCAGTTTAGTTAAAGTTAGCAACGACGAAGGCACACAAATTGACTCAATGGCGGAAGATCGTTCTGTTATTATGTCAGCATCAACAGCAAATCCAGTAGCAGAGTTTGTAGGCACATTTGGTATGCCTAATCTAGACAAACTATCGCTACACTTAAAGAATCCTGAGTACAAAGACAATGCAAAGATTGACGTTGTACAAGCAGAACGCAACGGTGAGGTTGTTCCAACACACATTCACTTTGAAAATGCTGCTGGCGACTTCCAGAATGATTACCGCTTTATGAACAAAGCAATCATTGAAGAAAAACTAAAAACTGTTAAGTTCAAAGGTGCTAGTTGGAATGTAGAGTTTGCTCCAAGTATGGCAGCTATTGCTCGTATGAAGTTGATGGCAGCGGCACATTCAGAAGAGCCTACATTTAATGTTAAAACTGTAGATGGTAACCTAGTGTTTAGTTTTGGTGATGCTAGTACACACGCAGGCGAGTTTGTATTTGAAGCAGGCGTTGAAGGTACACTAGCACACACTTGGAGTTGGCCTGTAGCACAAGTACAAGCAATTCTAAACTTAGACGGTGACGCTACTATGAGCATCTCAGATCAGGGTGCAATGAAGATTAGTGTTAACTCAGGTATGGCAACATACGATTACATCTTACCAGCACAGAGCAAGTAATAGATGAATAAAGACTTAACTGCGTCACAAAACGATTACGCAAGATTTCTTCCAGCATTAAGTGGCTTTTATGCCACTTATGTGGGGAAACAGCGTTTTGACGAATATGTAGATAAGTCACGTATTCCTAGCAACTTTGCTAACGGTGTAGAGAGTTTAAACTATCTTAATAAACAAGAAGGTGCTTTCCAGTACCAGTGGACATTGTATTCAGCAGGACACGCTGAACTAGACGTTAACAAACACTCACCTAAAGAAGATATGGTGCGTAATAGAGATAGACAGAACTCTTGGATACTAGGCGACTCAGGTGGTTTCCAAATTGGTAAAGGCGTATGGGAAGGTGACTGGAAGAATCCTAACTGTCCTAAAGCACAAAAGAAAAGAGATGGTGTTCTCCGTTGGATGGATGCTTATATGGACTATGGTATGGTGCTTGATATTCCAGCCTGGGTAGCACGTTCACCTCGCGGACAAGAAGCAACAGGCATCACAACTTATCAAGAGGCTGTCGATGGTACTAGAATTAACAACGACTATTGGATTGCTAATCGTACTGGTGCTTGCAAATTCCTAAACGTATTGCAAGGCGAGAATCACGCAGAAGCAGATGATTGGTATAATCAGATGAAAGACTACTGCGATCCAAAACAATATCCAGACAATCACTTTAATGGTTGGGCAATGGGTGGACAAAATATGTGTGATGTTCACTTGGTGCTTAAACGTATTGTTACACTACACTTTGATGGATTACTTGAAAAAGGTATTCACGATGTAATGCACTTCCTAGGTACATCAAAACTAGAATGGGCATTACTACTAACAGATATTCAAAGAGCAGTACGGAAGAATTATAATGAAAACTTCACTATCACTTTTGACTGTGCTAGTCCTTTCCTTGCAACCGCAAACGGACAGATTTACATACAGAATGAAACAGAGGACCGTTCGAAATGGACATATCGAATGGTGCCGAGTGTTGACGATAAGAAATATGCTACAGACAACCGCCTCTTTAGAGATGCTACTCTATCAGATGGGGTATTTAAAAACTTTGAAGACAGCCCAATT
>Ga0255772_10006014_pt1 | contig 11142 bp, 17 predicted proteins | sample 071ome_34_FD_179970 | JGI IMG/M metagenome (GOLD analysis project Ga0255772, IMG submission 179970) | Coastal salt marsh microbial communities from the Groves Creek Marsh, Skidaway Island, Georgia - 071411BT metaG (version 2) | ecosystem: Environmental > Aquatic > Marine > Intertidal zone >... | reverse complement strand
CGCCAATTCCTCTAATCATCAAAGTATTTACTTTTAAATACAGTACAAATAAATTATCATGGCTTTTAAATTGGTACCATATTCTGACGACTTGAATCTTGAAACATTTTATCAAACAGCCAAACAGAAAGGATTTGTCAACAACTCGACCAAAAAAATGTTGGTAGATTCTCTGTCCCGAGAAGACAGATATCAGGTTTGGATGCTGTTGTGGAATGACAACGTGATAGGATCCACAGCGGCACATTCATTTCCTGAAATGGGACCAGACAGTTATCGTATTGCTTGTCGTATTTGTACATTCACTGATGAACTGCCTAAAGAGTATCAAGTGGTACGTACCAGAGACACCATAAGAAATCATCAAACTACCACACAACAATTTTTTCAACCAGCAGGCATACGTTGGGCAGGTGAAAATAAAAATTACTATGTGACCACAAATGAAAACGCAGAAGGCACACAACGACTGGTACATTCTATTGTGGCTCCTACTCTGGAAAGTGTGGGTGTTTATACCAGAGTGAAAGATATGGATTACAGAGGTACACTTCAAACTGTGTGGCGTGTGAACGCTGATGTGTATTTTAAACAACTTGAACAAGTAAAACAATGGCCCACTTATGAGTGATTTCAAATACTATTACAACAATGTGCCAGGCAAAGGACTGTGTAGAAACAATTTGATTTATACCAGCCTAATCAACGAGGATGCCACAGAGTTTTGTATGTGGTTTCACAATGATTCAGAATATCATAAAGGTCACAATGAAGTGGTGGATCCTGCTCTGATGGAAATGAAGTACCATAGAGAAAAAGATTTCTTACTGTGGTTGGATATTGATCACAAACAGTTGATCCCTCGCACCACACGTTTTGATCCAGATGATCAAAAGATATATTTTGAAATACAAGGTGTAGATTTTTGGGAACAGAGCCATGGCAAAACATATGCTGACGTATTGCCTAATTGGCAAGAGCAGATGCTGTACATCATGGAAACACACAAACAGTTGGGCATATACAAATACAGTCTACATCCTAGCAGTTATTTTGTTATTGATGGAGAATTAAGAACAATCAATTACTTCTTTGCTTACAGAAAGGACGAAACACCCATCACAGTACAAGAACACATGAGTCATATTTCCAAAGAAAGACAAAAAGAACTGTTGCCTAAAATGAAACAGATGGGTATAGAAATGGACAATACATATCCATTTGATCAACTACAGATACTGTGTCTGGAAAGTTTTAGAAATGTATACCCAGACAGTTTTATTGACAAGGCAATTTCACTCTATAAGTAATAGTATGCAGGATACAAAAACCACAAGCCTATGCCACATATGTTATCGTCACTGTGAAGCAGAACGAGTGACCAAAACTGATGGAGTATATTTGATAAAGACTTGTCCAGAGCACGGAACTTCAAGTTATTTGGTAGAACAAGACATAGATTTCTATAATTCATTGATTTATGATAAATCAGGATATTCAATACCTCAAGGCATAATGATTGAAGTTACAGATAAATGTAATTTGAATTGCCCACACTGTTATCATAAACCAGACAACAAAACACAAGATAAACCTGTAGAACAAATACTTTACCAAATAGAACATAGATTTAATGCTGATGCAGGTGCTGTGATATTAGCAGGTGCTGAACCAACTGTGAGAAAAGATTTACCTGAATTAATTGTACAAATTAAAAAATTACTTAAAAAATTAGGAAGACCTGAAGATGTGTGTATTCTTACAAATGGTGTAAAACTCTCCGATAGAGCATGGGTTAAAAAAATTGCTGAAGCAGGCACAAACATGGTTATGATAGGTATGAATCATCACTCTTATCAAGGTAAGAAAGTACATGAGAAACAATTAAAAGGAATTGACAATTGTATTGCAGAAGGAATATTTGTCTACTATGTTGGATATACGTTGGAACACATTGACCATATGGAAGAAGTACTGGAAGAAATACAAGCATTAGGTAATCGTGCTTGGCAATATAGAATTAGAGCAGGTTCAGATATTGGCAGAGCACCAGATGAACCTCAATTCTTTTTGAGCAGACACGTTGCTAAGATAAAAGAAATTTGTGATCGCAAAGGTTGGACTTGGGAAAAGAAACCTGCTGATGATAATTTATATCACTTCATGGTAAACATAAATGGTATCACTCATAGAATTATACAATGGAGTGATCCTAAAACAATTGACATGGAACAATTACAATGTGGTCCTTGGTGTGATTTTGTACCCGGCAAACCTGTTACAAATTTCTTACATCAAATCATGTTGCGTGATGCTGTGGTCAATGAAGGCCAGACTTTGCATGACACTGTGCCAAACAAATACTTGTTTCAACCTGAAAATGTTGACTACGAAGTTACAGAGTGGACATTTAAGAGTTGGGACGATTCCAAACAAAAGCAGAAAAAAACTATTTAGGTTTGTAGTTTAATTGTGTAGCATCTACAGTTACACTTTGAAAATACATAGTTTCACACAGTAACATTTTAATAATCCATTTGGAAAGTTCTTTAGGATCTATTTTATTTCCTTGTAAGTACTCACTAATCTGTGTGTCAGTGCATCCTAATATAACATTTAATATGTGTGGACCATACACATTGATACGGTTTTCTATAATTCTATTTTGTTCTTTTTTAGCATTGCCATAATTTTCCATAAAATCATTTGTATCTGAATTATTGTAACAAGACTTAGAACTTAAATTTAAAATTTTTTTATCTTTATCGCCTTCCCAAACATTAATCATTAATTTCAACATTTCTGTTTGTCCATTAAATTGATCAATCTCTGTCATAGGAAGATCACCGTCGGGCCAGGCACAATTGATGAATATGTCTGCGTGTTTGGATTGTTCTAAAATACTCTGTCTTGATTCGGCATCGCTGATGTTAAATCCATTACCACGGGAGAAACCTTGTACATCATGACCTGTTTGAACAAGATCATTGAATAAACACTTGCCTATGCCTTTGGTGTGTCCAGTTATTCGGACTATCATTGGATTATATTAGGTTAGCCCAACCGCCGTTTTCGTAACCTTGAAATTTATTATCGTCTGAATTGTAAATGATCATTCCATTTGCAGGAGTTAAAGCATTTCTTTCAGCAGTTGTGAATGAACCAAATTGTACAAAGCCTGATGTTTTAACATTACCATCCACATCTAATTTTTCTGTTGGTGTTAATATATTAACACCCAAGTTACCATCTTTGTTTATCACAACAACATTGTTAGTAACACCGTTGTCTGGAGTTGTTCCCATCACAATGTTTCCTGGAACAGCACCTGCTCCCACACTTGCTTGTGAATCAACACCTGCCACAATGAAACTTGATTGTACGTATTGTGATCCATCATGCCCATAATGTATGTAACCAAACAATGAATCGTCTGCCGCATTAACTGTTGGTGTAACAATTGAACCTCTTGAAACATATGCTTCAATTGAGTTGAATGTGTTGGCATTGCCGTCATCTGAATAAAGTCTTAATGCATTTCTAACTGTGTGATCTGTGTTGAATATTTCTAAACCAACACCTTGTACTGAACTGTTTGTTCCTATTTGAATTCCGTTGCCTGATTCTAGAGTAATCGCACTGTCTCTTAAGTCTATTACACCGTTTGTGACTCTGTTTATAGCACTGTCTATTCTTACATTATTGTCGTCAGCAAGAACTGAACCTTTATGGTTACCTGTTGAACTACCTGTTAAATCACCTGTTACATTTCCTATAACATTACCTGTTAGGTCGGCTGTTACTGTGCCTGCACCTACATTAACCACCACAGTGGAATCACCGTTAACAATGTTACCATTGATTGATACTGCGTCAATGTGTGAAGCGTCCACAGTTTGGAAAAATCCTGTTCTCCAAGAAGCACTGCTTGTTCCTATGTCTCTTGTGTTTGAAGCATCTGGAGTGATATTGCTTGGCACTGCTAGGTATTGTGCTGATAGTGTTGTGTCTACTTGTATACCACCTGCTGTAGAACCGTCTCCTACGAATAGTTTATTAGTGTCTGTATCAAGTACTAGTTCTCCAGCCAAAAATACAACGCCTGTTCTATCTGCTGTAGGTCCTCGTCTAATTTGTAATGCCATTTGTTATATGCTCCTAACGATATAATATACTGTATTTATTCCACTTTCAAGATTGCTGGAGTTACTATTTTCGCTTTTTTAGGAAGGTTTTGGTGCGTTTCTGTATGTCTGCTTTGACCTTGTTGGTATCTATCCTAAAATCCACGTTTTTGATGTCATTTCCATAGTGTTCAAACAGTTCTTTTATGTTCTTCTCTAATTCTTTATTGGTCAGTTTTTGGCGGTTGGGTTTGACCCTTATTTCCCACTGTTTGCCATCCTTGAACTGCACTTTGAGAGATAGCAAGTATTGTACAGGGATAGATTCTATGCGAAGGTCACCGAACACTTCGGGCCAGTGAGCCACCACTTCCTTAGGCAGTTTCTTTTTGGTGAACTTGACCACTACAGACACTATGCTTTACTTAGACTTTTTCTTTGTTGGCGATAGATCTTCTGCTTCAGCACGTAATCTAGCCGCTTCTTTGTACAAACGATCCGCATCACTTCTCATACGACTTGCTAATTGTTCATCAGTAAGAGGTTGTTCTCCTGCTGGAATATTTGCAGTCTGCGATGAAGCCACTGTGGTTGCTTGAGCAGTTGGTTTAACAGATAATTGATCCACTGTCACTCCACGTTGTTCAGCAATGATTTTGTTCAATTCATCCAATCCAATTGTAGCATTGGTGTTTGGAATCATCTCTACCTCTTTAGTGGCAACTTTGGTCAATTTTCCTGTTTGGTGGAACTTCACCAACATATTCTGACCATCTGGCGTTTGACTTCTTTGTAGTGCTTCATGCAGTTCAAAAGAAGTTTGTCCTGTGTTGCTTTCAACCACACTCATTAAAGCGTCGTGATCTAGAGCATCTAAATCCACAGTTGATATGACAAGAGCAGATTCTGGTTCACCTGGCAATGTTCTGTATGCCACAGCAACTTTTTCTCTACTCTTTTTCATTCTACCTACGTGTTTTATGTCTGGCATTATTTTGCCTCCGCTGGTTTGTCACCTTCTGGGGTGTTTGTTTTATTAGCATCTTTCTGAGACTGTTCAACAATCTTTAAAAATGCTTCTAGTTTATTATAAGTTGCACCCACCATTGCCATTTCGTTGGCTCTGAATGCTCCTCTTTGACTCGCAACGTCAATGATCTGTTTCAAAACATTTAAGTCTTGTACAGTCAATTCTGCTCCAGCACCTGCTTGAGTTTTTGGTGCTTCAGTCGACGCTGGTTGATTGACAACTTGATCCTGAGTAGGAGTTGTCACTGTTTTTGTATTTGTATCTGTCATTTTCATGAGCTCCTTTTATATTTGTATATACAAAGGTATTTAATGACGTTTGATAAATGGGCAACTAAGATTGAATATAGAAAGTTCTTTTGAGTTTTCGAATCCTACCAAAATATAATTTTGTATTTTTCCATCAATATCTACATCAAGATGTTTGCCTACATAGAATCTGCCTTTAAGGTTTTCCAAAATCCATTTTTCTATGATGTCTTCATTGTCGTTCCAATCATAGTTTAATTTTAAGAATTCTAGATCCTTAGGTTTTTTGGTAAATTGTCTACAGTTGAAATAGTTTAAAGGATTTACTTGATTGGTTTTCGAAAACATTATTCGTAGTGTACAGTTGTTCCAAAAGGTGCTTCCATATTCTTATCATGATGACCATTTATCACAAATAATGTATCACAATAATTTTCATCACCCCATGTATCCCAAGGATAGCCATCTGTAAACATAATAAACTTCTTAGGCACAATGTCGTTTTCTTTCATGTATTCCCAGTTTGCCATAAAATCTGTACCACCTCCACCTTCCATTTTGTAACTGTCTATGGATTCACCAGATGCGTTAAAGTCTTGTTCATTGTGTACAGCAGTATCAAAACACCATATCTTAATGTTGTAATCTTTGTATTGATCCATAATGCCTTGCACTTCACCTAGGAAATCTTCAACCTGTTGATTCATAATAGAACCTGAAGTGTCTATGGCAATACAAATATCAATTGTTTCATCATAGTTTGTACCTGGCAGTATCACACCTGAATGCCAACCTTTTCTGCTGGGTCTTGCGAAAGTGTAATCATTTTTTACCACACTCTGAATCTGTTGTTGTAGTAATTCTCTCCAATTCATTTTCGGCTCTGTGAACTGTTGAATAATTCTTTCAACTTCTTTAGGCAAGTTGCCAGCACCAGCCGCCTGTGCCGCCGCCATCATAGATTCTTTAATTTCATTTTTAATCTGTTCCATTTCTTCTTTGGAATAAGCAGGAGCCTTACCTTTTTGTTTACTGTTAGGATCTTGTTTCGTTCCACCTGTGCTTTCACCTTTTTCCCAATCAATGTGTTCATCCAACAGTTTGCCTAATTGTTCCATTGCCTTTTTACCTTTTTTGTAGATGTCATCATACACGGCTTCACTTGCCCAACCATCATACTTCCAGTCTTGGAATATTTCAACATCCTTAGGTTTCTCTCCAATGTTATCTCTAACCAATGTATTGTTCACAATGTAATCACAAGCGATGTTATGAAGTTGTGGATCTCTGTCTTCTCTTCTAGTCATGTGATCAAACACACAGTGAAGTATTTCATGAGCAATAACAAATTCTATTTCTTTGGAATTCATCTTGCTGAAAAACTCTGTGTTGAAATATAAATTTCTACCATCAGTTGCCGCAGTTGGACACCAGTCATCACATTCTTTGATCTGTAATCTTGTTGCCATGTTGCCGAAAAAAGGATGTCTTAAAAGCAATCCAACTCTTGCTACCACAATCTTATCGATAACTTCTGCTCTTAGATGTTTTAATTCTTCTGGACTCAATTCTTTTTTTTCTAAAATCTCTGTGCTCATATTATTATAATACTTTCTTTTGGTAATTTAGTCAACCGTTTTTTGGTATAGGGCACCGGTAAAAAGTGCCCTATCCTCAACACTTTTATTTGATGCTTTGAGCGGCAGTAATATATTTGCCGTATTTTTCATGGAATTCATCAAAACATTTGACTGCATCAGGATCAATCGGTAATTGATACTGAGTTAATGCCATCTTGATACCCATAACAACAAGTTCTGTATCGAAGTTGTCCATCATAAATCTAAGAAACTTATTGACTTTGTCGTTAAATTTCTTATCTTTCTTGTCATTTGCTTCTTTGAGTTCATAACATAATGAAACCGTAAGCGAGTACATTGCTGAGATTTCTTTCGATTTCAGTTCTGTTATTTTGCCTTCAAGTATTTCTGAAGGATTAGGTAACTGTGAAGCCACCTTTCTATGAGCCATGAACTTGACTGCAAGTCCTTCGCCCACTGCACCACTGACCAGATCGGTCACAGTGTTTTCATCCAGTTCATCCGATAGTAATTCACTAACGAAAGACCAAGATCTCGGAGTAGCAAAAGAACGACTTGGAGATTTAGGATCAAAGTCATACAAGTCCTTCTTGCTAAAAGTTAGATATCCAACAACGTCTTTGTTCACATTGTTAGCCACTGCCCATTCAAACCAGTCATCAAATTCTGGTTTCATTTCTAAGTGGATAAATCTGTTTGCCAACGGAGCAGGCATTCTGTAAACAACGCCTTTGTCTGCCTCTCTGTTACCAGCCGCCACAATCAACACATTGTCAGGCAATTCATACTGCCCAACTCTTCTGTTTAAGATCAATTGATAAGCCGCCGCCTGTACTGACGGAGCCGCTGAATTCATTTCATCCAAAAACAACACAATGTTCTTGTGTTTCTTTGCCATTGCTTGAGTAGGCAGTTCTGCCGGTGATGCCCAAGTCATATTGTTTTCTTTTGAATTAAAATATGGAATACCTTTGATATCTGTAGGCTCCCATAAACTTAATCTAATATCAATAACTTTTGCTTCAATTGTTTTAGCAATTTGGTGAATGATATCTGATTTACCAATTCCAGGACCACCCCATAAAAAGATAGGTCTTTTAATTTTCAATGCGTGTAATATACTTGCCTTTGCTTTGTTAGGCGATAACTGTCTTATTGTAAGTCCAGTATCTTGTGTGCTCTTTTGTTTTACCATTGTAATGTACTCCTCGTTAAAATGTTGTTATAGTTTAATAATACATTCTAACATACCAAAAGTCAAGCACCTAAAAAGTCAAGGTTTATGCGGATTCTAGCGTCTGTGGATAACTTATTCTTGGGATTCTAGCCTAGAAAGTGCTTTGTTGAGACCATATTTTCTGATATCTCCAGAGAACAGCATCAATTCCATAGCCTTCTTTTCATTGGTCACAATCACACCATCGTCAGCAAGGTAGTAAGGACAGTCAATATATTTGTCTAAGAATATGATGGTTTGTGTGGTAAGGTTGAAATCTATAGGAAAAGGCACATCATAAGTTTGAAGTTGCAGTTTGTCCTTGATAAAAGTGAGTCCTTCATCAGTTAATCTCAAACCTCCTGATTCTTTGTTTCTGCTGTTCTTCCACCATTTAGGCATATATTCTCGCATGGTGTTTTCACCTATGCTGATGTCAGCCTGCTTTAGGAATATTTTGGTGTAGGTTTCTTTCCAGTTCATTTTTCACTGACAGTTTCACCCTGGGTCAATTTGACCACTGTGAAGTCTTCAGTGTTGAACATGGTGTTCATCTTTTTGGCTAGATTGAATGCGTGTCCAGGATTTGAAAACGATACTTTCTTGTATTTTGGACCCGGGTAGTTGTTCAGCATATTGGCTGATTTCAAATTGAATGGTTTATTTTGGTAGAACACTGCCCAGATACCTTCAGCCGCTAGGACCTGTTCGCTCTTGTATGATTTGCGATCTGTGTGTTCCAGTAAAATCGTAGGTTTAGGTCTACTCATATAATATGAGTATTTATCTTATATTAGATGGTATTACAGATTACCGCCGTCTACTTTGACTTCTATTGCTTGGTCTTCTGTGCTGTCTTTTTGTGCTATTAGACCCTCATAGTCGCCCGCTAAACGGGCCAACACTGTGGCTAGGCTGTATGTGACTTGCTTGGCTGTGTTGATGTCTATACGCACTTCTTTTTGATTGCTGAGGTCAGCACCTTTCACTTGTTGAATAAATTGCTGTAAACTGGCTGTGTTAATAGGGTTTTTTGTTGGCATTTGATAACTCCGTTTTCATTTCTAGTGATGTTCTAAAAGGACCTTTAAAAGGATAACTTTCCAATGTTAACAATTTGGGACAATAACTTCGTACCCATCCTTTTTCAAACTGAATAATGTAATAACCAGCACAGTATAAACTTTTAGATTTTTTACTCTTGTTAAACAGTGGCAGTTTCTTTTTGACATCAAACACCATGTTGTACGGTTTAAATTTTGAAGGATAATCATAAACTGAATTATCTTCATTTTCTTTTATTTCTGCTGGAGCACTAACTGTGGATCCCCACATCCAGTCACCATTAAAGTTCTTTTGTAGTTGTTGTTGGTTATCAAATATTCTTGTGCCATCTGAGCAACTGAACATATATCTTCTATCTTCCTGTCTACAGATTGTGCCTACTTTTTCACCATCTGATTCCAGTATCCAAAATCTATTCTCTAATATTGGTTTTGCGAAAAATTTAGTTGTCATTCTTCCTCCTCATCTTTAGTCCATAATTTAATTTTTTTTGAACCACAGTCTGGACACATTGCCAAACCATCGTTATCATCATCATACATAGGCTCGTCGATTAGACCTTGCCATCCACATTCTCTGCATTCATAATCCCACCTGTCTGACATTATGCTAACACCTCGTCTTTTTGCTTGTATTTGGCATTTAATGGTTCAGCATAAGTTTGCGGGTATTCAGCAATTTTTTGCATATCCCATTTAGCACAAAATTTTATCAATTTCAATCCAACCTGTTCTATTGTTTTAGGCTGAACGGAATTGATTGTTTCTTTAATAATACTTTTAATTTCTTCTGGCTGTGCTGTTAAATCACACAGTGTTACGTTTCTTTGATAGTCATCCACAACTCTGTGTTCTACTCCTTCGTGATCTAACCAACGTTGTAGCATCATGTTGTTCCAGTTGTATCCTTTGGAATTTCTATCTTCGAATGCTTCAGTCAGTCCCACTTTCTTTTTGGTACCCTTGGTTCTAACACCAGGATATGCAGAAAATACATTGTCAGCAGTATCTCCTCTCATACACTTTTCAAACAACAACCATTCTGGATTTGGTGCTGGTTTGTCTTCACCAGTTTTCTTATCTTTAACCCTGTTGCCTTTTGCGTCAAAATAACCTTCGTGTGTTATGGTAGTTTCAGTGATACCATTGTATTGACACACATTAGGAGCAATCAATTGGGCAAAATCGCCATCTGTACTAATAATAATATGATTGTCATTAGGGTGTGCTTGTACCCAACCAGCAATTAAATCGTCTGCTTCAAGTTTAGGATTTTGTAATGTTGTACAATTTGTTTTTGTTTCAATAAACTCTTTGAAGTTGTCAAATGTTTCCCAAAACACTTCATCTTCTTCTACTTCTTTTTCTGTACGAGCATCTCTGACATTTTTTCTGTTTCTTTTGTAAGGTTCATAGAAGTCTTTACGCCAACTTCTGCCTTCCAAACAAAATACCACGTGATCTCCTTTAAAATCCTGCCATACTTTTCTGATTGAGTTGAATGTGATGTGTAGAGCCATGCCAACCTTAGAATCCAAATCACTCTGTATGGCGTGTTTGGCTCTAAAAAATGTATTGGCTGTGTCCACTAATATATAATTCATATGCTATATTTTCATGAAAAAGAAATACCATAGGTATAATAATAATCCACTTGATACAACGGTTATAATCAATCCTGCTATTTCTTTTATTAAATCCATATTAACTGATTTCTGATTTGTCGTCACTTAAATTTTTTGTGTTGATGTACCCAGCACCTCTTGTAGGATCCATGCCTTCTTCTTGAAGAATGTTTCTTGCTATGGTTCTAAACCAAGCATCCACAATCTGTTCATTGCTTTCGCCTTTGTATCCTG
>Ga0255772_10005997_pt1 | contig 11161 bp, 11 predicted proteins | sample 071ome_34_FD_179970 | JGI IMG/M metagenome (GOLD analysis project Ga0255772, IMG submission 179970) | Coastal salt marsh microbial communities from the Groves Creek Marsh, Skidaway Island, Georgia - 071411BT metaG (version 2) | ecosystem: Environmental > Aquatic > Marine > Intertidal zone >... | reverse complement strand
ATACAAAGGTCTCTATTATGAGGCAGATGTATCCAAATCATAGTGAGAAGATTGTTAATGATCCACAGAATCGAACAATTTTTGATGTGCTGAAGAAGGCACATATGGACGGATACGCTGGTATTCGTATTATTGGTGGTGGTGATCGTGTTGCCGAGTTTGAAAAACTCTCAAATAATTACAATGGAAAACTATATGCCTTTGATAATGTAGAAGTTCGTTCTGCAGGAGATCGTGATCCTGATGGTGATGATGTTTCTGGTATGTCTGCATCCAAGCAAAGAAAGGCAGCAGCAGAAGGAGATTTTGCATCATTCCGTAAAGGTGTTCCTTCATCACTGAATAATAAGCAGGCAAGAGAACTTTATAATACTCTTCGTTCTGCGATGAATATTAAAGAAGGATGGAATCTGTGGGAGATTGCTCCGAAGTTTGATTGGAAAGGACTTCGTGAGAACTTTATCAACGATAAGATTTTTAGAGTTGGTGAACTGGTAGAGAATGTGAATACTGGACTAGTTGGTAAGATTATTCGTCGTGGAACGAATCATCTGATTTGTGTCACTGAAGATAAGATTATGTTTAAATCTTGGATTAAAGATGTATCAGAAGCAGTGACAAATAGCAATGCTCCATCAGGTGTTCCTTCCGATCAGAGACTTGTGGGAACTGATGCTCATCGTAAGTATGTTGAGAAAATGGTTCCTGGAAGTGAATGGGGAAAGCAATTTATAAATAAGTATAGAAAAAAGTAAGAATTATTAGATCTTCCAATGAGTAAGCATATTTCTGAAGAGTCCAAAGGACCACGTAAGGGTCACGCGGCAGGAGATACTAGCCTTGAGCAACAAGCATCGCAACTTGCTTCTGACATTAAGTATAAGGCAAGACAAAAGATGAAGGCAAAGTCAGGTTCTAATTTGAGTCCTGGCCAAGTCCAAGCATTGTATAGATCTCTTCTTTCATCTTCACCTGCTCCTGGTGGTGTAAAGGCACTTGTCAAGAAGAAGTTATTTGGAGAGCAAGTTGATCGCGGCGAAATGTTGGTCAATGAAATTGTTGAGGATACAAGATCTAGTGTATTCGGTAGAGTTTTTGGTAAAGAAGAAATCGAAGAAGCAGCAGATCAGAAGTTTGTTATTCGTGTAACAGACAAGGCAACTGGCAATACTTCATATAGAAAAGCAGACCGTGCTAAGATTGCCGAACTGAGAGCAAACAAGAACATTTCTTCTGTTGAAATTACTGGAAGAAAGAAAGCAGATGATGCTTATGGTGAAAAGCACGAGAAGAAGTATGGTCCTGCAAAAGGTAAGAACACCGTTGGCGATAGGGACGGAGACGGAACCAAAGAACCAGATCGTCACGAGTATGCTGGTGTAAAGGATCGTGCCATTAAGAAGGCAATGGCAAAAGAAGAAGTCATTTATGAGAAGGAAGAGGGTGGCGAAAAGAAACTTGATGTAATGAAGGGAAAGAATAAAGTAAAGGTTAATCCAACCATCGGTGAAAGCATTCGTGCCGAACTTGATGCTCTGAAAGCACAAAGAGTTGAGGAAGCAGCAGCTGCAGCAGCAAAAGAAGGTCCTTCACCAGAAGAAAGACAGCAACTTATGAATAAAGATAAGATGCTGAAGAGAAAGATTATGATGCAGAAGCAGACAATGCAGATGCAAAGACAAGGAAGACTTCCTCTGAATTATAGTGAGTCTTGTGATACTTGCGAAAAGTGTGATAAGTCACCTTGCGAATGTCCGAAAAAAGAAGGTGAAGCAAAGGCAATGGATCCAAGAGAAGTTCCAACCAGAATTAATCTTGCAAAGAATAAGTTGAGAGCAATGGGTCTCAAGATGTCCTATGATATGGAAGGTGAAGTAGTTGAGGAAGGTCTTGGTAAGAGAATGGCAGCAGCAGGTGCCGCAGGTGCTATCGCATTGGGTGCTGGTGGTATGATGGGTAAGAAAGTTGAGAAGGATGTTAAACAAGTGAGAAGTGGTGGTGTTACCAGAGTGAATACACTTGCCGATAAGGTTAGTAAGAGAAATGCAATGTTGAAAAAGATTAGTCAAATGCAATCTTTTAAACCAGAAGGTGAAATGACTGAAGCAAGAAAACCTGAAGTGGAAGCACAAGGTAAGAAAATTGCTGGATACGAAAGAGAGGGTCGTGCTGCCGCATTAGTTTCTAGATTCCGTAAAGAGAATCCTGGTTCCCGTCAAGCAAAAAAAGTTCCTGGTGCAAAGGAGACCGAAGGTGATGCAGCAAACCGTCGTCGTGGTGCTCAAGCAAAAAGAGCAGCAAAGCACGGTTTAACTTCTAAAGAAAGAAAAGAATCACAAGCAAGAGCAAAATACGATTCTCCAAGAGACTGATTATGCCTGCAGTATCTAAAGCACAACAACGGTTTATGGGAATGGTCCATGCCGTAAAGAAGGGGGAGATGAAAGCACCTTCCCTTGAGGTTGCACAAGCAGCAGCATCTATGAAGAATAAAGATGCAAAAGATTTTGCATCTACTAAACATGATAAACTTCCCGAAAAGAAGAAAGTTGAAGAGGGAATTGGTTTAGAAGTTGCGAGAGCAATTGATAAAACTAAACCACCACTGGGAAGACCAAGTTTAAGAAGAAGTGTTAGTCAATCTCTCAAGATGAGAGAGGTTGATAAGGTAAAGAAAAAGAAAAGAAGCTTCAAACACGCTGATTCTCCATCTAAAAAATCGTTCAAAGATTTTACCGCAGATGTAGAAAAAGCAAAAAATAAGTAGTAAGTTCCTATATATGATAGGTTATTTGGAAACCATCATGTTAGGATTTTTACTTCCACTCGCAACAAAGGTAATTAAAGATGCTGTCACCAAAATTCCGGAGAATGAAGAGCTCGGTGAAAAGTTGGTTGAGATCTGTCTTGTTATCTTGGGTAAAGCGGTTAAGTTGACCAAGACTGATATGGACGATCAACTTCTTGAGGTTGTTGCTAAAGCAATCAAAGCAAGAGAGGCGGAGTAATTTTTATAAATATCTGTATACAAAGAATTTTATAGGTAGGGGAACATGGCTCTTTGGGGCGTAAGAGACACTTTTAGTGATCTAGTAGGAACCGTAACCGTAGATTATAATAGTAAGGTTATTGACGGCGACTCCACAACTTTCGTAACTGCCGGTATTTCCACTGGCGATGTGATTTCTATTGGAGTTGGTAAAACCTTTGGTGAAGCAATTGTTACCGGTGTTACTTCAGAAACTCAAATTTCGATTGCTTCTACGCAGTTTTTAACTCTGGGTATTCCAGAATTTGGTGGAACTGGAGTTGCTTATACCGCATCTCAAAAACCAAGTTATACTCTGCACGATACCAATTATGGTGCAGACGATATCTTCGGTGTAGATAATGCTGAAACTGGTATTGCCGCAACAGTAACAGTTCAAGGAAAAGCTGGTGCTTTTGCAGTTCAACATGCTGGTTGGGTAGCTGTTGCTTCAACTTATATTGACTCTAATGGAAGAATGAGAGTTAAGAGTGAGACATTAGTTGCAATGGGTAGAGATGCCAACGGATTCGGTGGTATTACTGGAGATGCCGAAGATGATGCAACTTTCCCTGACACCTACACTCCATAATTGAATAGAGTATGAGATTTGATGAATTGAATGAAAGTAATTATTTACTTTTTGCTATAAAATTCTACGATAATCCTCAGGCAGTCACAAAAGATGACTTTGATGACGACCTGAAAAGAATCAAATATATTAAAAGGTTATTGAAGAGATATAAAAATACTGGTGAGTTAAAGACACATCTCATATTGAATCATTTGACCGTTCTGTTTAATGTGTTTAATGATGCTACTGTTCCCCTACTTTTTTATAATTTAGAGAGAGATCTTTGGCCCTATATAAAAAGTTTTCTGGTATTCTTAAAAAGGATACCAGAATATCCCAAAACTGAAATTAATATTATCGAAGAAGATAAACACTGCTTACTAATGTTGCAAGAAGTATAATGAATCTCGATAAAATTATAGGTATTATTAAAAACCTTAATGAAGAAGGTATGATGGCAAGTGGTGGTGGTCTTGCTGGTCTCCCTCCTGATGAACCACCAGTAAACCTAAAGAAGAAAAAGAAAAAGAATGACCTGCCAACTATAATTGGTAGAGGAAAATTTCCTGGTGCCAGAAAACGCTGGATGAAGTAAAATGGCATTCGGTCTCCAAAAATTAGCAGTCCTTGAATCTAAACTCGATATTTATGAAGACCTATCAAAAGAAATGCTCGATAAGCTTGAAAGAGCAGTTGCTACTATTAGTGAAAATAGTAACAGAGTCGCAATTATTCTAGAGCGTCATGAGAGTCGCTTGAATGAAAGTGATAAAGCAGATAAACTCATCATTAAAATGATAGAAGAGTTAAAAGGAGAAATAGAAGATATTGATAAGGGTGTGAAACTTAAGTTTCATGATCAGAATAAAAAGATAGAAGAAAACCAAAAATGGATCTGGATGGCTGGTGCCGTCCTTACCACTGCAGTAACAATTCTACAAGTTCTTCCAAGCATAGGATTTTCATTGACACCAACATCACAATCTGCTATATTAGAGAGCACGAAGTAACGTCTTTTTGTAATGGATTTGGTTGATTCCAAGTATATTGGATTAGTTTCATCACGCTTGCAAAAATTTAAGAGGGTCAAGTCTGATCTCTACAACTTCCGATGTCCTATCTGTGGCGACTCACAACGCAATAAAAATAAGGCGCGAGGGTATATTTATCCTGTAAAGAATAACACCAACTTCAAGTGCCATAATTGTGGTGCTAGTTTGTCATTCAACAATTTTCTAAAAGAACTTGACCCGATGCTCCACAAGCAATATACATTGGAGAAATTCAAAGAAGGTCATACTGGAAAAGGATTTGTGGTTGAAGAACCTAAATTTGATTTTACTAAACCAGTATTTAAAACAAAGTTAGATTTAGATTTACCAAAGGCATCTATGATTCCAGCATCTAAACAGTATCTGGAGAAAAGAAAATTAGATCCCGATAAGTTTTATTATGCCGACAAGTTCATGGAGTGGACGAATACTCAAAAACAAACATTTGATACTATCAATAAGGACGAGGCAAGAATTGTCATTCCCATGTATGATAAAGATAAAAATCTGATTGGTTTTCAGGGCAGAGCACTGGGAAAATCATTCACTAAATATATCACCGTGATGTTAGATGAGGAGTCACCGAAGATTTATGGACTTGATACAATCGATGAAAAATTACCAATCTACCTGGTCGAAGGACCCTTTGACAGCACTTTCATCAACAATAGCTTGGCTTTGTGTGGCAGTGATGGTGATGTTCGTTGTCTTGAGGGAAGCAGTATCATTTTTGTTTATGATAATGAGCCCCGCAATCGAGAAATTGTCAACCGAATTGGCAAGTGTATATCAAGAGGGGAAAGAGTCGTCATCTGGCCAAGTGGAGTCATAGAAAAGGACATCAACGACATGGTTATTGCTGGACATAATGTCCAAAAAATGTTAGAATTGAATACCTATTCTGGTTTAGAAGCAAAGATTAAATTTAACAATTGGAAAAAGATATGAGCAACGGAACAAAAGTTGTCAAGAGAAACGGAAAGACAGAACCTCTTGATTTAAATAAACTTCATGTAATGGTAGAAGAAGCATGTAAGGATCTTGCTGGTGTTTCTGCATCACAAGTTGAAATGCAATCTGGTATTCAGTTTTACGATGGTATTAGTACTGCACAAATTCAGGAGATTCTAATTCGTTCTGCTTCTGATTTGGTGAGTTTGGATCATCCAAACTATCAGTTTGTTGCGGCACGTTTACTTTTGTTTGCCACTCGTAAGCAGTTGTATGGACGTATGCATGAGACTCCAAGTGTAAAGACACACATTCAAACTTGTGTTGATAAAGGTGTTTATGATGCAGAAATCCTCAATCTGTATAGTGATGAAGAATTTAATAAACTTGAATCATATATTGACCACAGTCGTGACTATCTGTTTACTTATGCAGGTTTACGTCAAGTAGTTGACAAGTACCTTGTGCAAGACAGAAGCACTGGAGCACTTTACGAAACGCCACAATTCATGTACTTGATGATTGCGGCAACTATTTTCTCTAAATATCCAAAGGAGACCCGTCTCGATTATGTCAAACGATACTACGACGCAATCAGCAAACACAAAATCAACATTCCCACACCTATCATGGCGGGAGTGCGAACTCCACTTCGACAATATGCTAGCTGTGTCCTTATTGATGCTGATGACTCCCTCGATAGTATCTTTACTAGCGATATGGCTATTGGCAGATATGTTGCACAAAGGGCGGGCATCGGTATCAACGCAGGCAGAATCCGTGGCATCAACAGTAAGATCAGAGGCGGAGAAGTTCAACACACAGGTGTTGTACCATTCCTTAAAAAGTTTGAATCGACTGTCAGGTGTTGTACACAAAATGGAATACGAGGTGGCTCAGCGACTGTCCACTTCCCAATCTGGCACCAAGAAATCGAAGACATCATCGTTCTGAAGAACAACAAAGGAACAGAAGATAACCGTGTCAGAAAACTTGACTACTCCATCCAAATCTCCAAACTCTTCTACGAACGATTCATCCAGAACGAAGACATTTCACTCTTCAGTCCACATGACGTTCCTGGTCTGTATGATGCTTTTGGCACTGATGGATTTGATGCACTATATGATGCTTATGAATCTGATACATCAATCCCAAGAAAAACTGTCGGATCTCAAAAACTCTTTCTGGACATTCTGAAAGAACGTGCCGAAACCGGTCGTCTCTATATCATGAATATCGACCATTGTAATACTCATTCTTCCTTCTTGGATAAGATTGAAATGAGTAACCTTTGTCAAGAGATTACTCTCCCCACTAAACCACTACAACATATTGATGGCGATGGCGAAATTGCTCTTTGCATTCTTTCTGCTATTAATATTGGAAAAATTAGGGATCATGAAGATCTTGAAATTCTTTGTGATCTTGCTGTTAGGAGTCTTGATGAACTCATTGATTTTCAAGGATATCCCATCAGAGCAGCAGAAATCGCTACTAAAGCAAGACGCTCTCTTGGAATCGGTTATATTGGTCTAGCACATTATCTTGCAAAGCATGGTTGGCATTATGATGAACAGCAAGCATGGCAACTTGTGCATGATCTTACAGAAGCATTCCAGTATTATCTGATTAAAGCAACTGTAAATCTTGCAAAGGAAAAAGGTGCATGTGAATACAGTGATCGCACTAAGTATTCGCAGGGAATTCTTCCAATTGATACATATAAAAAGGACGTTGACGAAATTGTCCCCAATGAGTTAAAATATGATTGGGAAGATCTTAGAGCACAGGTTAAGCAATACGGAGTTCGGAACTCAACACTGTCCGCACAAATGCCTTCGGAGAGCAGTTCCGTTGTGTCAAATGCCACAAACGGAATCGAACCTCCTAGAGCATACATGTCCGTTAAGAAGTCCAAAAAGGGGCTTCTTAAACAGATTGTTCCACAATATAATTCCCTGAAGAACAACTATACACTTCTTTGGGATATGGAATCTAATCGCGGTTATATTAATATTGTTGCCGTGATGCAAAAGTTCTTCGATCAAGCAATAAGTGGCAACTGGTCTTATAATCCAACACAATATCCTAACAATGAAATTCCTATTTCAGTATGGGCACAAGACCTTTTGACTACATACAAGTACGGTTGGAAAACCAGTTACTACCAAAACACATATGATAGCAAGAATGATGAGGTTGAAGAAACCAATAATCAGTCTCTTGATAGTTTAATCAGTCAATTAGAAGCAGCAGAGGAGGAAGACTGTGAGTCTTGTAAGATTTAAGACAAATAAAGAGGAACGTCCAATGGTCGATTCTATGACCGTATTTAATTCTGAAGAAGTTGATACTAAAAAACAACCAATGTTTTTTGGAAAACCTCTTGGAATTCAGAGATATGATTCTTACAAGTATCCAATTTTCGATAGACTAACCTCGCAACAACTTGGTTATTTTTGGAGACCTGAAGAGGTCTCTCTTCAGAAAGATCGTGGTGATTATCAATCACTGCGACCTGAACAAAAGCATATCTTTACTTCTAACCTAAAGTATCAGATTATGTTGGATTCGGTTCAGGGTCGTGGTCCTGGTATGGCATTTGCTCCATACTGTTCCCTTCCTGAACTGGAGGCTTGTATGAAAGTGTGGGAATTTATGGAGATGATCCATTCACGATCCTACACTTATATAATCAAAAATGTTTATTCAGATCCTTCTGAAATTTTTGATACGATTCTCAAAGAGGATCGTATTATGGAACGTGCAGTGACAGTTACACAAGCGTATAATGATTTTATCAATTCTGCACATCAGTATGATAATTCTTGTGAATGGCAACATGCATTAGAAAACGTACTATACGCTAAAGAGGCAAGATATGAACTCAAACGCAAACTCTATCGAGCAGTTGCAAACGTTAATATTCTTGAAGGTATTCGCTTTTACGTATCCTTTGCTTGCAGTTTTGCTTTTGGCGAACTCAAACTTATGGAAGGAAGCGCAAAAATTATCTCACTAATTGCTAGAGATGAAAATCAACACTTGGTTATCACGCAGAACATTCTTAAAAATTGGATGAACGGTGATGACCCAGAGATGTTGAAAATTGCAAAAGAAGAAGAACAATGGACCTATAAGGCATTTGAAAATGCTGTCAATCAAGAAAAGTATTGGGCAGAGTATCTGTTCAAAGATGGATCTATGATTGGTTTAAATGACAAACTGCTACAACAGTATGTCGAATGGATTGCCAACCGTAGAATGAAAGCAATCGGACTTAAACCGCTCTATGACATTCCTGCAAAAAATAATCCACTACCTTGGACAGAGCACTGGATCTCTTCTAAAGGTCTTCAAGTGGCACCACAAGAAACAGAAGTTGAATCTTACATTGTCGGAGGAATCAAACAAGACGTTACAGAAAACTCCTTCTCTGGTTTCCAGTTGTAAAGGAAATTGTAAGTGTAATTGTCTAAAAACAGAAGATGTTTTAGAAACATATAGAAAAGCAGCAGAAACTGATGACTATATGTTTGGTAATTATGATGGTTATGATTCATATAAGGAGGGTCCTTGACCCTCTTTTTTTATAAATATCCATATAAAGGATATTTAAGTAGTCAAAATGAAATCCCTGTCGCAGTCAGAATACGGAGAACTCAGATCTCTTTATGAGAGTGTATATGCTCCAAGATTTGAAACGATTTTAGATGAATTTACTGATGAGGAAGTAGATGAACTCACAGAAGAAATCATAGAGGAAACAGTAGAAGAGTTTTTCTTTGAGTGTCTAGAAGAGGGATTAGATATTGAAAGTGTAGAAGAAACACTTTGCGAATCTCTTGATGCATCCATCACAAATTTGAATGAGACATATTTGATTGAGATGAATCCTTATGCTCCTGCTGGATCAAAGGAGTCGAAGGCATATAATAAAGCAACCACATCCTCCAAAAGATCTGCAGAAAGAGCGGCGAAAAGAAAAGAAGTCATTGGTAAGGTCAAGAAAGCAGTAGGTAAAGTAGGATCTGCTCTCAAAGCAGGTGCTGGTAAGGCTGCAGGGGCAGCAAAAGCAGGTGCTAAAGCAGCATATAGGGGCGCAAGTCGTGCTGCTGGTTCTGCTGTAGGAACAGTCAAGAAGGCAGGATCAGTTGCCAAGTCTGAATTCAAGAAGGGTTATGATAGTGCTTCCAAGAGTTCCTCAAGTGACTCTGGATCGTCTGATAGCGGTTCTTCATCGTCTTCATCATCCTCTGGTTCTTCCTCAAGTGGAAGCACTCGCAGGGCAGTAGGAGGCGCTGTAAGGAAGGTTGGAAGTCTTCTGAAGAAAGGACTGAAGAAAGCAATTGGAGGCACTGCAAGAGCAGTAGAAAAAGGTGCTGGTAAGGTTGCCAGAAGAATGGGTGAAGAACTAGAAGCAATCCAAGAGGCAGACTCTATTGAAGAAGATTCACGTCGTATGAGCAATAAGCAACGTACTCAACGTGTAAGAGACAACATTAAGACATTTAAGAATAGTAAAATAGAATACACTCCTCCTAATAACTACGACCCTGATGCCAATCGTGGTCAAGGAGAAGTTCTTACTCGTAAGCAGATTGAGAAAAAGCGTCGTAAGTCGCTTCGCCAAGAAGAACTAGAAGCAACCGGATTGTTCTCTGAGAAGGAGATTGAATCAATCATGGAAGCAGAAATGAGTGAAGCAATGAGTTCTTATGATCGTAATCGTAAGAGAGCAGCACAGAGAGCAGCAGCAAGAAATGCTGCCAGAGATGCTGGTAAGACGGGTGTAGTTCCTGGAGTTGGTTATGTAACTCCAAGAAGGGAAAGAGAAACTTATGTTGACTCTGCAGGCACAACTCGTCATAAGTCTGGTGCTAAAATGCCAAAGGAAGAGTTTGAGTTGGACGAGAACCGCCGTGCTGCCCGTGCTGCTGGTGGTTACAAAGATGACTCTAAGAAGCAAACCGATCCTTCTAAGGCAGGTTTCACCGGTATTTCTAATAGTATCGCAGACATCATGAGGCAGAACAAAGAGATTGAAGCACGTAAGAAAAAGTGATATAAAACTCACATAATACACAGCAGGGCTTGACACCCTGCTTTTTTATTGCTAGACTAGGTTTGTCCCGGTTAAAGATAAATAATAGCTCATTGAATTTTATAAAATGAGCTTTGAAATAAATACTGATGTAAGTTATGAGAATCCATGGATATTTGATAACAAACCTTTTGATAGTGTTAATATTGGGGACTACTTCGGGTTTGTTTATCTCATTACCAATAAGTCCAACTCACGACGTTACATTGGTAGAAAGTATTTTTGGTCGTTTAGAAAACCACCGGGTAAAAAAAGAAAAGTAAAACAAGAATCGGATTGGAAAAAGTATTATGGTTCTTGTCCAGAATTAAAAGAGGATTTAAAAAAATATGGTAAAGAGACTTTCAATAGAGAAATAATAAGTCTCCACACCACGAAGGGTAATTGTAATTTTGAGGAAACAAAACAGTTATTCTTAAATAATGTCTTATCTGAATCACTTGACGACG
>Ga0255772_10005995_pt1 | contig 11162 bp, 8 predicted proteins | sample 071ome_34_FD_179970 | JGI IMG/M metagenome (GOLD analysis project Ga0255772, IMG submission 179970) | Coastal salt marsh microbial communities from the Groves Creek Marsh, Skidaway Island, Georgia - 071411BT metaG (version 2) | ecosystem: Environmental > Aquatic > Marine > Intertidal zone > Salt... | reverse complement strand
CGCTCAGACTTTATTACGCTCAGACTTTATTACGCTCAGACTTTATTACGCTCAGGCTTTCGCATGGCAATCCCATTGGAGCACCCAAATTCAATGATGGTCCCTGCGCATGCTGCGACCTGACCAACACCCGACCACGCCATTGATGTTGACCGCAACGCAGCCGCTTCGAATTTGAATCCTGAGCGGTGCTGCGCTCAACGAACCACTAGGCTAAGCCATCAATGATGACGACATTGGCTGATGCGCTGTTGAACCGAATTTGCGCCAGCGTCTGATACTCGGTTGATGTGTACCACGCGTGCGCCATTGCCTTGGATTCAAACTTTAAGACAACGGTACGCGTGCAAGGCCAGTCTCCTTCTAACACGTCAGGTGACTCATCAACGGTCACGATCTGGCCTTGATGATCATTGAGAATGGCGAGAAACCCAGCCTCGTAAGCAGCATAGGCCTCACGATCCTTGATCGTCACTTGCGCTAAAACTAATGCAGACATCGCAGCCCCTGGCTCATCAAACTCATGCCACAGTTTGCACGGAATCAGCAGGCGACACCAAGGTCTAGGACAGAACATTGAGGGAATCGAGCGGCACAAGACCTAGAGAAGGTGCCGACTGTAAGCCGATTGAAGCAGAAGCCCGCGCGATGATGTTGTGCGACACAAGGTCGAATTCAGGCCTTGATGGCTCTTAATTCAAGCGAACGAATAAACCAAAAGCTTAAGGCTCATCTCTCTAGTGCAGAGTCTATGCCTTAGCACCGAAATGAACGACACCCGATGGTGAGTCCGAGCGATGAGCCCGCAGACAAATCAAGCATGCAAGCGTAGGTATCGCGCCGCACCCGTGAGGCCAAGGTCGTCTTTGGTCACCACACGCAAGGGAATCTCTGCCAAATACTCACGAAATCGCCCCTTATCTTCGAATCGATTGCGGATCTGGCTTGAGGAAAGAAGCGGAAGAATCTTTGGCGGAATGCCGCCTGCGATGTACACGCCGCCCTTGGCCCCGAGCGTAAGCGCCAAGTTACCCGCGGCGGAGCCCAACATTTCGCAGAACGTCTCGACCGTTGCCACTGCGAGTGGATCAGTTCCACCGAGCGCCGCCTCGGTGAGGCGTGCTGGATCTTCATAATGGCGACTGCCACGTGAAGCCTCGTCGCTCGAGACTGCTGGCAACGTTTCTTCCGCCAACGCATCGAAGATATTTAAGAGACCTTCGCCCGACAGTGCCCTTTCGATGGAGACGCGACCGAATCGAGCCCGCATGTGCCTTAACACCAACACTTCACGATCGGTCACCGGCGCAATATCGGCGTGCCCACCCTCACCTTCGATCACGAAGGTCCCTGATGGATTTTGGATGACCGAGCAAACGCCAAGGCCCGTGCCGGGGCCAAGCACTGCGATGGGTCGATTCGCCTTGCCTTTCTCGCCGCCGAGTTGCACCCAATCACTCGCGTCCAGAGCTGTCACCGCATAACCCACCGCAGCAAAGTCGTTGATCAGTTCGACGGGACAGCCTTGCAGTTGGGCGCTGAGCGCTTGACGGTCAGCCACCCAGTCACTGTTGGTGAAAGCCACCACATCCCGTTCAACCGGGCAGGCGAGCGCAAGACATGCCGCGTTTGGGCGGCTCGCCCAACCCAACCCCGCCATCTCTTTCACGAATTCGGAGAGTGCATCACTTAAGGTTGGGTAGCCGCTCACAGCGTAGGTTCGACTGTCATGCAGTGCATCATCCACCGTGTCCGCCACGGCGAAACGCGCATTGCTACCACCAATATCAGCGACTAAATGCCAAGACTTCATCGCAGTCCCTTCAGATTCATCCATGCTCGTTAGCGGCTATCCATTGTGCCCGAAGCGGGCAGAGAGACCCAGTCAAACCCATCGGCTCAGCGGATATCATCACTCCGCGGCACTGAGCGCGACACTCTGAGCTTCCTTTGCCAACCGAGCGATCGTTTCAAAATCACCTGCGGCCAGAGCCGCTTTGGGTACAAACCAAGAACCGCCGAGGCAATGAATCGAAGGATCACGAAGGTAAGTGGCAGCCAGGGGTGCGTTGATGCCTCCCGTTGGGAAGAAGCGAACCGACCGAATGGGCGCCGCAAGCGCTTGAATCATGGCGAGGCCGCCAAGTGGTTCAGCGGGGAAGAACTTCTGAAGAGTGTAACCTCGATCAAGCAAATTCATGACTTCACTCGCTGTCGCCGCTCCCGGCACAAAAGGGAAACTTTGCTTTTCCGCCTCATCTAGTAGTCTCGAGGTTGACCCTGGGCTCACCGCAAAATCCGCGCCGGCGGCCTGAACCCTGATCAACTGCTCTGGGCTAACAACGCTGCCTGCGCCCACCACCAATCCCGTACTGGCACGCGTGATCGTCTCAAGTGCGTTCATCGCCGCATCCGTTCTCAGTGTAATTTCGATGGATTGGATCCCCGCATCGAAGAGTGTGCGTGCGAGTGGCAACGCCTTCGCAGCATCTTCAATAACGACCACCGGGACGATGCTCTTCGCAGCAATCAGATTCATCGCATTCATAGCACGATGCTCGCGCCAGCGTCTGCTGAAGACACACGATCACGGAAGACCTGAAACAATTCTCGCCCCATACCAACGGCCTCCTCATCGGCTAATGAGACTGGCTCACGCAGTTGGAGATCAGCGTGCACACGCAGCTCGCCGGTCTCACTGTTAATCACAATCCGATCACCCGTTTTAATGCGACCGATCAAACCACCCGCTGCTGCCTCTGGCGTCACTTGAATCGCGGCCAGAATCTTGCCGGAGGCGCCTGACATTCGACCATCAGTCAGCAGCGCTACCTTAAGTCCCCGGTTTTGCATCACACCGAGGTAGGGGGTTAACCGATGGAGTTCTGGCATACCCATCGCTTGCGGCCCCTGCCCTGGCAATACCACCACCATATCTTCATTCAGCTCACCCGACTCAAAGGCCTGGGCAAATGCGTCTTGAGAATTGAACACGCGCGCGGGGGCATCGATCTGACGGTGGGCTCGCGCCACAGCGGATACCTTCACCACCGCGCGCCCGATCTCACCTTGGACCACACGAATGCCGCCTTCGGGTTGAAAGGGGTTCTTGGCGGTGCTCAGGATCGTGTAATCGCTAAAGGTCGCGCGCTCCGCAGGCCATTCGATGATTTCGCCAGACAACTTGGCAGCGCGGGCAAAATCCTCCAGCGATTCACCCACGCAGGTTTTGACATTCTCGTGCAAGAGTCCATGCGCTAAAAGCTCACCAATCACGACAGGCAATCCACCCGCCGCTTGGAACTGATTTACATCAGCACTGCCGTTGGGATAAACGCTTGCAAGAAGCGGCACCACAGACGACAGCGTCGCCATGTCTCGCCAGTCAAGAATAATCCCAGCTGCTTTTGCGATTGCCACCAAATGCAGAGTGTGATTCGTTGAGCCCCCAGTCGCAAGCAATCCAACGACGGCATTCACAATTGTTTCCTCACCTACCATTTCACCCAGTGGCGCATAGCGAGCGCCGGTCTGTGCATTGGCCAACACCGTCTGGACCGATTGCCGAGTGAACACCTCGCGCATGGGATCATTCGGGTTCACGAACGAACTGCCTGGTAATTGCAGTCCCATAAACTCAAGCAGCATTTGATTACTGTTGGCAGTGCCATAAAAGGTGCAAGTCCCGGGGCTGTGGTAAGCCGCAGACTCTGCGGCAATCAGATCGGATTTGGTGGCCGAGCCACTGGCATAGGCTTCCCGAACTGCAGCCTTGTCTTTGTTCGAAAGCCCCGAAGGCATCGGTCCTGCGGGCACAAACATCACGGGTAAATGGCCAAAGCTCAGCGCGCCCATCAACATGCCTGGGACGATCTTGTCACACACGCCCAAACACAGCGCGGCGTCGAACATGTTGTGCGATAGCGCAACCGCCGTCGACATCGCAATGACGTCACGCGAAAAGAGGGATAAGTCCATGCCCGGTTGACCCTGTGTGACGCCATCACACATCGCCGGCACGCCGCCAGCCACTTGCGCCACCGCTCCCAACGCCTCGGCCGCAGCTTTAATTTGCTGAGGGTAGGTTTCGTAGGGTGCATGCGCGCTCAGCATGTCGTTGTAAGCAGTCACAACACCGACATTGGGGACTAAGTCATCGGTGAGCCGCTGCTTATCCGATTGCCCACAAGCCGCCATACCATGCGCTAGATTGCTGCAAGACAAATGGCCTCGAGCAGGCCCTGCTTGAGCCGCCTTGGCCATTCGATCCAAATAGCGTCGGCGCGAATCACGGCTTCGTGATCGGATCTCATCTGTAACTGCGGCAACCACCGCGTTGACCTCTTTCATAGGATTTTCTCTTGGGTGTTTCTCTCAAGGCGCTGACGCTCGTGCGCATTCAAGCCCTTTGAGTCATTTTCACGTCAACTTCCACTTCGGCCTCTTTCTGCCTTTTTTGGATAGGTTTTCTTGCGCTTGAGTTATTCGGTTGTGAATTTGGATTCGGCCCTAGTTCTGGTTCTGGTTCTGGTTCTGGTTTTGGTTTTGGCGCTAGACGGACCTATGTGCCCGCCTCAAACCGATGCCGCTGGCACATTTTCAGGCGCGCCTGGATTGCCCTTCCTTTACTGGCACCTACTTTTTTGATTATTCATTCGCCTCGGTTGCGTCATGGTGACCAAAAAACGTGTAAGCGCGAGCCCAACTGCCCAATCAACGCGCCCACTGGATAGTTGTCCGGATTCTCTAATACGGCTTTTTTGGCGTCGCCAAACACCAATAACCCTGCGTGCACGCAGCGACTTAGGCTCTTCATCGTCAGCGTCACGCGCGGGTATGGACTTGCGGTCGTGTTCACTGCCTGAATCCAGCACTCACCTTCAGCGTCAAGCAGCGTATCGAGGGCAGATGCATCCGGGAAAATAGAAGCAAAGTGTCCATCTTCGCCCATACCAAGCAGCGGGATCAGCGGCACATTCGCCTTTTCTTGAAAGTTGCTCTCCTCGAGCGACAAAAATCTGTTTCGGCTCGCCCTTCCCAAAAAAAGCGTCTCACTGAGCAAGCGATAATTGCTGGCGTCATGATCTCGAGGCACCTGGCGCTCATCGGTTAACGTCACCCACACTCGATCCCATGGCAAGTCCATCCCACCGAGATGCACCAAGGACTGCCTCGGCGATGTGCCGCCTGACAGCGCGAAAATAACTTCGTCGGCAATACTGAGGCTGGACTGAGCCACCGAAGCAATGAACTCAGCAGCAGCCACGGAAGCTGCGTCTCGCGTTTCAAAGCCGATCAGTTCCATGCCCGCCCCGATCGATCGAGCATCATTGAAGCTGCAGAGGGCCCCCATGAGCCCGCGACATAGGTTTCAAGCGCTTGCTTCGACTGCGCCCAACCTTCAAGGATGCCGTCACTCCAGCGCCAGGCCGCTTCGATTTCATCCCGTCGCATAAAGAGTGCCTGGTTGCCCCTTAACACCTCGATGACGAGCCGCTCATAAGCATCGGGATAACGGATGCCGAAGGTTTCTTCGAAACTCAAATCTAGCGACACCGGCCGCAAACTAAACTCGCCTGGTCCCGGCTCTTTGGCCATCATGGTGAGGTTAACGCCTTCATCGGGTTGCAGCGTGATGGCTAGCCGGTTCGGCAAGGTCGCACTGACCCGGGCATCAAAAATGGTGTGTGGCACGGGTTTGAATTGAATAACAATTTCAGAATATTTCTCTGGGAGACGTTTCCCCGTGCGCAGGTAAAAAGGTACGCCAGACCAGCGCCAGTTATCGATTTCGAGCTTCAACGCCACAAAAGTTTCTGTTTGACTTGGCGAGCCCAATTCCTCTTCGTAACTCGACGCAAGCTGCCCTTTAACGGCGCCCGAGAGATACTGAGCGCGAACGGACGCTGACTTCAGCGCCTCGCCTGTGAGCGGTTTGAGCGCCCTCAGCACTTTGATTTTTTCGTCGCGTACGGCGTCATCGTCCAGGCTGGCCGGCGGTTCCATTGCAACAAGACACACGAGCTGCAGCAGATGGTTCTGCACCATATCGCGCAGCGCGCCAATGTCATCGTAAAAACCCACGCGATCGCCAACCCCGAGTTCCTCTGCGACGGTGATTTGAACGTGATCGATCACCTCTCGTCGCCAGAGCGGCTCAAAAATCGCGTTACCAAACCGTAACGCAAGGAGGTTTTGGACCGTCTCCTTGCCTAGGTAGTGATCGATTCGGAAGATCTGGCTCTCTGCAAAATAAGCGCCCACTTCGTCATTGATGTCTCGCGCCGATGCAAAATCTCGCCCTACCGGTTTCTCAAGGACGATCCGCATGTTTTGCACCATCAAGTTCCGTTGATGAAACCCTCGGGCAACCGGTCCGTAGAGCGAAGGAGCCGTCGCGAGGTAAATCGCGCGCAGCACTGACTCACGCCCTTCAAGACATGCGCATAACGGATCCCAGGTATCTGCATCCATGGCATCCACTTCGACGTAATCAACTCGCTCGGCGAACGAGGGCCAGTAAGTCTGCTCGTCCTCTCCGAAAAAGGACGCCTCAATAGATTCAGCCACGAGCTCGAGATATTCCTCTCGATTCAATGGGCTACGGCCAACACCAATGATCCGGCTCAACGGCGGTAACTGTCCATCACAATGGCGGTGCCACAACGCAGGCAAAAGCTTGCGCAGGGCGAGGTCCCCTGCTCCCCCGAAAATGACCAAATCGAAGGGGTCGACGGGATTGAGTTGTGCCATACCAGAACCACTTGAAATGAAAGCCCGTAATTTAACTACTGTTTTATGGTGACAATCAAGGTGTATTTGTGTAGTTTTGCTACTTATGAATGCATTTCTAACTCTCATTGAGCGTCAAGCAGCCCATTGTTCAAAGGCGGAATTGAAGGTGGCGGAGTTTGTTTTAAGTGATGCCCGTCTCGTTCTGAGGATGTCCATTGCCGAACTCGCCAAGCACGTTGCGGTAAGCGAACCCACCATCATCCGTTTCTGCCGAAGGCTGGGTTATTCAGGTTTCCGAAGCTTCAAAGACGAACTGCTCGCACAATCAGGGAACATGGATTCTGTTTTACACCAGACAATCACTGATCGAGACCCTGTCTCAGATGCTGTTGCGAAGGTCTTAGAAAGCTGTACAAGGACGCTTTTGGACGTGTCACATCTTGCACCTGCCATGCCCTTTGAATCAGCCGCGTCGCTGCTCAAAGATGCGAGGCAAATTGTGTTTGCGGGACTGGGTGCATCTGGCTTTGTCGCTCAAGATGCGCAGCATAAATTCTTCCGTTTAGGTATTCCTTGCCGAACCGCTCTGGATACCCCCACCATCCTGCAGTCGGCAGCGATTGCACAACCGGGCGAGGTATTCATTTTTATTTCTCAAACGGGCGAGTGGCCTGAGCTCGTCGATGCCCTTGACCGGTGCAGGGCACAGGGCGTCGGCACGCTGGCATTTACACGCCGCGGGTCGGAACTGGCAGCTCGGGCTGACCTGGTTTTTGATTGCGAAGTCGGGGAGAACACCCACATTTACACGCCGATGAACTCTCGTCTTGCGACCCTGGCACTGCTCGATGCACTCCAGGTCTCACTTGCCATCATCATGGGGCAACCCGCGGAGATGAATCTGCGCGAGACCAAGACCGTGTTGAACGATCATCTGAAAGATCGAGCACAGTCTGCCCGCCGATTGAGAACTCGCTCAGCCTGACGAGCGAGCGCCCGGAAGATCAGCGACACGCGCGCAGTTGATCAATCTTCCATCGCACCATAGATGATATTTTTCAGCTGTCCGCGAAAATTGAAAGTCGCCGAGGGCATGAGCTGGGTCATGAAAACCACAACCATATCCTCGACTGGGTCGATCCAGAAAATGGTCGAAGCTGCGCCACCCCAGTAATAGTCCCCTCGGCCTACTGCACCTGTGCCGACTTCGCCTAGAGACATGGCAAATCCGAGACCAAAACCGACGCCTTCGTAAGCTGTCTCCGAAAAATCGCCCATGGCAAGGCTTGCCAGATCACCGCCGAGCGGCAGATGATTTTGATGCATCATACGCAGCGTTCGTGACCCGATAATCCTCTCGTCGCCTACACGACCTTCAAGTCGCAACATTTCACAGAACTTCAAATAATCGGACAAAGTGCCCGTCAAACCGCCCCCGCCGGAGAAGAAAGTAGGGTGCTTCAGGTAGGTGCTTGACGCAGGGTCGTCAATTAATTTGAGCGTTTTATCCCGGCGTCGTTGATAGTTGGCCGCGAATCGATCAACTTTCTCAGGCGCAACCGAGAAACTGGTGTCGTTCATACCCAGCGGATCAAAGATGTGTGCTTGAAAGTACTCATCCAAGGGCTGACCTGAGAGCGCTTCGACCAAATGCCCGCAAACGTCGGTGGCAAAAGAGTATCTCCAGCGCGTGCCGGGCGAATAAAAGAGTGGTAATTCGCTCAATTGCTCAACGAACCCGCCGAGCGTCGCGCCTTCACCACGATTGATCCCAGACTTTTGGTACGCGAGATCCACTGGATGATCTGTCCACCCGTAAGACAGGCCCGCCATGTGGCTCAACACATGACGAAAGGTGACGGGGAAATCTGGTGCTTTCAGCTCAAGGTTATCGCCTTCACCGCCTACGTAGACCTTTTGCTTCTTCCAACTCGGGATAACGCGATGCACCGGGTCGTTAAGCTGAAAGAGCCCTCGCTCGTAAAGCTGCATCAGCGCGATGGATGTGATCGGCTTCGTCATCGAGTAGATTCTGAAGATGGTGTCGTCGCGCATGGGCTTGCTGCGCTCAATGTCCATTTGCCCGAGTGCCGCCGAGTAACCAAGATAGCCGTGCCGAGCCACAGCCACCTGACAGCCAGCAATCTTCTGCGGCTCAATGTAATTGCGCTCGAGAAATTCAGTGATGCGATTCAGTCGATTCGCGTCAAATCCTGCGTGTTCTGGGGAATATTCCATAGCCCTGTTCTCCTCCCAATTGAGCTCGCAAGATACCACGAACCCTGCGCATGAAACCCAACTTCTAGCGCAGGAAGAACGATCGATTCCACATCATCTGAATGCTACTGGGTTCCCCAAATTGGCTTGCGCAAACAGGCTTGAGTGTCATGGGGAAGCAGTGCAATCTGCGCGAATGTTCACTTGAGATCACACTTCAATGACCCTTCTAGCCTCACCAGCCGCAACACCCTCGCCTACGTCCTTCGCAATGCGGGCTCGACTTCAGTCGATGATCTCGATCTCAAGGATTGGGTGGTCTTTGGCAAGACGGCTGATGTGCGTCTGTGCCCGTGTGGGCAGTCTCTCTTTGGTCTGCCTGTGGATGAGCCTCAACGTCCCAACCGTCTCGGCCTCACCTTACGAACCCGAAGACATTTATTTGTTCGAGCGTATCTCCGAGCCGGCGCTATCCCCCGATGAAGCCTGGGTTGCTTATGTCGTCTCTAAAAAGCTGGAAGATAAGGACGAATATCAATCTCAAATCTGGCTCAGTCATCTTGAAACAGGCCGAAGCCACGCTGTGACTGCAGAGCCTCATGGCGCCAGGACCCCTCGATTTTCACCCGACGGAGAATGGCTCGCGATGCTTGCCGAACGTCCAGCCAGTGAAGACGAGGAAACCGCGGCTCAGGTCTGCCTGATTCCCATGACTCAGCCGGGCGCCGTGACCTGTGTGACCGATGTCGATGATGGCGTCATCGACTTCGTCTTCTCGCCCGATAGCCAATCGCTTGTGCTCGTCATCGAACCGAAACCAGACAACAAGCCCGCCTATATTCCCGAAGACACGGCGGCGCCGATTGTCTTGGATCGTTTCTTATTCAAACACGACAACGCCGGGTATCTTCAAAACACCACAAAACAGCTAGTGCATTTCGATCTTGAAACCCAGACCTCGACACCGCTATCGGACCCGCGCTTTGACGCACTGTTACCCAGCTTTTCACCTGATGGGCGCCATATCGCGTTTGTCAGTAAACGTGGCGACGATCCTGACCGACACCACAATTGGGACGTCTTTGAAAAAGCCGTCGGATCGGATAAACCTGAGAGGCGATTAACCCGCAGCACGGGCCCAGACGGCGACCCCGATTGGTGGCATCGCCCCACCTACGCGCCTGATGGCAAATCATTGCTGTATTTGGATGGCGGCGCCGCAGAAGACATTTGGTATGCGATGCAAACCGTGGGCGAAATTGATCTCCGAACGGGATCCATCACCAACCGCAGCGCACATTTGGATCGTAATTGCACGAGCGCTGATTGGGCGCCAGACGGGGAATCGATTTACTGTCTGTTGGAGGATGACCGGAGCGTCGTTCTTGCGCAACTTGATACCCATCAACAAAGCCCACACCGCCTGACCCAAGATCGGTCGGTTGTTCACGCGTTCATCGTGGGTCGAAGCGGTATTCTAGTGCTCCAGTCGTCGATCAATCAGCCACCCGAGCTCTTGTGGAAACTCGGCGATCAGGATTGGAAGTCCGTCACGAATCACAACACGTGGTCAAAGGACCGCACTCCTCTCATTGTGGGTGAAGTAATCGCCAAGTCCACCGAAGGCAATCGACCGAGCGTTCACGCGGTCATGATTTCTCCTTACGAGAGCCCTGAGCCGATGCCAACGTTAATCCACCTTCATGGTGGACCGGTCGCACAGCATCAATACGACTTCGACATTGAGCAGCACATCATGACAAGTGCGGGCTATCGAGTTGTGGCACCCAACCCGAGAGGCAGCTCTGGTCGTGGTTTCGACTATCAATACGCGATCTGGGCGGACTGGGGCGGCCCCGATGGTATGGATATCCAGTGGCTCACCGACACCCTGCTGCGAAACGGACTTACCGACCCGGCGCGACTCGGTGTCTACGGTTGGAGTTACGGCGGCATGCTCACCAACTACAGCATTGCGCGCGACTCAAGATACCGAGCGGCCGTGAGTGGCGCGGGGATCGCAAACATGCTGGGTGGCTTTGGCGTGGACCATTACATTGTCGCATGGGAGCAAGAGGTTGGCCTCCCCTGGGACAATCTCGAGGGTTGGCTCAAGGTCTCGTACCCATTCTTTGAAGCTCCCTCGATTAAGACCCCAACACTCTTCTTGGTTGGCGAGGCGGACTTCAACGTGCCAGCCGTTGGATCTG
>Ga0255772_10005992_pt1 | contig 11164 bp, 14 predicted proteins | sample 071ome_34_FD_179970 | JGI IMG/M metagenome (GOLD analysis project Ga0255772, IMG submission 179970) | Coastal salt marsh microbial communities from the Groves Creek Marsh, Skidaway Island, Georgia - 071411BT metaG (version 2) | ecosystem: Environmental > Aquatic > Marine > Intertidal zone >... | reverse complement strand
TTCATCTTTTCCGCAGTAACCTTTTTCATTAATCATCTCTACAAAAGATGCTCTTGTTCCAGAGGTTGTTGGCGGACCCATGACTTTGATTGGAATATTTGGCAAGTCTGGATTGACTTGATTCCAATGTGTGTATGGATTATCGATCCAGGTGCCGTCTTCTTGTGGAATCTTAGCAGTTAGTGCTTTACCCAAGTCTGCACGACTGATTACAAGTTGTGGTGCTTTTCTTGAGTTAGCAACAACGATACCATCGTAACCAACTTTGATTTCTGTCAAATCAACGCCTTGTGCGTTGCAGTATTCTAGTTCTTTTACCTTCATACGAGATGAAGCATTTCCAATGTCGATGTATTGAGTTCCAACACCTTGACATACATTCTTCTTACCTACAGATGATCCACCAGATTCTACGACTGGTGTTTTGATTGCAGGGTTGTTACCTAGTTTTTCAGCAATGATTGTTGCAAATGGAAGGACTGTTGATGAGCCAGCAATACTGATATAATCTCTGGCATGAGCATTGGTTGAAAGTATCAACATACTAAATAATACTACGAGCGATTTACGCATAATCGTTCTCCTATTGTTAAGACAAGAAAAGAGGCACCATCTTCGCACTTTGGTGTCTCTTTTCGTATTTAGAACTTAGACTTTTTTTGCACAAATATTACAAAAGTTAATCCATCATCTCAAGCGCAAGTTCAGTAGTTTCAGTCACACGCCGTGTCCAACCTCTACCAAATGTGGCAAAAGTTTTCAGACCTTCATAGTAAGTTTGTCTACGGTGTTGATACTCACCGATTGCAACTTCAACACTGTTGTCTTCTAGATATTCAGCAAGTTTACCTAGTGTGCCTGGTCCGATTGCGCCATCTTGTCCAGCACCAACTAGTCCTTGTAGATACTTCGCCGCACGACCTGTTCCAGCATTGATACCAAAATCAAACACACAAAGGTCTAGACCAGAAGGCAAGTCATCACCTTTCACTCTATCCCAATAGTTCTTCTTGTAGATAGGCTCGACATCTTCTACTGTCAAGTCCTTCATATCTTTAGTTCCACCCCATTCTTCCCAAACTCTTTTTGTGACACCAAGATTGGTTTCACCGCCTGGATCGTCAGGGTGATTCACATAACCACCTTCGTGATGAAGGATAGTCTCTAAACATTTCTGCCAGTTTTCTGCCGCCATTATACATTCTCCTTATAAAAAAATAGGGGGCCTTGCGCCCCCTATTTAGAACTATTTTATTTCAATCAGCCGAGGCTTCTTTTCTTCTGGAATAATACGCTCAAGTTGAATGGTGAGCATACCGTTTGTCAGTTCTGCATCTTTCACTACGATATCATCAGCAAGTGTGAACTTACGGTCAAACTTCTTCATAGAGATACCTCTGTGAATCATTTCGCTAGTTTCATCAAGTTTATCGTATGTAGAGCGAACTGTGACTTCACCTTGTTTATACTCCACTTCAACATCTTCTTTGCTTAGACCAGCGACTGCCATGTCAATATAGAAGTCTGTATCTGATTCTTTGCGAATGTTATATGGAGGAAAGCCTGTTGATTGCTTCTGATGTTCAGCATATCTCTGTAGATTGTCGAACATTCTATCAAAACCAACGGCATATGGGGTGAGTCGATTCATATCGAAAGTAGTTAAATGTGTCATTTGCTAATCTCCTATTAAGCAAGATTGTTTTGTAAATAAGCCCATAAAGGCGCTTACGACTTATATATGCATCATTAGCATATATTTCAACCCTATTGGGTTATTTTTTTACACCAAAATCTGGTCTATTATCAAGTATGTATTTTGAATACGCAGGATCATCACCATCGACATAATGTAAGTGTGCTTGAACTTGCCAAGTTCCTTCATACTTTTCACGCCAATGAGGAACATCACATCCCTTGTAGACTAATAGATCACCCAGATTTAGATCAATCTGTTCATCGCCTACAAATATAGGCCAGTCAGTGTTGCATCCAGAGGCAAGAGGTAGAGTTATGCTATATTGACAAGATGGTCTATCTGTGTGTTTCACTAGATGTTGACCATTCTCGTAAAATCTAACAAAAGAATATGTGGGTTGTAGATTAGATATTTTTGTAGTCTTACTTATAACTGGAAGAAGATGAATCAGTAATGCTTCTGCAAATGTATCAGCATACTGAAATATGCTAAAAGGTTTGACGACATCATTATTATTACAAGTAATGGTATCTAAAAGTTGATCATAGTCTTTTGTGACAAAGAACTTCATTCTAAAATAATTTTCACAAAGACTCAGTATTTCTTTTGATACACAGTCTCGTACAATCATATAATCTTTTTTCATACTACGAGTTCTCTGATATTTTCTTTGCTCTTGCATCAAGATATGTTGAATATAAAATTTCATACAAATTTGGCTCAGAATAGTTAGGTCCTTTCAGCACCTTACCATCTTCACGGTAGATTGGTTTGCCGTCTGCACCAAGTTTACTCATGTTACTTCTTTGCACTTCAGCAAAGCATCTGTCTAAATCGAGGCCAAAAGCGTGACCAGCCCCATAAGTGACATATAGAATATCAGTGAGAGCATCAGCAACCGCCACGATATTCTCGGCTTTAATGGCTTCTTTAAGTTCATCAAGTTCCTCTTCAATCAACTCAATTCTCAACTGTTGTGTGGATTCATCTGGAAACTCAGGCTCTTCTTTTACCTCTTGTCCAAATGCATTCATAAAGTCCTCTACACTACGAAAGTTAGAGTATATCAATCTTTTTTCCATAATCTATTTTTTCTTCCCAATATTATACTTTGCTGTCAGAATCCATTCGTCTTTTTCTTTGTAAGGTAGCACCTTGATTTGTGATAGTGGTGCTACAGGATCAGAAGACTTAGTATCTTCTACCAATCCAATCAATCCCCACTCAGCAAGCAGATTAGCAATCGTGTTACGTCTTGCAATATCATCCTCAGTAAAGTTGCTAGGCTTTCCGTCAAGCGCAAACAACTCTTTGAAGTGTACGATATAATACTTACCTTGTTTGTGAAGAATATGACAAGACTGATAGATTGTCTTGTCTTTGCGTGATGCGACACCGATACGAGTTAGTGTTTCTCTAATCTTTAGAAAATCATCGTCTTCTTTTAGTGTCACCTCTACGAGATTACTAATATCAACCGTCATTACTCCCACCTTTTTCCAGTGTGTTTCTTATTATTGTCAACTGTTCTGAAGAAAGGATAGATAAGGCTTGAAGTGCTTTAGCATCATTGTAACCATAATATTGCTTCACTATAGACAGATCGCCTTCATCATCTTTCTTCACCCATTTAGCAAACCTTTTTTTGGGTCTAACAGTATTTAGTAAATACTCGAACTGAAGGAGATTGTCTGTTTCCCACCGCCTGTTCATCTCGTTAGCGGCGCCTATAGTGTCCATATGATAGGACAATGCACGATTTGTCATAAAGACAGAGTACGACTTTTCAGCAAGATAATCGTTCTCTGTACCTCGCATGATATTCTTCTTAGTCGTATTGATGGCATTTACATAATCAAATGGATTTGTCATTTCCACTCAACCTCTACCATCAGTTCAGTTAGACAAGCCATGATATTGATCTCTTGATCAGCAACAAAAGCAGACTTGTATTGATAGTCAGCGATTGTCACAACTGTCTGTGGTATGCTCTGAGGCTGAATGTATTCATTCATACCTTCATAGATTTTACGAAAGAGTGGTGCTACATCACCATCAACATTCTGTGCAACCCATTTACGAACCGTGCTGAACTCTTTGTTTCTCAAAGCATCGATGAGAGAGTTTAGATTCTTGTCAGAGAAAGTAGACAGAATACCAGTATCGATAGTACCAGTAGCAGAGTATCTTTGTAGTTCATTGAGTACTCTACGATTGTCTGGAAAATATTTCTTGACAACTTCTGCTACAACCTTATTGTCATATGTGACTTGTTCTAGCAATAGAATCTTTTGTATTCTCTGAAAGAACTCTTTAGCCATCTGTGGTTTGTCAGCATTGCTAATCTTGAACTCAATCACAGAACATCGACTTTGCAGTGGTGCAATAATCTTATTGACAAAGTTACAAGTAAGAATGAAGCCACAGTTGTTGCTATACTCTTCCATGAAGTTTCTCAGTGCTGGTTGTACAGAGTTAGCATTGAGATAGTCTGCTTCATCTAGAATCACATACTTACGTCCGCCTGAAAAAGATACAGATGACGCAAAGTTTCTCAGTTCATTTCTCAGAACGTCAATAGAACGTCCTTCATCAGAACCGTTAATTACGATATAGTCGCAGTCCAACTCTTCTAACATGGCTCTAGCGATAGTTGTTTTACCAACACCAGCAGAGCCAGTTAGAAGGAGGTTTGGAATGTTTTTGTTGTTCACAAAGGTCTGAAAGGTTTCTTTCAGAGAAGGTGGTAGAACAGCATCCTTTACCATCTTAGGACGATACTTTTCTACCCATAAAAAATTATCACGCATTACATTCCCATAATATAAAAGTTTGATTTATTGTTCTGTGGCTTCTGCTGGAACATCAGCTACAGATTGACCAACTGGATCTTGTGCAGGTTGATCTTCTTGAATTTTTTCGACCAAGAACTGTCTCACTGTCGCTACACCGACTAGTTCTTGTCCTTCAAATGCGCCACGCTTTGTGCAAACATCAATGATTTGTACCATGTTTGCCATCATTTGAGGTTCTACTTGTGCCATTTTAGTTATACTCCGAATTTGTTTCTGTTGCAACCCAGTACTCAATATAGCCTGAGGTATTCTTGAAATGAGAGATACCAGCTTTAGATATTTTTACATCGTAATCGCCAGCGATGAATTTAAGATTTTCAGTTTTGAAAACCATGTTGAATACGTCACCATTGCTTGAAGCAACATCACGACTGTATTCATTTGATGTTGGATTCTTTGTGTCAGTAGCGACAAGAGAAATACCCATCGTACCACCACGAACAACAACTTCTGGAAGACCCAGTTGATTAGCCGCAGACACCACTGCTTTCAAATCATCAGCCGTAACAGAGAATACAATCTCTGGATCAGGCATATCAATATTCTTCTCTGGTGGTGATGTCACCATAGAAGGATCAGTATATGTATATCGTGAACGAGATTTATTACTCTCATCACGAATTGTCACATCCATTTCACCAAATGCAAAGTCAGCATTCTCAAACAGACTTGCTAGACCAAGAAACTGGTTCAGTTCATAGATAGCAAAGTCTTGTGGAAATGTTTCTTCGACAACTGCTTGAGCAAGGATATTCTTTTGCTCACTCACAGTGCGAATTGTATTCCCTTGCTTGAATGCAAGAGAGGGATTGATAGTTGAAAAGTTCTTCAACACATCAAAAGTCTTATCACTGATTCTCATCATCATTTACCTCAGTTCTATTTTCAATTGAATCAATATAAAGTGCCATAATAGCATAGTGTACAACTTTTAGCAAGTCATTTCTGTTCTTGCCGTCTTTTTTTCCGTATCTCTGACAATACTTGATGATATTGCCCATGCAGAAACCTTCGCCATGTCCACTGTCAATAATAAACTCAGTAGACTGAAACTTGTTGAAAGAGTAGTGACCATCATAAGTAGCCGCTACATAATCATAGACTTCTTTCAAAATCTTATCTTCGTCAAACTTAAACTTACTCATTTTTTCATCATCTTAATTTCATCGGGGTCAGCAGTTGCAGTAGCACCAAGTTGTGCAAGATCACTCAGACTACCACCAAAAGTATAAGAACCTGTATGAAGCAATTTCATCCAAGGACACATCCAAGTCTTTACACCAACTTTTTGCATCCACTGACAGAACATGTAGTCTTCTGATAGATAACGCTTTGAATCAGGATCAATCAGTGCTTGAAAATACATCATGATTTCACGACTGCCATCAAAATGCTTTGTACGAACATGATCTGGAATGTAAGAATAATCCGGATATGCTTCATTGAACTTTTCAAAGGCATTCTTGGTAATCATCATGAAACCAGTACCACCTTCAAGAACAGGAACAGGCTCATCAAGTCTTACTTGTGTACTATCCGTATCTGGATTAAATACATAGTCACCAACAAATTTTTCTAGATCGCCAGGATTTTCATCAGCCCAACCTTTATCAACGGCTCGCTTAATCTTTTCCCAAGCGATAGTCTTCTTCGGATAAGGACCACATATGATGTCCATACGCTTGCTATCATCAGTCTCATCCGGATCAGACAAAGCCGCTAGTGTGATAACATCATTAGGATCAAAACCAATATCAGAGTCAATGAACATTAGATGTGTATAGTCACCACGCATAAACTCATCTACGCAATAGTTTCTTGCTCTGGTAATTAAAGATTCATTGAAGAGATAAAAAAACTTGATATCCATCTCATACATGGCACCAAGTTTTGCTAGATCAGCAGTTGACTTTGTGTACATGCCATGACAGTTACCACCATACATGGGCGTTGCAACAAAGATTTTCTTTTTCTTCAAATCTTCTAGTTCGATTGTAATTTCCAACTCAAACTCCTATAATAAAAACATTGTGTAGATTATATAGTAAGAAAGCACCTAATGTCAAGGCACTTTCTTAAATATTTTCAGTTATTTATGTGACTTAGAATGGCACTTCGTCAGTCAACTCTGACTTTTTCAACTCTTCTTCACACTCAGCATCAGCATCAACTTTAGTGTAGAGATCACGGAACGAAGTCTTAGTGTCTTCATCGAACCGATTGATGCACATCTCAATCGCAGTCATACGATCACCGAAGATGCTGTATGCCTTTGCAATGTGGACCAGACGCCGTGTCGAGATAATCTCATCGACACCACCATCATAGTAAGTCTTACGAATGATGTCAGCCCAGTCAACAAGCAACTCTTCAAAGTTGTCCATCACATCGATGCCGAGATCATCAAACACTTTACCGAGAATCTTTTTCTCAGTAGCAACTGGTGGATAAGACTGCTCGACAGTGATAGGGAAACGCTCAAGAAACGCTTCATTCATCACGTTAGTGCCGATGAAACGACCATCGTCAGAACCTTTACCCTTGGTATTGGCAGTGGCGATGATCGTAAAGCCAGGAGCAGGCTTGACATACTCACCAGTCTTCTTGATGAAGTAGCCTTTGCCTTCGAGGATTGACTGCAAGCACATAACCTTCGCTGGATTAGCGAGATCAAGTTCATCTAGCAGTGCAACGGCGCCACGCTCCATGGCTTTAATGACTGGACCTTTGAAGAACTTGGTTTCACCGTTTACTAGACGGAAGCCACCAATCAAGTCGTCTTCATCAGTCTCGACTGTAAAGTTGATCCGAATAACTTCACGCTTTGCTTGAGCGCAAGCCTGTTCGATACCGAATGTCTTACCATTACCTGACAGACCTGTCACATAAACTGGATAGAACATACCTGATTTGATGATTTGCTTAATCTTTTTGAAATCACCAAATGGAACAAACAACTCATCTTCTTCTGGAATCAAGTTCTCAGTGAATGATTCAGTTTCAACATTCATGCTTGTGACAAGTGTGTTTGGAACAAGTGCAACTTCTGCCTCTGGCTTTTCTACTTTAGCAACGCCAGGCAGTTCATACATACCGTGACCTACACGATAGTCTGGCTTGTTGAGTAGCCATGTTGGACGGCGAAATCCATTGTTCTCAGCAAGTTTGATTGCTTCAGCCCTTGTGACTGTTGAACCAAACTCTTTCTGGGCCAATGCCACAAACGCTTTTTGGGTCTTGTTCAGTTTACGCATAACAAATCCTCTCTCAGTTGCGAATCACTTTTCTCATTACTTGTTGAATCTAACATAATACAACGATGATGTCAAGCCCTATTATGCTACCAAGTCGATAAATTTTGAAAGCATAACTCGACTGCCCTTGCGTGTTTTGTTTGCTTTCTTAAAAGCAGAACGTATCTGAGCCTTGGTAGCATCCTCAGTGACTTCGATTGCACCGTTAGATGTCTCAAGTGCTTTACCACCTAGAATGCCAAAGTATGCACTGTATCCAAAGTTCGGTATGATGCAGTAGTTATCCTTCTTTAGATCACCCCACATATTCTCTCGCTCAAAATAATCACCAGTTGGAATCTCACGCAAAGCAGAAGGCTTCCGATAAGGTAAGATATGGAATCCAATCACGTTAGAACCAGTGTGATCCCGAAAGATTCTCAGTAGTTGAGGCGTGGCACGTTCACCGTTGTTGTACCGATACCGCTTTTTAGTTACTGGATCAGTCATGTAACATACTACATTCTTATCGAGTCCAGAATACCGACCGAAGTCCAAATGTCTTTCGGTGGTGTATTCATCCTTACCTGTAAATGTTTTTTCCTTGGAACTAAACTCCATAGAGGCGCTTGCACCATCTGTCAGATAGATTGTGTTGACAACATCAAGTCTATTTTTGCTCTTGAACATATCATGAATGATCATACCAGCAACAATAGCATCATCAAGCGGTGTACCGCCAAGGTAAAGAGGACCAGGCAAAGTCCATTTCATAGTGTAGCGACTACTCCACCGATCAAAGAACTCGCCCATTGCAAGCATTGCTTTACACATTTTCTGATAATCATTCCGGCTCATCTTGTTTGAGAAGAACTGAATCAAGCGAAAGTCGCCGTCATAGCCAATCTCATAGAGATCGAATATATCACGATGATAATATCTGTTATTACGATCCCATCTATCGGTGAAAGCATAGACCTCGAAAGGAATGTTTACTTGCTTACAAAACTGTACAAGGTTTAGTAACTGTTCGATGGTGTTCTTTATCTCAGACACCATAGAGCCAGACCAGTCGATGAACATCAGCAGACCGTGGTTCTTGCCCTCAGGCAACACAGTCATTTTCTTGAAGATATCATCACTGTACATGTAGTTGTTCATTTTGAGAGTATCGATGACACCAGTTTTAGAGATAGTAGCCCGCTTGTATTCAGCGGCTCTTTTCTTCATCTCGAACTCTTTGACAAGGTAGTTGATTGTCTTTTTGTTGTCACGCTGAAAGACTTTAAGCAGTTCAGCACCATCATCAAAAGCCTCTGGACGATCATCGAACAGAGACAGCACTTTTTTGTAATCGATAATACGATCAGTCGTCACTTTAGTTTTGTTAGTTGGAAGTGTTAGATTGTAGAATGTTTTATTGGGATCAGCACCAAACTCATTGGAGATGTTTTCATTCAGTGACTTATCGGTGACAGATTCAGGACCATGTTCACCGCCTTCATGACCGGTGGTAGTGTTCTGAGACCCCTCTGAATCGCTCTCAGAAGAGCCACCAGTGGTGCCTTTAGTACCTACTGATGATTGATCGTCTTCTTCCGAATCGCCTTCCTCAGAGCCGTTTTTCGCTTGATCATTGCTCTCTGTCTCCATGTCAGATTCGTATCCGAAACCTTCAGAAATATCGTATTCGCCTTCATCGGAAGTGTCTTCATCGCCGTATTCCTGTTGCATTTGAGCAAAAGCCTCAGACATCGCCTGTTGCTCTTCCTCATGTTCTTCTTTTGCTTTACCATAAAGACGAGTAGCAATATCGATTACTTGCTCAAACGTATCAGCCTTGTCAATCTCAGAAATCCAAGACTTCTCTTCTTTACTGAACTCAACACCGACAGTTTGTCCACACTTGAAGAATACGTTCAGACGGTCGATGAGTTTGAAACTATTTATTTCTTCAGCACTTTTTCCGAAGAAGCCATCAGCAAGCATTTTCTTGTAAGATTTGATGAATGACTTACGAAGACCAGGATACCGCTTTTGAACCATCCGCTCAATACGGGCGTCTTCAACTACGTTCAGAAAAGACTGAAATCCTCTACCACCATTACCAGCGGCGTCCATCCACTTCTGAGCGGGCGTGTAAAGAGCGTGAGCAATCTCATGACCCACTAGATGATCATAAGTGTAGTTTTCCATGCCATCCCAAAGTGGCAGTGTCAGAATACGATCTTCAACATTGAATGAAGCAGTCTGCACATTCTCATGAACTACCGTAAGATTCTCAGTAGCAAGCAGACGAGCAAGGACTTCTTTAGACTGGATATTTACCATTTGCGAATCACCTCTCTCATTACTTGTTGAATCTATCATAATGGTTTACATATGTCAAGGGCTGTTTTAGAAGAAATCGTCAATAGTTCTATTTGATGTATTGTAAAGCAAAATCTCAGTTGCTTTCTTTGCTTCATGACCTTCTTCGGTTTTCTTTCTTCTACCAGCGGTATATGTAACAGGAAACTTCTTACATATCGCATTTCGATTGTCAAAAAAACCATCACCGATATCACGATTTGCTAACCATACGTTGCTGTTGTTTTCCACATTAGCAATCAACTTCTCACACTCTTCATCAGAGAATGGCTGATTGTAATCCGCAAAACTACCACGATAAGGTGGATCATAATATGTGAAATCACAAACTGGTGCTTCACTCCAGTCACCGCACAACAAATGAGTCGTTCTCTCGTTCATCATTTTGTGCCAGTAGTCTACCACACCTTTATCGTAAACCTTGTCTTTTTGGTTTAGCAATCCAGCAGGCGTACCATATCGATTGTTTGTGTTTTTGTTGATCTGCCAGATACCATTGAATCCAGTCTTCATAAGGAAGTACAGAACAGCAGATTCTTTTACCTCACCCCAAGTTTGATAGTTCCAAGCATTCTCTTCCCTCAAGTCGTAGTAAAACTTCTTCCTATCTTCTTTTGATAGTGGTAGGTACTGCTTGGAATAGTCATCAAGAATGGAGCAAAACTCTTGTTTGTTATCACGAATGTGTGTGTAGATACTTACCAATCCTTTATTGATGTCGTTTATCCAAATCTCTTTTGGATTGTATCTCTCAACGACATATAGAAGCATTGCTCCACCACCGAAAAATGGTTCAGAGTATGTTTCTATATTTTGATCAGGCATAAGTGGTAAGTAATGCTTTAGCATCTTGTTCTTACCACCAGCCCAGATGAATAAAGGTTTAGTCATTATATACCCACGTTGACATAACCATCTGCGATTGCTTGTGTATCGCCACCACGCTTGAACTTTGGAGTAAACTTCAATCCAAGCCCATCGATGTCAGTGACATCAGCAATATTCAC
>Ga0255772_10005989_pt1 | contig 11172 bp, 11 predicted proteins | sample 071ome_34_FD_179970 | JGI IMG/M metagenome (GOLD analysis project Ga0255772, IMG submission 179970) | Coastal salt marsh microbial communities from the Groves Creek Marsh, Skidaway Island, Georgia - 071411BT metaG (version 2) | ecosystem: Environmental > Aquatic > Marine > Intertidal zone >... | reverse complement strand
CTTTAACAGGAGTCTTAGATACTTTTTCAGAAACTGATTCTGAAATTGTATTAGCTTCCTTGCTTTCGAATTCTTCTTTCAAAGTCTTATACAAACCTTTTGATTCTTTCAATGTTTCTACTGAATCGAATCTTCTAAGGATGTTGATTTTCTCTTGCTTCGTAGTTGTATTTTCTGTGAAAAGACGTGTAGCGTAAGCCAAGTTAGAGTTGAATACTGCAACTTCGTTCAACTTCTCTTTGAAGATGTTAAGTGCCTTACGGTACTCTTCATTCTTTTCTCTAAGTTGTTGTAACTCTTTTTCAGATTCGTTTTCTCTTACTGCAGGTCTCAATCTATCAGACGCGTAGTCTTTAACATTAGGATTTGCAGTTTTAGCGTTAGGATATTTTCTCAATGAAGCATTACTTCTTGAGGTTTCTTCCATTTCACCTTCTTGGTAATCTTCCTCACCTTCTTCATCCGCAGTTTCCTTTTCCTTAGGACCACTTCCGTAATGACCATCTTTTTTACGGTCATCAGAAGGAATATCACCTTTATTACCACCATACTCTTCAGTTGCTTCCTCTTTATATTCAGCAACTTCTTCTTCACCTTCCATATGGTCTTCTTCAGACATTTCAATTTCGTAAACAACTTCGTCCATATCTTCTTCAGATACTTCCTTATCCATTTCTTCCATTTCAACTTCTTCTTCAGATTCCATTTGGATTTTATATTCAACGTCAGCTTCGTTATCTTTAAGTGAAATTTCGTCATCATCTTGAGAGATAATGATTCCATCTTCTTCACCCATAGCCTTGAAAACCTTTAAGATTTCCTCGTCAGATGCTCCCGTCAAATCAAGAGGCAAGAGAACCTCTTCTTCATCATCAACTTCCAACTCATCACCAGGTAAGTCCATTCCCAACATATCTTCTACGTCTTCCATGTCCATCTCGTCTTCGTCTTCCATTGAAAATTCATCAGACTCCATGTCATCCATTTCGTCATCTTCGTCTACCATGTCAGGTCCCATTTCTTGTTCAGTCACTTCTGACTCTTTTACGTCTTCTGAACCTTCTTCCATGTCAACTTCGTCAATCATTTCATCCTCTTCAGATAATGATTCTTTTACTAATTCACTGATTTCTTCCTTCATAGTAGAAGCAAGTATTCCTTTTGCGTTTTCCGTTACGGCTTCCTCCAAATTTTTCATTTGTAGTAGTGCCTCTTCAACTAATGATTTTTTAGTTTCGTTTGCCATTTTTTACTTTTTGCGCAAATGTTTATTAATTCTTATAATATAAATAGTCCAAAATGTTAAAAAATATCACATACGAAATATACGGGCATAAAAAAATCGGAAGTCACCCTCCGATTCTTAAATTTTTTGGTTTGGTTTTTGTTATTCGTAAACCTCGTCAATTTTGCTTTCAGCACATGCGGTGATTCTCCAATCATGTGGGAAACCTTCAAATTTCTTGGTTACCTTTGATTCAACTTCTGTGACGTTGTAACCTCTTACAAGTTTCTCTTCTCTGATTTTTTTAATCTTTCCTGAGTTTTCATCAGGTAGGTCATACTGAATTTTTGCTACGAAATATTTCTCATCCATGGTTATAAAGTTTTTAATTACCTAAATAATCGGATAATCTTCTCATTAAGTCAATAGACGCACCCATTCCTCCGTCTAATCTTGCTTCAGGTTCAGGTCTTCTTTCCTCTTCCAAGTTCTCTTCATACTTGTTTTTGTCGTCTTTGTTAAGGAAAAGGTAAGCACCAGGAGTAGATGGAGACGATACAAGGTCAAAACAAATAAGTTCAAAATCTTCCTGTACTTCGTTTCTTTCACCCTTCTTAGCCAATGAACCTACACCACGTGAGGATACACCCATAGTAACACCTTGTCTCATTAAGTTTGCCGCTTGGTCACCAGGACATGAAACAACACCACCGTTGTGGAAACCAGGTGAAGTTAATAGTTTCAACTTACCCATCAAGGTATTACCTTCCCACCACATATCAGTGATAAGGTGTGATACACGGTCCAAATCAATCAATGATGATTCAGGGTGGTTCAACTCAGAAATGGATAAACCTTTATTGATAGCCCCTTGATATCTTTCGGCTTCTCTTCTTAATATTTTTTCAGGGTAGACACGACCGTTTCTGTTTGGTGTATCGAATTTTTGTAATACAGCATAAAACTCAAATGGTTTCGAGTGGTCCAACTGACCATACGATTCTTTGATAACTTCAGCATTACGGCTATCGTGTGGGTTTACATATCCTGCATCCCATTCAATCAATATTCCCTTCCCTGTATCTTGTGGTCCTAAAACTCTCATATGAATAAATCTTTATTATAAATACTTAGAAATGGGGATTATTCTATAATGATGTCCCACTCACTTATTTCTACACCAATATACTTTGTATATTTTTTATTCATCACTTCAGCAACTCTGTTATTAATAACATGACCTAATGATAAATCTTCTCCTGAGTAAACGTCTTTAATCGCCCAAGTCATGGCGAAACTAGTCACGTCTTGTTCACCACGATAAGTATATAAAACCTTATCAATCATGACCCTGACAGATATGTCATTATCTTCCATATCACCTTCCAACACAACATGTTTAAAAGTCACAGTAGCAAAATCCTCATTTACCGTAAAATCAGATGGGTCAATAATATTGTTAAGGTCATCAATGGCGGTGTTAGCCTCACTGATGACCTTTCTCAATTTTTGTAGTTGTGATTCTGTAATTTTAATTTTCACGAAAAAGGTCTTTATGATAAATATTCTTTCTTTTTCGTTTTGGTCTTAGACAATGTAAAATAATCGGACGACATCAACTCGTCGCTATATACAGATTTACAAATTTGTTTTACTCTATCTCTTAGGATGATTGATTTGAAATCCATATGTTCTTTTAAGAACAATGTAATCTCCAAATTCATGAATGACTTTTTACCCAATTGTATACCACTTGTTCTTAGGTCCAAGTCTACGATATTGTGTGGTTCAAAAATTAAGTTATCCACACATTCTAATAAGTTATGTTTTATATTACGATTTAGGTTACCGTTTATTCTATTCCAGTTGTCACTATCTACTGTGGGTTCTACCCACGATTGTATGGAAATGTAAATTGATTTTAAGTTTTGTGCGTCTACAGTTCCATAACTACACTTTGCATTTTCAAAGATGTTTAACTTTGAACTTTTACCTTTTTTCATATATGTTTCATATATCTTCTCGTTTATTTGTTGATAAAAGTATAATAAACTTTTTCCCTTCAGTCAAAATTTGACTTAAAAAAACTATTTATTATAATAGTCAAGTATGTTAGTAGTAAAAGTAGACAAAAAAGGTGGTATTGAGAGAGCTCTCAAAAATTATAAGTATAAGGTGATAAAAACCAAACAACTTAATAATTTACGAGACGGACGATATCATGAGAAAGACACCACCAAAAAAAGGAAACAACTCCAAAAAGCCAAATATGTAGAAAAAAGAAAGGGTTTAGAAGACTAAACCCTTTTTTAATTATAACCCCTCGTGTAGTTGTCGTAACTTATATAACGAAACCAAATCGTTTTTACTTTCGTTAATCTTTTCAATGGTTTTACCAATTTTTTCTTGAAGTTCTTTGTCTTCACTCTCATTGATACTACCTTGTAGTTTAGAAACCACAGATTCTTTTAGAGTATTCATCTCTTCTGAGATTTGTTCTTTTGTCATTGACAACAATGATTTCAATTCTTCTTTCTCAGCTTCGTTGATATTTTCGTATTCTTTGTTGAATGTGTTTGATGCAATTTTCAACATTGTAGATAGTGGTAAGTTTACCGATTCTTTGATTACGTCTTCAATTTTTGTTTCAGAAAGTGTTCTTTGAATCTTTAATTTTGATTCAACAACCGCTTCCAATTTTGTTAAAGATTTTTCGTAAATAACGTTATCAATATCTACGTAATTATTTTCAATAGATTCGTCCAAAAGCGTGTTAACCCATTTAGACAATTCTTCAATTTTTTCTTTGTTATTTGTGATGATGTCATTTAACTTTTCAAACGACTCATTTACATATGCTGAAGCAACTTCTTTAGATAAACCTTTTTGTGAACTTAATTCATCATAAAGGTAATAGGCTTCAGCCAAATTTTTGTCACCCAAGATTCTCTTTTTGAAACCCTGAAGATTAGACTTGAAAGATTCTTTACCGTAAGTAGAAACTAACGTTTTTTCAATCTTTGATTTAATTGCACCGAACTTATTCATAATTGTTTTATTTAATAAATATTACTATTTAAGTAAGTCGTTTAACTTTTCTTCCATCTCACCCAATGACTCTCTACCTTTTGACAGGTCAATGGTCTCATCTTGACCGAATAATGTTGAATCTTCAAGGATTAAATCTAAGTCTTTATTTCTTACGAAAGTCTCAGGTGTAATATCTTCACCACCGCCAGCTTCAACTTCACCAGCAGGTTCACCACCTAAGTCTCCACCCAAGTCGCCTCCAAGGTCACCACCTAAGTCACCACCAAAGTCTGAACCTCCACCAAAGTCACTACCACCTCCGAAGTCGTCTCCTCCTTCTTCACCAGCACCCGCTTCAGGTTCCGCACCTTTCTGACCGTATAGTTTGTCAAGGTTATCAAAGATACCTGTATGTAGGATAACTTCTTGTGTTTTCTCCAACTCACCTGAAACCGCTCTTTCAATACGTTGTTGTTGTAAGTCAAGTTTGATTTCCTCATCAGAGAATCCAAGGATGTGTTTCTTAGCCCATGATGATGAAACAGGTAAGATACCGTTTCCTGGGTCAGTAGTCGCATCACGGTATAACTGAATCTTCTGTTGCCATTGTTCCACTTTCAACAAGTCTGCTTGTGATGATGGGTTAGTCAATGCCAATTGGAAGTTATTCAATTCATCCTCAAAACCTAAAATATATAGGTGGATGATTGCAATCTTGTTCAACTCCTGAATCATAGACTTCTGAATTCTGTTGATGGTTCTTGCAAAACGGATGTCCTGTAATGCTAAGTTCTTACCTTCACCCGTAACTTCTTCAAAACCTAAGAATGCTTTAGGAACACGAAGAGCCGTCAATAGTTTCTTTTGGATGTATTCAATATCCGCAATCTCTGACAGGTTTTGTGCACCTGGTAAAGTGTCAATAGGGTTCGGAGCGTTAGGGTCACGAACAGGAATAAAGTAATCTTGGTCTACAGCCATTTGGTTCATACGTAGGTCGACATTACCCGTAGATGGGTCTGCGACCTGGTCACGTTTGAACTTATTGGCGACTCGTTGTACATACGGTTCAACATCTTTGTCGTCCATGTTTCCGACGAATACTTTGAATACCCTTCTTTCAGGTGCTCTTGATGTTCTATAGATTAACATCGCATCTTCTGATAGGATAAGTTGTTTCCAAATTCTTCTGGCTTTCTCCAACATTGAAGTTCCATAAGGAAGTTTACGGTCATCACCCAAAAGTCTGAAGTGTGCAATCTCCCACGTGTTGAACTCCATATCCTTAACTTTCCATTTGAACTTAAGGACTTCTTCGTTACTCTCACCACTTGGTTGTTGAACACCGTATTGACTCGGAGCAGACTTCATACCTCTCTCCAATCTTTCAATCTCAATGTTTGGTAATTGTTGACCACCCATGATACCTTTCTCAGGGTCTAACTTCAAGTATACGAAGTTATCACCATACTTAGCCGTGTTTCTTGTCCACATCGGTAAGTTAGTATCAATATCCAATCTGTTGTTGAATAGGTCAGTCAATACTGATTTAATTCTCTTACTTTCTGAATACACCTGAAGGATGTATCCGTCTTCGTTTGCTGTTGTAGATTCCTCAGCATAGATATCAAGTGCCGCTGAAATTTCAGGAGTATATTCCATACTCTCATAATCGTAGAACGCAGCTAATCTTGTTGGCTCATAATATACGGCTTGAGTATATAGGTTGTTTTCAACCTTCTGCCATTGTTGACCCAAATACAAAGTTTGTTGAGCTTGAAGTTTCTCTCTTTCGTATTCTTTCTTATCTGGTGTCTTTAATAATTCTTTCTTGTCAAACTTGTATACAGGAGGCTGTTGGTCCAATGTAGAATCGGGACCAAAAACTTTGGTTAATCTCTGCCATACAGTATAGTTATTCTCAGCCATTTTTTGTTTTTATATAAATAGTAGTAATTCCCTACAATAATTAAATATTTTATCTTCTACCTCCGAATAACCATAAATAGTTTTCATAGTCACTTTTTGAAGCTCCACCATAGTGTGGTCTTCCGTAAGGGTCTCTCGGCATTGCACTCAACGAAGGGTTGTAATCGTTGACAGGGTTTTTAACAGGAGTTTCCTGAACCATCCAACTGTCCACCATTGCCTTTGTTTGTTCTGTAACCTTCTCTAATGAAGAGAATGAATTCTCTCCAACATATATAGCCATAGCCATCGCCATAATAAGGTCATCGTGTTGTCCCTTTTGGTGGTCAGGTCTTCCGTTCACATAAACGAAAGTATTCAATTCATTCAATAACCTGGTTGAACGGACCTGATAGTTGTGTCTCAACGCCTCTTCAAACGCAGCAACAATCTGAACCCTTTTACTATTAAAGTTCAAACCTGGTATCTTCTCCAAAGCCTTTGGGTTGTATTTCCACTTATCAGCGGCGTTAACACCTTCAACATATAAATTTTGGTAACCCAACTCTTGTAGTTTTCTGGCGGTAGAAACACCCATACCACCCGTGATATCAATCACGATAAAGGCAGAATACATCGTTCCCCATTTGAAGGCAACCTCGGCAGCAACATCAGGTGGTATCTTACCCAAATATTCTAAAACCTGTTCTCTCTCGTCAAAGTCTATAATACAGAAGGTGGTGAAATCCTCACTATCACCACGAGAAACGTCAATACCCATAATGTATTTGTGACCAGGTATCGGTTCCTTCCATTGCCATAATGAACCACCCATAAACTTATTCTCAGGTTCACGGATGTATTTATCTTTCATTCTTTCAATGGTTTCATTAGGGATAACATTATCCCCCGAACCTAAGAAGTTACACTCTAACTCCTGTGCAATCTTACGTCTGTCAAACTTTAACTTCTTAGCCATCGACTCAAACCAATCCGAATAAGGTTTGTACCCTTCCTCAAACTTACTACTAATTTCCTCAAAGTCTCTCTCTCGTGGGTCTATGTGTGTGTAGTCAATAATAATCTCATCGTCATTGTAATCCTCTCTGTACAACATATAATGAATGATGTCCGAACATTTGATTAACTTAAGGTTCTTGGCATAACGAGGGTCACGGTACCAATACATGTCGGTAATCTTGAAGTCATTCATACCTCTTAATGCTTGGTCGTAAATGGCGTAATAAATTGCATCAAATCCGTTAGGTGTGGAAATAACGATTACCTTACCACCCGTAGACAACGACGCCATACACGCAGACCAGAAGTCGTCATCAGCGTCAATAAACGCGGCCTCATCAAAAATAAGGATAGTTGGGGTATAACCACGCAAGGCATCCTTAGATGTTGCAACGGCTTTTACCTCACATCCATTAGTTAACCTAAAGTGTCTTTGTGAATTTTTGTCGGCAGAGAACTTAACACCCAACCACTCAGGCCATTGGTCAACGAAAGCCCTAATCTTATTTGCAAATTCCATGGACGTATCCAATTTGTTCGCAATGATTAGAATCTTTTCAGGTTTACTCTTCTTAGCTGTAACCAACTTTTTTGAAGACCACGCAGCAGTTACCGTAGATACACCAGCTTGACGATACTTAATCGCAATGTTTTCTTCGTAGTTATCGTAATCTGATATTAACCTGTCTTGGTCGGGGAATAGTTCTAACGGGACGTAACGTGATTGTGTGTTGTCGTATGTTTGTAGGTAAGTCTTTAGAGCATAGGACGTATCTTTCACAATCTTTGCGTATTCTACCAGTACCTGTTCTCTTGTCAAACCCATAAATCATAACTTAGTTGTTTTTTATGATAAATCAATTCCGAGTCCACCTAAGAAATCTCTGAATTCATCATTATCTTCGTCATCCTCGTCTGAACCCAAAGCATCCTCCAAGTCGTATTGACGTAACTCCTCAATGATTTCATCTACCATTCTCTGAAGAATCTTTTGACCTTTTGTTGAATCATTCAAAATTTCTCTTGCCACCTCAAAGAACTCTTCAGTAGACAACGCTGAGAAACGTGAGAATAAGTAATTCTGAATTTCTCTCATATCATCTTCATAAAGGTCTTCAGGATACGCCTCAGTAAATTTCTCCCAAATAACAGGACCTAAACGTAAATCCCAAATCTCATAAGGAAGTGTATCTTGAGAACCCATAACCATCTCCGCTGCTTTAGGGTCGTCAGGTAAACCTTGAGTACCCAATACCTCGTATACCCCTTTGATTAATTCGTGGATTAATACAGGGAAGAACAAACCTTTCGCTTTGATTGTTGGTGGGTCCGTAGTATCATCAACTTCTTCAGAACCCTGAACACCTTCACCCTCACCTGCCATCATTTGTGTCATTTGGTCAGGAATAATCCAATACATTAAATCCGCAATGGACATTAATACACCATAAAGGTTAAGAAGTTGTGGGTCCAAACGGTCCAATTCATCACGAACCAAGTTAAACATATAGTGACCTTTCTTTGATGCTCCTTGGATAAGAGAATTAATGAAACGTCTTTTTGCTTTCTCCATGTCAAACTTATCCATTGCATCCATAAATGCCTCAACATCGTCCTCCATATCGTCAACATCTTGGTCACCGAAGGCTTTCATAATTTCTTCCTCATCAGGTTCTTCGTCAGACTGACCTCTCATCTTTGAAGTGTCAATCTGTTCCATACCTGAAAGCAATTCAACATCAAATTGGAATGCATCATCAGGAAGAGCCATTTCTTTCTTTACCAAGTCAACGGCAAGATTTTCGAGGTATTCCTCATTTTCGTTCTCAATTGATTTTACTTGTTGAACCGCTCGTTGCAACATCATCTGTAGTTGCATAAATGCGTTTTGTCCTGAGATGTCAGTAAGACCTGTATATTGTTTTACCTTATCAACAACATCGGCAAATCTTTTTGATGCCAATAATTCTTCAAACGAAGATACCACACCATCACCATCTAAATCAATGTCTAATGCTGGGTTATCTGAAAGGGGTGTTTCACGACCTTGAATCTTTGCCTGAATATCAGGTGCCATTCTTTCTGGTCTATCACCATAATCTATCGGTGCTTCGTCAATCTTATTTCTCATCTGTAAACTTTATATTTAACGTACTAAACTCCATAAAACCAGGTAATGGTTTCTTTCCCGCTTTTGGTCTTGGTTCGTGTTTTGGTTTGTAAGGTGTCTTTTTACCTGGTTTTTCTTTTGTATCAGGTTTAACTCTTGTTGGTGCGACTTCGGTATCTGCAGCCTTTGGAGCCGGTTTATGTTTCGGCTTGTAAGGTGTCTTCCTTTCAGGTTTAGTCCTTGTAGGTGTTTTAACAGGTGCTTCCTTGGTACCTGGTGATTCCTTTAATAAATCCATTAAATCTTTCTTACTCATAGTCTTCGGTACGTATTTCTTTACCAAAGATACTAAAGATTCTTCGATTTGTCTAATTTCTTCTTTCTTAACTTTTTCAGGTAACTTCTTCCAGTTCTTGGTGTCAGCGGCAAACTCATCAGCCATCTTACACCATTTTGAATTAGGACCCTCTTCTTCACATTTTGCAAAGAAATATCCCTGTTGAGCTTTAGAACGGAATTTCTCCTTAATTTCTTCTTCACCCATCTCAGAACGATTATTATCTGAATCGTCGCCCATTCCATCAGGTGCCATGTTTATTTCATCATGTGGTACTTCTTGACCTGTTAAACCTTGTAGTGCGTCGGCACCTAAAGCATCTTCATCATCAAGATTATCTTCCTCACCCAATTTAGCAGCAATGTTATTAACCATTTGGTCAACACCTGCTAACTCTTCTTTTGCACCTTGAATACGTGTCTTTAAATCATTCTGTTCAACAACAGTATTATGAAGAGTCTCTATCTGAGTTTCATTTAACATTTTAAGGGTATCAAATTTGAAACCCTTGTTTAATAAATCGACTACCTTTGAGTTATTCATGGTTCGCTATTTTTTTTTCGTATGTTAATACGATGTCTCTTTCGTAAATTTTATCCTCCACTTCTTTGACTGTGTCACCATATCGGAAAACCAATCTGGTGTGTTTGTCATTTACAACGGCTTCACTTTCACTGTCTTCCCATGCTAAAGCAATTACACCTTCCACCGCATCGTAGACAGAAAAGAAGTCAGAGTTTTGAATAAGATTTAGTTCAATACCTGAGTTTCTTAAAACTCCCACCTTCTTTATAAAATGTATAAGGGGTGGAGTTGGGTCTCCACCTGCTGGTTCCTTATCCCAATCTTCACCCCATACATCGTCAACGTCACTAAAAATAAACTCGTAAATGTTATCCCCTTTATAGTTGGGACCGAGTTCGTTAACGTATACTAAATTCACAACAATTCACCATTTTGAGAAACTTTTATTTGTTGTCCCTCATTTTCAAATACTAAATTGCCCTTATTTGTTTTACCTAAAAACTTAATTGATTCGTTTTCTTTTAATAAGAAATCAGCGGTCAATTCTTGTTCTACTGTTTCACACATAGACTTCATTTCTTTTCTGATTGTTACTTTTTGAATTTTTTCAACTAAGAATTTTTTGATGTTTTTTGATTCTGTCAATGTCTTTTCTTCGTCACTAACAACAAAGTATTTAGATAATACCTTATCAATTTTTGATTCACCGAAGATTTCACCTACAAGATTATCGTATGATGTATCTACAGGTCTTCTTTTACGAAGTTTGAATGGTTGACCATATTTTTCTCTATACATGTCAAACATTCTTCTACCGCTACTACTCATACCTAAATTACTTTCGTCACCACTATCTGGAGCAAACCAGTTTTGTCTGTCGCCATATCTTGACATCAAATCATCAAAGTCTTCGATTGGTTCTTCATCGTAGTCAAAATCAAATTCTCCTTTATATTCACTATCATTTCTATTAAACCAAGGTTGGTCACCAATAGATAAGAACATATCATCGTAGTC
>Ga0255772_10005985_pt1 | contig 11178 bp, 9 predicted proteins | sample 071ome_34_FD_179970 | JGI IMG/M metagenome (GOLD analysis project Ga0255772, IMG submission 179970) | Coastal salt marsh microbial communities from the Groves Creek Marsh, Skidaway Island, Georgia - 071411BT metaG (version 2) | ecosystem: Environmental > Aquatic > Marine > Intertidal zone > Salt... | reverse complement strand
CATTGTATCATATTCCATGTACCATCTGGGGTTGATAGGAATAACGGTCATGTCCAAATTATGAATACCGCCACCCGTACTGCCGCTTTGGGAATTATGGCACCCCTTACAAAATACAGCAGTGTATTTTATTTTTGCTCTCAAAATAGGCATAATACGCAACCTATAATTGACACAAAAATATGGGAAGAAATGGTGCAATCGCTATCAGAGACTGATATTCAAACACTAGAGCACGGACTGTCTTTTTCACTAGATAGACGACCCAAAGAGCAAATTGAAGCAGCTATCAACAACCCAGTAGAATCGACCCCTGTATTACTTAATCTTCTCAAACGCGCCATCGAAGAATTTGATGAATTGGAAGATGACTACTCAGGACATATCTTTGCGCTGTATCTACTGTCTCAATTTAGAGAACCCAATGCTTTCCCACTGGTGGTCGAACTCGCAAAATTTCCAGAAGAAAAATTAGATATGCTAATTGGGGATGATATCACCGAAAGCCTACACCGTTTCTTAGCATCTACCTTTGATGGAAATTTACAACTTCTTAAAGAAATTATCGAAGAACCTTCTATTAATGAGTGGTCTAGGAGTGCAGCACTAGAGGCTATAATTATTCTTTCCCTCCAAGATACAATTGAACCATGTATAGCAAATGAATATCTAAAGGGATTATTCACTCATCCAGCCTTCATAAATGATAATAATGCCACAAGCTATTTAGCGAAAGTCTGCTATGACTATTCTCCACAGACATTTTACAAACACATAAAAGAAGCAATTAATCTTGGTAAAGTTGATCCCTTTGTTTTACGTATAGAAAAACTTGATAATGCTGTGCGAAATTTTCTCACTCCAGAAACAAATATCGAACACTTTAGCTTTATCACCGATGCTATGAGTGAACTTGCATGGCTTGATGATCATCCGATGAAAAATATTACCCCTACGATAAGAGCAGAGGCCAAGGTTGGGCGCAATGAGCCTTGCCCGTGCAAAAGTGGGAAGAAGTACAAAAAGTGCTGCTTGGTGAATTAGCACGCTTTTACGATAGGAATATCTGACCAACGGGTAGTGTAAGCTGGCGAGCACAAGTCTGATTTTAATGCCCACTTTCTATCAAAACCACAAGCCGCAACATGCAGGGTATTATCTCCAAATCTCTTGTTTATTGAATCAAGAGTTTTCATTAGTTTGCTTGAGCGCTCGGTTTTACTGGTATCCATGGGGGAAAACAAATCACCTTGGGACTGGTGTGCATCCATCATCTCCAGCACTCCAAAGCCTACCTTTTTATAATAAATACCTTTACGGAAAATTTTATTTAGGCAACTTTTGGCTATACCCGTTATGACTCTAACATCGTTTGTTGGATGGATGAATTGATAGTCCATCCTGTTTGAATATTGCCTCAAGTCTCTCCGAAAACGGTTGCTCATCAGAAAAACTTGGATACGCATAGCCTTACAATTTTGCTTCCGCATTTTCTCGCAAACCTTTGCCACATAGCTACTTAAAGCCTCTTCAATAACAGACAGCTCGCTTTGCATATCACCAAAGCTTTTGGCACAAAAAATACTCTGTTTTGGCTCCGGATCATCTAGCCCTAGACAGCTTGCCCCTTGTAACTCCATTACTGTTCTCATCAAAATCACATTATATCGACTCTTTATCAAATGAGGGTTTTGCTTAGCAAGCTCTCTAGCGTTATAAATGCCCTGCGCATTCAGTCTTTCATTAAGCTTTGCACCTATCCCCCATACATCTCTAATATCTATCTTTTCAAGCCAAAAGCTATCTTTATCAATTGAGAAAACCGGAGTCTTTAGTTTTTTCTTAGCAATATGGTTGGCAAGCTTTGCTAACGTTTTCGTAGATCCAATGCCAATAGAAGTCGGTATGCCAACCTCCTTTAATATACGCTTTTGTAAATCTTGGCAAAATGGTTCCCGTAACTCTTTAGCAACAGTTTTCATATCAATAAATGCTTCATCTATCGAATAAACCTCTATGTCAGGACATGATTGTTCAATAACACCCATTACTCGTGACGATAGGTCACCGTACAGTGTGTAGTTTGATGAAAATATATGAATGTTATTTTCTTTACAAAATTCCTTAATCTGAAAATAGGGATCACCCATTTTGATACCAAGTTCTTTAGCCTCATTCGAACGTGCAATTGCACAGCCATCGTTATTTGACAATACCACGACTGCCTTATTCCGCAAATCAGGACGAAATAGGCGCTCACAAGAAGCGTAAAAATTATTACAATCAATTAGGGCGTACATATTCTTATCTTGAATAATGAAACATTATTCAAGATAGTACTCTTTTTAGTGGATTGTCAATCAACTCAATAGACTACTCTATACCTTGCGCTCGGAGTGAATAGCGATTATATGCGGTAATAGTTTGAGATTTTAATCGAGAAGCCGTACCTGCCTTATTATAAATAATGTCATCCAGCCAAGCCTTTTCCTCTGCAAGCCTCTCTTGTTCAAGAATAGCATACCAGCACTTTGGTAAAGCCCCCTTCCCATCTGACCAACGATAGCCCCTACTTTTTAGTAAGTCTTTCTTATCAAAATCTGCGTTCTCAGCGCAAATGAGCAACTGTTTTTTTCGAACGCTTTCTTTTAACTCTTCGAAAGCGCCTTCCTGTTCTATTAAAATATTTAGTGTGGCCCAGCAGTCAGTTAGTGCGCGATGACCATCATAAAAATAACCCAACTTGAAATTTAAATACTCAAGCTTCGCGCTTTCATATCCCAATAAATGCCAATTAACATCTTTTTGCGAACAACCGAAAGCACGTTTTTTGATGACATCTTGAATAAAAACGGGAGTCTGTAATTCTAGAAAGTTTCTATCAAAACCAGCGTTATGACATATGATTAGGTGCGATTTTTGTATTAGTTGTTCAATGGCACCCCAATCAATTGCCTTACCTCGAACATCATCATCAGTAATTCCAGTAATCCTAGTTATTTCTTCTGGAATGGGGGTTGATGGTTCTTGCAGTCCATTGAATTGTTCTGTAACAGAAATAATGCGCTCTTTATCAAAAAGAAATGATAATAATCCAATTTCTATAATTTCATCCTTGGATGGATTAAGCCCCATTGTTTCTAGATCAATGATGCTCGCAACAAAACATTGGTCTTCTGAGCTTGATTTATCTACAAAGATCTCCGGTACTCGTTGTAACACCAAATAATCAGGGTGTTCGGCAATAGTTTCTAACGCCAGGGGTAGTGAAGGAAGTTGCATAATGGCATCTATAAAAATGAATGAATAATAACAAAAGTGGATCATCCATTCAAAAACACATTATGTAATAGTCCGAACCTTATAGTCATGTGCCAAAAAGTAGTCGGGCTGTTGTAAAACCTGTTTATATTTCTTCCATATTAGTACGCATGGCAGCTTTATGATGAACACAAAAACAATACGCTTGATGTTCAAAGCGATAGCAGCCATGTAGGATTGCACTTTCATATTTTCAATCCCACGGTATGAAGCTCGATTCAAGTCATGATGGTTTTTTAGCTCGTTCATAACTCCTTCTATTTTCCATAATCGCTCATACTTGGCTTCTCTAAACTCCTCAGTCTCCATTTGACGTTGTACTTTTTCATACAGACTATGATAATCGCTGCGATAAATGACGCGGGCTGGCCCTTTTCCTTTTATACGTACCGGACATTTATTGCTTAATGGGCAGTCTTTGCAATCTGTGGCTTTTGAGCGATAGAGTGTTCTATCCTGATCTTTCTTTGGATAAGGATGAAACTCTGCACCGTTTGGGCATATGTAGTAGTCCTCTGGACTAGTATAATGCAGAAACGCCTCTGCCTCGCTCTCTGCTGAGCCGCTTCTTGAGTTGAAAAGAGGGATGTAGGTTTTTATGCCTTGTTGCTCAAGGCTCTCAAGAATACCACCAGAACCATATGCCTTATCTGCTATAACTTCTTGAATGACTATTTTAGCCCTATCTTGTTGATACTTAATATGCTCTAAGTAGGGTTGTGAATCATGAGTGGAACCTGTGGTAATCATAATGGCCGTTATCACCCTGGTATCACTGTCACAACTGACGTGCGCCTTATATTTTAGGGTGTTTGCCTTATGCTTTTTCATTGCAAGCGTAGCATCAGGGTCAGTGGTACTACGATGGGTTGCATTGGATAGCTTCTTTTTCTTTTTATCTACCTCTCTTGTTGGGTTCGGATCTTCTTCTATTGGTTTCATGGAGTCCAGAGAAGCATTGGCATGGATAAGCGTGCTGTCTGTCATAATACTGCCACTCTCGACTAGACCATGCTCTTTGCATTGCTCCAACACCGATAGAAAAAATGACTCGTATACACTGGCGGGAAAGCGTTTTTTTATATTACTGAGGCTGGCATGATGCGGGATATCATCGTCAGGACAAAATTGACAAAACCAACGATAACAAATGTTGTATCGCACTTCTTTAACCAAAGCTCTGTTTGAATGGATGCCATACAGGTGCTTAACAAGCATCATTTTAAAATATTGTTGAGGAGGTAAGGAGCCTCTACCTGTATTCAAACTATAATAAGGCTCGGTTAAAGTATCAACAAAGTTAAAGTCTACCAGTTCAGTAACTCGAACAAGCAAGTGATTTTTTTCTATTTGATTATAAAGGGATTGATACCCTTCATCCTTCAGTACGCTTTTACATCGCCCTTGCATGCTACAACCCGTTATATATCAATCGGTTGCATTTGATCATATTCTGGGTCCTGTGTAAATATATTCCGCTTTTTACAACAGCCCGTAGTGTTTTTGGGACATGCTGCTCCAGCATTGATTTTTTGTCGTTTTACCCGCAAAATCCTATACCAAAAATACTCCCTAAACCTTTTGTGCCAAAACCTCTGCACATTTGGGTTTTTGGGACGATTAAAAAAAAGGATTGAGTGATGAAATTTGGTTATGCACGTGTATCGACAAACGATCAAAACTTAGACATCCAAGTAGAAAAACTGAAAGAGGCCGGATGCGAAAAAATCTTTTGTGAAAAAGTAAGCGGTGCCAGCAATAGCCGAAAAGAACTTAATCAAATGCTCTCAGAGTGCCGCCGTGGTGACACCGTATGCGTGGTGCGTCTCGATAGACTCGGACGGCGAATGATGAAACTTGCTGAGATGATCACAGACTTCAAAGACAAAGGCATTCACTTTGAGTCACTGGAAAACAAAATTGACACCAGTACACCCATGGGGATGCTCATGTTTAACATCTGTGCGGCTTTTTCTGAGATGGAGCGCGAGCTTATTAAAGAGCGCGTACAAGCAGGTATTGATGCCGCCAAAGCCCAAGGTCGTGTCGGAGGTAGACCCAAAGCTCTAACGCCTGAGAAGGCTAAGCAGTTGCAGCGCCTAAAAAAATCCGGCGAGTTTTCCGTAGCGCAAATGTGCGATCTGGTAGGCATTAGTCGTTCTGTCTACTATAGAGAGAACCATAACATGGTGGAATTGTAATGGCCTCAATAATAACAAACAAAGATCCAAACTTTTCTGACTATATTGTGTATGTTGACGAAAGCGGAGATCATGGCTTGAGCAAAATTGATAAAAGCTATCCCGTATTTGTTCTGGTTTTTACAATCTTTAATATAAAAAATTATATCGAAGATGTTGTTCCCAAGATCCAACGCTTTAAATTCAAATACTTCGGTCATGATCAATCTATTTTACACGAAACCGATATAAGAAAAGATCGAGGTGATTTTAGCTTTCTAAAATCCAAGGCATTAAAAGAAAGCTTTTTGAATGAGCTTACGGATATAATCGAATCTATTTCTTTTACTGTGATAGCAAGTGTAATTAAGAAGGAAGACTATACATGGGAAGATAACCCGTACCATACCGCATTAGGGTTTGGTTTAGAAAGGATTTATGCCTTTTTAAAAGAGAAATTGCAACCCAATCAAAAAACTCATGTTATCGTTGAGAAAAGAGGGAAGGTTGAAGATAAAGATTTAGAGCTTGAGTTTAGAAGAGTATGTGATGGAAGCAACTGGTATCAGCGACCACTACCACTAGAAATTATTTTCACAGATAAAAAAAGTAACTCCGTAGGGTTGCAAATAGCCGATCTAATTGCGCGTCCAATAGGCTTAAAAGTAATTAGAGAAACCCAAGAAAACAAAGCATATGACGTAATAAAAACCAAGTTTCGCAGGAGTAAAAACAATGTTATAAACGGATACGGATTAAAAATTTTTCCTTAAGCAAAGAAAAGCAAAAAGCCCCAATGAATCCACCGAGGCTTTTTGCCGACCGAGAATCCCCAGTCCTTTGTTTAATTATCAAACAAAAGCAGTGTGCTGTCAACTTTTTTTAAAAAAAATGTAGTATCCTTTCGATATTGCAAGGGAAATGACAGCTTAGATTGGCCCGGCAGCATGAGTTGATGCAGCTATGATCATCTCCGCCAGTGATGGCATTTCATATTTTTTGCTTAATTGTATAGCGACAACTAGAATTCCCTACGACGACAATTAGAATCGACCATCAATCGTTCAAAGATTATACTGATTTTAGGGCGTAATTTCCTCCTTATTTTTTAGCTTATTTTTTGCGCATTCAGATCGATAACTTGTCGCATTTAACTCAAGTATTACTGAGTGATGAACTAACCTATCAACAGCGGCATTTGTTGTCATATCATCTTTAAAGATTTGGTTCCATTTTGAAAATGGCAAGTTACTGGTGATTAGAATACTTCGCATTTCGTAACGTTCAGCAAACAACGTAAACAACACATCTGTCTCATCGCGTTCAAAAGGCACATAGGATATGTCATCAATAATCAGTACCTCATACCTATCTAATCGTTTGATGAGTTGAGTAAGCTTTAACTCGGCTTTTGCTTTTAGCAGCTCTTGAACCAAGTTAGCCGCAGTAAAGAATTTAACCTTGCGTCCAGCTAGACACCATTCTCTCGCTAACGCCATACTTAAGTGAGACTTACCCGTACCGGGGTTACCAAAAATTAAGACATTAGCACACTGCTCAATAAATTCACCATTAGCAAGATGGTGGATCTGGCTAGGTGCAAGCCCTGGTATACGAGCCATGTCAAAATCACTTAAAAGCTTACCTCGAGGTAACTTAGCATCCTTTAGCAGTTTTGCTATTTTATGCTGTTGACGTTGCTCTGTTTCCCGTAGCAATAACTCATGCAGATACTCTAAATGGCTGCGTTTCTCTTTCTCGTACTGTTCTGCTAAGCTTTGATAGCTATTTAAAAACACCTTAAGCTTGAGAATACCAAGCAGTTGTTCTATGTCCTCAATTAAGTCTTTCATTGGCTACCTCCTGATTACTAGAGAGAAGTTGGTCATAATCAGCAAGGTTTGGCTGCTTAATCATTACAGCCTTTCTTTCTTGTTCATAAACATCAATTAAAGACTTTACAGCTTCAGGGGTAGGTATTTGTCGTGCTTCTAACAACAATTCAAGCGCATCAGCAACTTGCTGCTCTGTCTGTAATTTAGCTAAATGTAGTACTTTTAAGTAATACTTATCCGCATTAGCAGGCCTTTTCTTGCGCAACTCATCATAGGCTTGTCTGAAGCAAAGTCTTGGAAATAATGCTGGCTGGTAATAGTAATTAGCAAAGGCAGAGGGTTTTCTCACCAAGGCATCAATGAGGTGTCGATAGTTGATACCGGCAAAGGAGTTGTCATGAACACGAGGCATTGATTGCAGTAATTTATTGTTGTAAAAAAGCTGGATATCATCATGGTATACATAGGCAGTCAGTGTATAGTGAATTAACCGGCTAGGGACTGTATAAGGACAACCCAGCAGCTGAATAATACTACTAGAGCTCACTCTTGTCCTTATAATAGTTGGAGCGTGCCATTTGTTATCGGGCAACTCATTCAGGTAATCAATTTCATTAGCAATAGCTTCGCGGCGTTGTTTATTTCTTTTCTTCACTATGCCTTCAAGAAAGGCTGCATACTCACTCTGAGAACTGAAATCACGTGAACCACGTAATAAGAGAGCTTGTTCAACAGCTTTCTTAAAGGTGTCATGACTTTTCTCAATGGCACCGTTCTCATGACTAACACCAGGGTTATTGGTGGTTGGAATCATGTTGTAGTGAGCAGTAAATTCCTTCCATCTCTCTGTAAACTCGCGCTTACTCCCCATTGCTTTTGTTGCTGCAGATAGATTATCGGTACGATGTTCAATAGCAACACCACCTAACTCCCATACAGCTTTTTCCATGCCAGCCACCAGACTTTCAAAGCTTTCTGAAAAACAGAGTCGTATTGATTCCCAGCTTGAATGACGCAATATAAAATGAAACACCAAATGCTTGAATTTTTGATTATTAATAGTGATTCCAAGCTTATTCATGCACGTGTAGTCGGACTGGCTTTGCTTCCCTGGTTGGCTTCTTTGCTTAAATATTGTGGCTTGGGTCTCACCGTTCTCTGCACGCCAGTCACGAACACGCCTTTGCATTGTTCTCAGTTGGCTCCATTTGTATTTACAAGAATCCTTTTCTATCAAATAGTCCATCAATGTTTTGGCCTCAAGGCCTGGTGCATGAGATAGCATGGATGATAATTCATCCCAATCATCAACAAAGGGGTCGTTTTTGGTCCGATATTGGCGAGGTTCTTTCATCTCACTGGGTAGTTTGCCACTTTTGATGTACTTACGTGCTGTTTTTACATCCATGCCTGATTTGGCGGCAGCCACCTCTTGGGTATGTTTTTTTAACTTCTTCATGAGTAATTTAACCTGGTGATTTGTTATGGTCATATAAATAGAGTTCAGATGATTTTATCTATTGGATTTAGATAGGTGGAAATATACCTTATCTGACCACTATTTGCTCATGATTGATGGTTCAGTATTTGACGTGAAAAATAGGGAATTCTAGTTGTCGCTATACAGAAGCCTAAGGGTTTGATCTCTTCAGGCACATCAACGGCAAAATATCGGCGCCGAACACATCGCCCATGAGAATCATCAAAATAATCTTCTACCAAATTATCTGGAGATGCGCCAATTTTTTCCATATGTTGCTCAACAGCTTCATATAGTTTTGGCTGATTCTTTTTTAAACCAATTAGATAATGAGCTCCTTGGTCGAGTATTTTTGAAATAATTACTTCGTTACACCCCATAGCATCAATAGAAACAGTAGCCCCCTGTAAATTTAGCAGCTCCAGTAATAGTGGGATTGCTTTTATTTCATTCGATTTACTATCTGTCTTTACCTCGCCAAGGATAATGTTGTTTTTAACACTCCATGCGCTAACCATTTGTATTGCTCGAACGCCTTTCGAATCACATTTACTTGCACACAATGTTTTGCCATCGATGGGTACTTGATCTTCTGCTTCATGATTTGCTCTTGACGATACAACAACGTCTCGTATTAAGCTGCCCCAGCTTTCAGGCGATATAATCATAAAGGTACGACGAATTGTGCTATAGCTTGGAATGCCTTTACTAAGATCTATATGATTCTCTAGCCAAGATTTTTGGGCTTCTGCCCATAGAACAATATCTTCCCAGCCTTCAGCTCCGCAAAATATCGCGCAAATTGACATAAATAAAATTGTTGGTAGAGGATGAGAAACTTTTTTTGGATCACGAGGGTCATCAAATTGCTGCAATAGCTGAATAACTTCTGACATAGTCTAATGGGTTACGGTAAAGATGAGGTGAGTATTTTACTCTATTGTGAGCAGATTACATGTATATTAAATGCTCATGAAAACGCCGTGCATTATACCCCTGATGATACACAACAATTAGCTAACATTTATTACCACACCATTCATAATATTAATGTTAAGGATTACTCGGAAGCTCAAGTTAATGCATGGGCGCCTGCTTCTTCCTTGGAATTAACTGGATGGAAGAAAAAGTGGGAATCTATTACACCCTTGGTTGCTCTAATCAACAATAAAATAGTTGGTTTTACAGAATTTGAATCAAATGGTCACATTGATTGTTTCTATGTTCATCATGAGTATCAGGGATTTGGGGTAGGATCAGCATTAATGAATGAAGTCTTTAAGATAACAAATGACTTAGATCTAAAGAGAGTATTTGCTGAAGTTAGCATTACGGCTAAACCATTCTTTGAATCCAAAGGATTCAAAGTTGTCAAACAACAAGTGGTGGATATTAGGGGAGTCGAGCTTACGAACTTTATTATGGAAAAGGTCAAACCGTAAATTTTGACACGAATGTGGGTGATACCCCTATTTACCAAGTTGACCTTCTGCAGACCCTCCAAAACAAATGGCAGAAGTCTCTTCTGTTAACCCACAAACCGATTGATTGTTGGCTGTAATAGATATGAGCCCTCTCAAGTGCTCCCCTGTTTTTTTATCAAAAATAGGCTGGTTTTGAACCACGCCGAAAATTGAATCAGTTATCTATCAAAATGTCGCCTAAGGATCAAGTATCGAGATGCTTCCTAGGTTATTACACTTCCGGCGGTGATTGTGGGGGATGTCAATTTGTACTACCCCGCCCTGAGTAAATTCGCTAAATCCTTTTACATCCAGACTCATTGCATCTCATTGATTATTTAAATATGGGGAATGATATTTAAAACAGTAAGGGCTTGCTACAGGGATTGAGAAAAAACGATATATCCACGGCGCGCCAGAGGCGCACCTTCAGTGAAAATGGTTATTGCTCTTATGTTGCTGCGGTTGCCACCGGATTTGGCACAACTTCTGGTTTTTCAGCTATGTATTTCTTGGTGCCTGCAGCAAACAGACCAACGCCTGACAGGGCTGCTGCAGCGCCTGCGCAAGCCAGACCCCCCCCTGCTACACCAAACGTTGCAGCATTTAATACGGTGAAAGCAACAGCGACGGCAGCAATTCCTGCGGCAGCTATAAAGCCACCCAGCACCATCATGCTAATATTTGATGTGCTCGCTTTCTTGGCGATGTTGTTACCTCTCACATCAAGCGATGTCAGACGGGTATTGGCCGCCAGCGCCTTTGCGCCTTCGTCTCCGATGTTGTTATAGCCTACATCAAGCGATGTCAGACTGGTATTGGCCGCCAGCGCCTTTGCGCCTTCTTCTCCGATGTCGTTCCAGCTCACATCAAGCGATGTCAGACGGGTATTGGCCGCC
>Ga0255772_10005978_pt1 | contig 11191 bp, 11 predicted proteins | sample 071ome_34_FD_179970 | JGI IMG/M metagenome (GOLD analysis project Ga0255772, IMG submission 179970) | Coastal salt marsh microbial communities from the Groves Creek Marsh, Skidaway Island, Georgia - 071411BT metaG (version 2) | ecosystem: Environmental > Aquatic > Marine > Intertidal zone >... | reverse complement strand
AGTTAAGTCTGTATTTTGATTATGTAAGAGAAATACAAGTTAAAACAATTATTTATCCAGGTAATCATGAAGCATTAAAGAAAGATACTTCGTTTTTGACAAATCTTAAACAAGTAACAACTGCTATCAATCCTTTAGTTGAAATTATAGATGACTATTATAAACTTGAAGATATAGACTTCATACCTTATAATCGTTTGAAAGATTTTGATGAAAAAGATTTTAGTGGTAGAACTTTAATGACTCATGTTCGTGGAGAAATCCCACCACATGTAACTCCAGAGATTGACTTAGAAAGACTTGAGCATTGGGAAGTAGTGCTTGCAGGAGATTTGCACTCGCATACAAATACTCAAAGAAATATAGTTTATCCTGGTAGTCCAGTAACTACATCATTTCATCGTAATCCGGCAGAAACTGGAGTTGTATTATTTGATAGTAAAACGTTGGACTGGTCTTGGTTACCTCTCAAACTACCTCAACTCATTCGTAAGACAGTTGCTCATCCAGATCAGATGGTAAAAACAAGTTATCATCATACAATCTATGAGTTAGAAGGCGATGCAGCTGAGTTAGTAAAAGTAGACAAAGATAACGAATTGTTAGACAAAAAACTAATAAAAAGACAAAACGAATCAGCATTAATTTTAGATGCTGAAATGACAATCGAAGAAGAACTCTCAGAGTATTTACAATACATCATGGGATTGACAGAAACAAAAACAAAAGAAGTACTTAAAGTATTTCACGATTACGCGTAGGAGAATAGAATGAAAGTCATAGAAGAAAAAATGGCAAAAAGAGGAGATAATGTAACAGTTACTTTTGCTGATAACGGATATATGTTAGAAGCAAGCGGTCGAAACGATAGAGACGACTGGGTAGATGTAAAAGTTGTACTATCTAATTTAGACCAACTTAACCAAGCATTAGAAAGTATTTCAAGATTACCGAAGGAGTAACAATGTCGGATAACGTAAAAGGAACAGAAACAGAAAAGAATTTAAAAGCTGCATTTGCAGGAGAATCACAAGCAAACCGTAGATACCTATATTTTGCTAACGCTTTAGATATTATGGGTGAGCCTGATATTGCAAATCTATTTCGTAACACAGCAGAAGGTGAAACAGGTCACGCACATGGTCATATGGAATATTTAATTGATGGCGGTGTAGGAGACCCAGGCACAGACATGCCAGCTAAAACAGCTGCTGAAGTTTTACAATCAGCAATTCACGGAGAGACTCACGAATATACAGATATGTATCCTGGTATGGCTAAGAAAGCTCGTGATGAAGGTTTTGATGAAATTGCAGACTGGTTTGAAACATTAGCAAAAGCAGAGCGTTCACACGCAAATAGATTTCAGAAGGCATTAGATAACTTATAAAAAATGATTATACTCAAAACTCTAACTTGGTCAAATTGCTTTTCGTATGGAGAGAATAATGCTCTCGATTTAGAAACGCATTTGATTACTCAGCTCGTTGGTACAAACGGAGCTGGTAAGAGTAGTATTCCTCTTATTTTAGAAGAAGCGCTCTTTAATAAAAACTCCAAAGGAGTTAAAAAAGCAGAAATAGCAAATCGCCACTTAGATGGAGGGTATAAGATCGGCTTAGACTTTGAGGTTGATGGAATACCTTATAGTATTCGTATTGACCGAAAGTCAAGTTTGAAAGTTGTACTAGAAAAAGACGGTGAAGATATATCATCACATACTGCAACAAATACATTTAAAACTATTGAAACTATTTTAGGTTTAGACTTTAAAACTTTCTCTCAGTTGGTTTATCAAAATACAAATTCATCATTACAATTTCTAACTGCTACAGATACTAATCGTAAAAAGTTTTTAATTGAATTATTGAACTTGGATAATTATTTAGAATTATTTGAGAACTTCAAAAAAGCCCATAAAGATGCGTCTGATGAAGTATCAGAAATTCGTGGTAGTATTGATACACTTAAATCTTGGATTGATGAACACAAATTAGTTAATCCTAAAAAGAAAGAAGAGATGACAGTACCGGAAGCTCCAGAAGAATTAGTATCTCAACGAGCTTTAATACAATCTAAACTAGATACATTAGCAGAAACAAACGCTAAAATTAATAAGAATAATATCGTAAGAGATAAAATTGCTCGTATAGCGTTAGATGAATTAACAAAGGAAGTTCCTGCTCCGCAAGAAGCTCCAACAGCAAATGCTGATTATGCTGATGCAAAAGCCCAGATTAATCAAGCAAATACTTTACTAACAAAAATGAATAAGTTGGGAGATAGTTGCCCTACTTGTTTACAAGATATTGATAAAGCAAAAGTACAAGAGTTAATAGATGAGCAAGAAGCAATTAAAACTGAGTTTCAAGCTAAAAAGACAGAACTTGAAACACTTGCTAGAAAGATAAAAGAAGAAAGAGAAAAATATACTCGTCATCAAAATCTTGTAGCAGAGTTTGAAAAGTTAAATACTTTATTAGATAAAACTTTGCCAGTTGAAACTTCTGATGCTGAAGAACTTAAACTTGAAATTGCTGATTTAACAAAAGATATACAAGACCGTCAAAGTATGATTGACAAAGCAATTCGTCATAATGCTGATGTAGTTAAGTTTAATACTGAGTTAGATTTTGTAATTCAACAAATTAAAGACTTTAAACTTAAGTTATTATCAGAAGAAGGTAAACTAAAAACTGTTAATGATACATATGCTAATCTTGAAGTTTTGAAAAAAGCATTTTCAACTAATGGTCTTGTAGCATATAAGATTGAAAATCTTGTAAAAGATTTGGAGGATATGGTAAATGAGTATCTTGGAGAGCTTTCTGATGGTAGATTTGGTTTACAGTTTGTTGTTAATAGTGATAAACTAAATGTAGTGATTTCTGATGAAGGTAATGATATTGATATTCTTGCTTTATCAAGTGGAGAGCTAGCCCGAGTCAATACATCAACTCTTTTAGCAATTCGTAAACTGATGAGTACATTATCAAAGTCTAAAATGAATGTATTATTCTTAGATGAGGTAATCTCAGTATTAGATGATGAAGGAAAAGAAAGACTTATTGAAGTATTGCTCAAAGAACAAGAGTTAAACACTTTCTTAGTAAGTCACGGATGGACACATCCACTATTGACGAAAGCCACAATAGTCAAAGAAAATAATATTTCGAGGTTAGAATGGCAGTAGGCAATAAAAGTAAAGCAAAAGGCACACGAGCAGAAGCAGCTGCAGCAAAGTATCTTAGCGAAAAAACAGGTTGGAAGTGGGAAAGAATACCTTTATCAGGTGCTTTAGATGAAAAGCATGGACTCAAAGGCGATATTTATATTCCAAAAGAAATTAATAAGTATTGTATTGAGGTAAAACATTATAAAGACGACCACTTAACAAGTAAAGCATTAACTGATAAAAGTCCAATGTTATTACAATGGTGGGAGCAGGCAGTACGAGAGGCTAAACAAAATGATTCTGACAATCCTCTTCTTATCTTTAAGTTTGACAGATCCAAATGGTTCGCAGGATTTCGGGAAGAACCTATTAATGACTACCGATACTTTTACCATTCAGAGGGTGTATACCTCGCGAAACTAGATGACTATTTAAAAGATAGAAAACCCAACGATTGGGTTTATCAAAAGATATAAAAAATCCCGCAGTTAGCGGGATTTTTTGTTTTTACTATTTATTTTTGAGTTCTTCGATTTCTGCTTTCAGTTCTTTGATTGCTTCTACTAACAATCCAGTTACCTGAGCATATTCTAAAATCTTATATTCTGTTTCGTCATTACCCCATTTGCTTGTAGGTAGTTGTTTCTCAGTAATTGCTTGTGGTAAAACTTTTTCAACTTCTTGAGCAATCAAACCTGCTGAACGTCTTCCATCTGCTTTATAAGTAAACTCTACACCTCTTAGTGAAGAAACTTTTTCTAAAGCATTATCAATTACCATGATACCTGTTTTAAGTCTTTCATCAGAAGTAGTACCTGAGTTTGCAATAACAGAGCCATCTACATGTAAGTCACCATCATTTTCTAGACGCATATCCATGTTACCATCTAAATACCAATCGTGTACAGTTGTATTAACTAAATAGTAATCATTAGTGTCTCTACCGATATAAAATACATCACCACGTAAGTCTGATTCAATAGAAATTGTAGCAGTTGAACCTTCACCTTGTGTATGTGATACATCAATACCACCACCTGCTGATACATTTGACATATAGTTACCAGTAGTATCTGTACCAAGTGCAACTGAATTTGCTGCTACTGTAGTAGAAATTGATACATTACCTAAATTAGTCATTGTAGCTGAACCTGTTACATCACCAGTCAAGGTAATTGTTGGATCGTTAACATTAAAGTCTAACGTATTATCAGCATCATCGTAGGTTACAGAGATGCCAGATTCAGTATTACCACCAACCATTGCACCAACTGTATCAGAAATATATTCCGCTAATCCATCAATATTACCAGTTACGTGGTTATGTGAATCATCAGCAATTGTTGCTGTAATTGCAGCAGTATCTCCAGCACTTGTAAAGGTAGCAGAACCTGAAACATCTCCGCTTAAAGATACTGTTACCGAACTAGATAAAGCTGTAGCAGTATCTGCATTACCTGAAGTATCTTGGTTACCTGCAGTATTTACACCGGGTAAATTAATATTAGCAGTACCATCAAAGGATACGCCACCAATAGTTCTAGCAGTTGCTAAAGCTGTAGCAGTATCTGCATTACCAGTTAAGTCTCCAGTTACGTCGCCAGTTACGTCGCCAGTTACATTACCTTCAATATTTGCAACCATTGTACCAGTTGTGATTGACAAATTACCTGTAGAAGCACCAGTAAATGTACCAGTACCAACTGTAAATTTATCTGCTGACTCATCGAAGCCAATAAATGCGTTGTTAGAATCGCCGCGTTCAATAACAATACCAGTATCATTAGATGGAGTACCTGTAGTTCCATTTCCTAATTCGATTAAACCATCCGTAATCGTAGAGTTGCTAGTAGCAATAGTAGTAGTTGTACCATTTACAGTTAAGTCACCAGTAATAGTAGCATTACCGCCAACTGTTAAATTATTACCTAAAGCACAGTTATTTGATGAATCTGTTGTAACCGCTGCAGAAGCTTGAGAAGTTCCAAGTGTAGTAATGTCTAGATAGTTAAGCTCAGTAGTTGTAGCTGTCACACCGTCCATTAGATTTAATTCAGCAGTTGAAGCAGTAATACCATCTAAGGTATTTAATTCTGCTGCTGATGCAGTAACTACTGTTCCGCCCAAAGCTAAACCATTTGTGCCATCGTGTGAAGCAATATTAAAATCAAAAGCTCCATCACTAAACGTTACGTCGCCACTAATAGTTGGTGTATTAAGTGTTGCACTTGTAAGCGTTTTATTTGTTAGTGTCTGCGTATTTGACAAGGTTACCATCTCATTAGCACCACCAGTAGTAGAGCCATCATGAACAATAATAGTATCCTTATCTGTATCAATTGTTATTTCGCCAGCTGCTCCGGTAAATGCAGAGTGCCCAGCAGTTGTACCTCTTCTAAATTGAATTTGAGTTGCCATGTATTTTTACTCCTATGATAAGTCCCCAAAGTCTACAGAAACTGTAGTTCCAGGAAGTGCTAAGTCTTGGTAAGCTGTTGCGCGAATTGGTTCATTCACGAATCCTGCTGTACCTGTGTCATTTGTTAAATTTCCATAATCGGATGTAGCATATGCAGTTGCTGATGTTGATGCAAAAGCAGTTGGAGAAACTGAAGAAGTTGTCAAAAACTCTCCAGAAGTTAATCCATCTAATGTATCTGCATCAAGTCCTGAACCAGAACCATCAACTGTTTTAATTGCTGTAAGTAGCTCAGCTGCTGTTGAATATGTTTCACTAAAAGATATTACACCAGTTGATGAATTATAAGAAACATCTCCTGAAGCGGATAGTGCGCCTCGTGCTCTTGCAGTTGTGAAATATTGGTTTGTAGCTCCCTCAGATATATCGTCAGTATCATGATTTGATACATCAGAAACTGTCCCAGTTACATCACCAGTTAAGTTACCAGTCACATCTCCAGTTACATCTCCAGTTAAATTACCAGTTACATTACCAGTTAGATTAGCTGTAACAGTAGTAAAAGAAACAGAATCACTTGTAGAAAGTGATTGGTTTGTGTCTGATAAATCTGTAGCTGCAATTGTAATATTTGCTGAACCATCAAACGATTGTCCTGCAATAGTTCTTGCTGTCTCAAGAGTAGTAGCTGTATCTGCGTTACCAGTTACATCTCCAGTTAAGTTACCAGTTACATTACCTGTTACATTACCAGTTAAATTACCAGTTACATTACCTGTTACATTACCAGTTAAATTACCAGTTATTGCGTCAATATATGCATTTGCCCACGCTTTTGAAGTAGAACCAATGTCTCTTGTAGAATCTGCATCTGGTAACAAATCGCTATCTAAAGATGCTGTAATTGTTAAAGTATCTGATGAAGAGTCTCCAATATCAATAGTACCACCAATAGTTACATTACCCGTAACATCTAAGTTACCTCCTACTGTAGCATTGCCACTTGTAGTTAGTGTTGTAACACTTGGATTTGCATCTAATGCAATAGTAATTGTATCATCAGAAACAGTTGTTCCAATATTTGAACCGCCGGTAAATGTAAGAGTACTACCCGTAGTAAATGTATCATTCGTGCCACTATCAGCAGATAATGTTAAAGATACATCAATGTTATCAATTTGTGTTTGAATCGAGGAAGTTACTCCATCAAGGTAGTTAATCTCTGCTGTAGTTGCTGTAACTCCATCTAATAAGTTAAGCTCAGCTGTTGTTGCTGTAACACCATCTAATATATTTAGTTCTGCTGTAGTTGCTGTAACTCCATCTAATAAGTTAAGCTCAGCTGTTGTTGCTGTAACTCCGTCTAATAAGTTAAGCTCAGCTGCAGTAGATGTAATTGCTGTACCACCTAGAGTTATAGTATCTAAGTAAGCATTAGCCCATGCTTTTGAAGATGATCCAATATTTCTAGTAGAGTCAGCATCAGGTATTAAGTTACTATCTAATGTTGCAGTAATTGTTAAAGTATCTGCAGAAGAATCACCAATATCAATAGTACCACCAATAGTTACGTTACCTGTAACATCTAAATTACCAGTAATATCTAGATTTTCGTCTATAGTTACTGTATCTGCATCTGAAGATGAAATAGTATTGCTTGAGATTTGTATTGTAGAAGCAGTAATTGCACTTGTACCATTACCTAATAGTAGTGAGTTTGCTGTTAAGGAAGTATTTCCTGTACCACCGTGTTCTACTGCAATAAATTCACCAGTTTGAAATTCGGCAAGACCAGTAGCAGTGCTTCCGTCGTATACCGTTCTTATGGGGGTTTTTGCTGCCATAGTTTGTCCTTATAGAAAAAATAATGTATCGCTTGATGATTGCACTCGTGAACCATCTGATAATGTAAAGTTAGCAACTACTCTTGACGTATTTGCTCTAAAGTTTAAATTTGCATTTGCGGTATCTAATCCACCGTCTTTGGTATAAATAGGTACTGATTGAATAACCTCTCCTGCCTGACCTTGCAGAGCAATGCCAGTAGTGGTATTACCTGTTGTAACTTTTGAACCAGCAGGAAGAGTAGCTCCATTGGCAGAAATTTCAATAGTACCTGAGCCATCAGAAGATATTGTAGCTCCCGCTAGATTAATTGTATTGCCTGATAAGTATAAATCTCTAAATCTTTTTGAAGCGGAACCCAAATCATAGGTTTCTGTTGTAGTAGGTAAAATGTGTTCTCCAACTGCTCCAAGATCTACACCTCCTGGAAGTGCAGAGTTTTCCCAATTGCCTGTGGAAGAGTTATATTGTAAGACTTCATTGTCTGCAATCGAAGTAAGTGATACATCATCTAAGCTCTCGACTGTACGAGTAGTTAGTTCTAATATATTTGTGGCTGTATCACGAACGTATAATTTTTTATCGGCAAGATTTACGGCAATCTCACCAGTTTCGAGATTTGAAGTTGTAGGTACGTTACCAGAAGTACTGGTACGTTTCGGTTTGATTACCGCCATTTGGCTCTCCTTTAATGCTATATAGCAGGATTATGGGGGACTTATGTAAGTCCCCTATAGAATTTTAATTAGAATGTACCGCCATCAATTGTATCAGTCCAAGCAGGTGAACCTGAGTCTACACTTAAAAATTGACCAGAAGTACCAATGTTTAATTTAGATACTGTAGTTGAACCACTAGCATATAAAATATCACCCGAAGTATAACTAGATTGACCAGTACCACCATTTGCTTCATCAAGAGTACCAGTAACTTTAGTAGTTAAATCAATACTACCTGCAAGCATTGCATTTGTAATACCTAATGCTTTAACTTGTAGGGCGTCTCCGGAAACTTCAATTGAAGAATCATCAACTGCTACATCTAATGTATTACCTGTTTTAGTAAGTGCATCTCCTGCTGTAACTTGACCAGCACCTGAGAATTGTGAGAAAGCAATCGCTGTAGTACCAACTGTAATATCACCATTTGTACTTACTACAAAACCACTGTCAGCGTTTACGGTACCTTCTTCAACAAATGTAAATGCTCCACCAGAAACTTCTGAATCAGCATCAAAATCTATTGCTCTTGCTGGAGTAGCTCCAACAACATAAATACCATTTTCTGAGCCAGTTGATTGATCTTTTACAAGAACTCTATCCCCATCTACTAAAGTAACACCATCAATAGTATCACCATTATTAAGTGCTGTTGAAATTGTAATATTTCCAGTTGTAGCTGCTCTTACTGAATCTTTTACATCAAGGCCTGTTTTAACTGCATCTACATAGTTCTTTGTAGCTGCATCAGTAGACTGTGTAGGCTCTGCAACACCAGTTACTCTGTTTGAACCCATATCGATAGTTTGAGAACCAGCGATTGTAATACCATTTAGAGTACCAACTGAAGTAATATTTGTTTGAGCTGCAGTAGCTAGAGTACCATTAATATCTCCAGTTGCTGTAATATCTGTTGCTGAAATATCACCAGAACCAAAGTCAAAGTCACCGTTTGCATCTAGTACAACCGCTTCTGAAGCAGTACCTGTACCAATTGCAGCAGTTAGATCTAAGTAATTTAACTCTGTAGTTGAAGCTGTAATACCGTCTAAAGTATTTAGTTCTGAAGCTGTTGCTGTAACACCATCAAGAATATTTAATTCGTTTGTAGTAGCTGTTACACCATCTAATAAGTTTAATTCTGCTGTTGAAGCTGTAATACCATCTAAAGTATTTAGTTCTGAAGCAGATGCAGTAAGACCTAAAGCTGACAGTGAGCCAACATATTTAGTTAATACTTTTTTGAATCCAGTTGCTGAGCCATCATATACTAAAAGGTAATCATTATCACCGTCGATAGATGTTTCTGCAGTTTGTCCTGTGATAAGTGCAGTATTGCCAATACCAGCAATATTATCAATATTGTCTCCGCTAGTACCAATGAATAGAGTATTAGAGCTTTCTGAATAAGCTAATTCTCCTTCGGCCAGCGATGTAGGAGTATTAGTACTCGTACTTCTTTTAATTTTAATTACATTAGCCATTTAAAAATACCCTCCATTCAAGGTAACATCAGTGTATTCACTACCTGATGCGCTTTCTGATAATTGTGCATTAAGTGTAATTTCTTCCCATGAAGTATTACGATACACTTTCAGAACGTTGTTTGCTGTATCGTACCACAAATCGCCTTCTTCTAAGTTTGCGTCATCTGATGCAGGCGCTGTAGCTGATACAAATTTTTGGTCTGCTAGTTCTTCTAGAGCAGCCTGTAAATCTGTTGCTGATATAGTTCCAACTGGAGTTACTGTTACATTTGCAGCATCTACTGCGGAAGCGACTGTAGTTGTCGTTGTTACTACTGTTTCGTCCTCTGTGACAGTTACATCATTACCAACAGTTTCTGTTACGTTTACTGTAATTGACATAATTATAACCCCGGACTAATTGTTGCTCTTCCTTGTAAAAGCCTAGAAGTAATATTTGACGTATCAGTCATATCACAGTCCCAAACATACTCAATATTTGGGTCTAAATCAGCTGTCTGTGCAGCTGTTAAAGATAGTTTTACAGTTCCAGTTGCAGCACTTGTTATGCTATAAGACATTGTTACTGGGCTTTCATCGTAGTAAGATTTTGCTAGTTTTGGTGAAAATGTATACCCACTAATATCTGTATCTGTACCCGAAGGCTGATCGATTGACATGGTTAATTGCCAAGTAGAACCTTGCTCAATAGTAAGATTGTATACGCCAGCCGCCATAATAAAATGTCCTAATAAAAACTTTGTACAATTCGATGTTTATTCGAACTACCATTAATTTGTTGTAAAGGTTCTGTACAAAAAATTTTTGTACATCCTTTCTTATACCCATATTATATCAAAGATGAGGAAAAAAGTCAACCCGTAAATTTTTTAACCCTTTTTCAGTAACTCAATCTCTTGTGCTTGAGCATCAACTAAATCTTTGAGCTCTTTAATTGCTTCAATATAAAGAGCATGTAAAGCGTTATAGTTTACAGCTAAAGAGTCCTCGAGTTTTGACTGCTTTGATACTGCGTCAGGCATTACGCTTTCTACATTCTGTGCTATAACACCTGCGGATCTTGTTCCATCTTTTCTCCATGTAAATTCTACACCATTTAGTTGATAAACTTTATCAACTGCGTCAGTTACTTTTTTAATACCAGTTTTAAGTTTTTCATCAGAAGTAGAACTAATTGTTCCAGCACAAGAAATATCTCCAGAAACTGTTAAATCGTTACTAACTGTTAAGTCTCCGCTAGAATCTAAAGAAGCTGCTACAAAAGTACCATTTGCATCAGTAGCTACCTTCAATTGATTGTTAGAAGTATCATAAAAAAGCTCACCAGCAACAGTACTACCTGTGCCAGATGGAGCAGTTGCTGCACTATTGCTACTTTGAATTGCAGCGAGTGCATTATTAATATCCGAACGTGTTGCCGGAAAAGATTGGTTAGCTATACTATAGTCATGTGTTGCCATGTTTTGTTTCCTATATTAATATCCTACGGCTACGTAATTAAAGTACTCTTGCGAGCCTTGATTAAGATTGCCATCATGAAAAGTTA
>Ga0255772_10005974_pt1 | contig 11192 bp, 6 predicted proteins | sample 071ome_34_FD_179970 | JGI IMG/M metagenome (GOLD analysis project Ga0255772, IMG submission 179970) | Coastal salt marsh microbial communities from the Groves Creek Marsh, Skidaway Island, Georgia - 071411BT metaG (version 2) | ecosystem: Environmental > Aquatic > Marine > Intertidal zone > Salt... | reverse complement strand
TCATTATGGAAAAATCAGGATCTAAAGCGTTACCCGCAATATTAGGTATCCTATTTGTAGCCGCTGCAGCATTTGCAATTAGCCTTTACATCAGCGGAAAGAAAACAGAAGAAGCTTTAAACGCAGAAAAAGCAGAAGTTATTCAGGAGCTTGAAGGGCTTAAGTCAGATTATGACAAGTCTATTCTAGAAACTAACGCGCTTAGCGAAGAGTTGTTAGCTGCTCGTGGCGAGATTGCTAACTATATCGATTCTGTTAAGACATTAAAAGCTGACGTAGCGACACTTTCTAAATTCCGCCGTCAGGTTTACCAGTTAAGAAAAGAGCGCGCTACTTTAATGGCTCGTTTAGACTCTTTAACCGCAAGTAATATTGCACTTCAATCACTTAATGAGGCTACTCAAAAAGAACTTGAGCGTGTTGCAGCATTAAACGATTCTATCGTTCAACAAAATATCATTCTTGAGCAAGAAAATCGTATCGCCGCTCAACTTCGTTTAGAAACTTTAAACGTTCAGGCGGTTAAGGTTAAGAATAACGGAAACTTTAGAGATGTTAAACGTGCACGTCGTACTGATAACTTCAAGGTTTGTTTTACTGTTAGAGATAATGCTATTGCTCAAGCAGGAGATAAGAACTTCTTTATCGAAGTTTTAGGACCTGATGGGAACTTAGTTGGTGCTTCAGAATCAGTTTCTGTTAACAGTCGTACATTATCAGTAAGTAAAGTAACTGCATTCTATTATGAGAATGACACCTTAGATGTATGTGACTATGTGGGTTCTGCTACTGGAGAATTTGCAAAAGGGAACTACATGGTTAATGTTTATGACAACGATCTAGAACTAATCGGAACTTCAAAATTCTTCTTAAAGTAATTTTAAGTTTTACCAACCATAAAAAAGGCTCCCAATTGGGAGCCTTTTTTTATTGCATCTATTTCATAAATTAATGACCGATCATGTCTTCAGGTCGAACAAAACGATCGTAGTCTTCTTCACTTACGTAGCCTAATCGAACCGCTTCTTCTTTAAGAGTAGTTCCTCTTTCATGTGCAGCATTTGCAATTTCTGCGGCTTTGTAATAGCCAATCTTTGTATTTAAGGCGGTGACCAGCATTAACGAGTTATCTAATAGTGTTTTAATTCTTGTATGGTTGGGTTCGATTCCCACCACGCAGTTCACTTCAAAACTATGAGCAGCATCAGCAAGAAGCGTTGCCGACTGAAGTACATTTGCGGCCATCATTGGTTTAAATACATTCAATTCGTAATGTCCTTGAGTACCACCAATGGTAACTGCCACATCATTACCCATAACCTGTGCACAAACCATTGTAATTGCTTCGGCTTGTGTAGGGTTGACTTTACCTGGCATGATTGAACTTCCTGGTTCATTTGCAGGGAGTGTTAATTCTCCAATACCCGATCTTGGCCCTGAAGCCATTAATCGTATATCATTGGCGATTTTATTCAAAGAAACTGCTAACTGCTTTAAGGCCCCGTGAGATTCAACAAGGGCATCGTGAGCAGCTAATGCTTCGAACTTGTTGTCAGCTGTTGTAAAAGGTAATCCTGTAAACTCCGCAATATACTTTGCTACTAAAACATCGTAGCCTTTTGGAGTATTTAATCCTGTTCCAACTGCAGTTCCCCCTAGTGCTAGTTGTGATAGATGATCCAGTGATCGCAATAATGCTTTTAATCCAAACTCTAGTTGGGCTACATAACCTGAAAATTCTTGTCCAAGAGTTAGAGGGGTAGCATCCATCAAGTGTGTGCGTCCGATCTTAACAACATCGTTGAAAGCTTTAGCTTTTTGATTTAAGGCCTCCTTTAAAGAACTGATTTTCGGAATAGATTCTGAAACAATTTTTTGATAGATCGCAATATGCATTCCGGTAGGGAAGGTATCGTTAGACGATTGAGATTTATTTACATCGTCATTTGGACTTAAGGTACGTGTACCCTCGCCGAGTGCATTCCCTTCTAAAACATGTGCTCTATTGGCAATTACCTCATTAACGTTCATGTTACTTTGAGTTCCTGAACCTGTCTGCCAAATAACCAAGGGAAATTGATCGTCTAATTTACCTTCTAAGATTTCATCGCAAACTTTAGCAATGAGATCTCTTTTTGTAGTATCAAGAACTCCTAATTCACAATTTGCATAAGCGGCAGCCTTTTTTAAATAGGCAAATCCATAAATAATTTCCCTAGGCATTGAACCTTGTGGGCCAATTTTGAAATTATTGATGGATCTTTGGGTTTGAGCACCCCAATATACATTCTTGGGAACATGCACTTCACCCATGGTATCTTTTTCAATTCTATATTCCATGATGTATCAATTTGAAATTCAAAGTTAACCACTTCTGCTATTTTTACCTTGATTTATAGTCTTTTGCTTGCAGCCAAATCTTAAAACATCTTATATTCGCGTTATAAATAAAAACTACCATGATTGAATTTGATCAATACTTAGGATTTATAGCCTTTTTGAGCATTCTAACCATAGGATTTTGGTTGATGATATTTCTTTTAACCTTTGTGATTCCTTATTGGTTGACAGGTAGTTTTATTGAATTCCTTAAAGAGAAGAAAAAAGATAAAGAAACTCAGTCTTAATTGACTTAGATAGTATAAAAAAGGCCCGGTATTCCGGGTCTTTTTTATTGAATGCTTTTATAATTTACGGCGTTCCGAATTCAAATTCTTCACCACCGCCACCTTCTCCCATTTCTGGTCTTCGGCGATTGTTTCTTTGACCTTCTTGTTCATTGAAACGATACCTAAAGGTAAGGGTAGCCTGACGCTGTCTCCATTGATTCTCACTTTGTGTGAATACGTTAAACGTTCTCGTTTCAGAGATTCGTTTTCTCTGATTGAACAAATCACTTACGTTAAATGAAATAGAGCCTTTATCATTTAGAATTTCTTTACTCATAGCTAGGTTGACTGAAAGAACTCCTTTGTTGGTTCCCTGTGGATTAACAGATGGCCCTCTGTAGAATGCATTCGTTTGAAAGTTGATTTTTCCAGGTAATGGGAATTGTCCACTGATTCTACTAAACCAACTAAAATTCTCCGTGTCAAAGTTTTGTGTGATTTCTTCGCCTAAACTATTGGTGTAAGAGAAGTCTCCTTGTAATTGTTGCTGAAAAAGATTAATGTTCCAAGAGAATCTCATCCCGCGTTTTGGAGAGTATGAGGTGGTTAATTCTCCTCCATATCTCTGCTCTGTAGCGAGGTTAATCGGACTTCTAAGCTGCACTGGCACACTAACAATCTCACCATCACCCGTATCAATTTCCACGAAATCACCAGTCTCTTGAACTACAAACTGAAACACCCCAGTACTCTTATTATAATAAGCAGAGGTATTCAGCGTCAGTTTCCCAAAACGTTTGAGATATCCTAGATCAAACGCGTTAGAGTAGGTGGGATCAAGATCAGGGTTACCCACAAAGAGGTTGGTATTACTGTTTCGACGTACAAAAGGATTAATAAACCAAGATCGAGGTCTTCTTAGGCGTCTACTGTAGCTTAGAGTCAATTGCTCGGTTTCAGAGAACTCATATCCTACAAAAAGAGATGGAAACCAGTTGGTATATTCTTTTTTGTTATTGTCTTGACCAAAATCACCTGATGAATTGACAGTAATCACCGAATTCTCCACGCGTAGGCCACCTAATAATGATACTTTACCAAATTTATTACCTAATTGAACGTATCCTGCGTTTACATACTCCTTATACACTAATTGATTACTAGTCTTAGGATCTCTTAATAGAAGACCGTTTGCTTCTTCTTGAAGTTGTAATTCAAAGTCAGTGTAGAAGTCATTGAACGTTCCTCGATATCCAAATTCAAATTGCCCGCTATTATTTTTGCCAATTGGGTTGACGTAATCGAATTGAAATAGACGATTAATCTGCTCCTCACTGGTATAGGTTGCTTCGGAAGGAATAAAAATGGTTTCGTCACTTAAAACACTTTCATTAATTCGGGAGTTGGATAACTCCTCACCTGTAGAGTATTGAAAATCAGCTGTTAATTTCTGACCGTCCTTCTTGAAATCTTTTACAAAATTTGCAGAATATTGATAAGTGACATCAGTTTCATCACCGAAATTCGCTCTAAGTCTTGAAATCGTAGGAAGTCGGTTACTATCATAGTTGAAAAAATCTACTGTACTTAGATTTTGTCCGTCACTGTTTCGGTATAAAAAGGTTTGCGTGAAGGATGTTTTTTTACCTAGAAGAAGTTCTAACCCAATATTTGTGTTGAACCCTTCACGAATACGTTCGTTTCTTCCAAATTCATCTTGATAGCTAGCAATAGTGCCGTCAGGGTTGAAATTAGTTTGAATATTAGAAGAATTCCCTGGGTTATTATTACTTCTGTATGAAGTGTTTGAGAATAAATTGAATGATTTTCTCCTGAGGTTTAAATTTAGGTTGCTACCTGTGTTTTCAGGAGTTCCAACATTAACGGTTACTGACCCGTTTAAACCTTTGGTTTTTTCTTGTCTTAAAACAATGTTCAAGATCCCTGCAGTCCCTTCTGCATCATATCTAGCGGATGGGTTAGTAATTACCTCTACCTTTTCTATAGCTTCTGCTGGTAGTTGACGAAGCGCGTCATTACTAAGACCTGAAAGGGCTGAGGGCTTTCCGTTAATTAAAATACGAACACTTTCATTACCTCTAAGCGAAATATTACCCTCTACGTCAACACTTACCGAAGGCACGTTGTCGAGTACATCCGTAACCGAACCTCCCTTTACAGTGAGGTCTTGGCCTACATTGTATACCTTCTTATCTAGCCTTAATTCAACAGTAGTTCGCTCTGCAACGACTTCAACTTCCTCAAGTTGCGCAACATCAGCCTCAAGAGCGATTTGACCTAAATCGGTAGAAGCCGTAAGTCTAACATTCTCTTGAGTATAGGTTTTGAATGACAAGAATTCTACACGAATATGATACATTCCCGGAGGCGTTTCTACCGAAAATTTTCCAGATTCATCGGTAATACCTCCAGTAACTCGATCAGGCATTCGAACACTTTGTAAAACTAGAGTTGCATATTCTAGAGGTTGCCCACTATCCTTATCGATTACACTACCAGTGATGGTAATGGGAGTCATCGTTGGCATTGGACGATTAGGCATTTGAGCCTGGGCACTCAGCATTCCTAGGATACTAAAAAGTGCAACGAAATAGTGTTTCATTCAGAATTGAATTAGTTCTTCTTTTTTTTCTTTTTTTTCTTTTTTTTCTTTTCTGAATTGTCTTTTAGCTTCTTAAAGTTTCGCTCTTTGAGCTCAATGAGTTTCTCATAGGTAGCCAAAGACAACTCTGTTTTCAATCGTTCGTTTTCTAAATCATTTAGTTTTCGGAACGATTCAGTTAGTGTCTTCGGATCTACCTTTAAAATCTGGAGCTCAATTCTTTTTTTCGTGAATTCAAGCAAAATCGATCTCAAAATAGCTTCTTCAAATGGGTCAATAATTAGGGCTTCTTTAACCTTAACCATTTCTAGCTCGGTAATTTCTTCAGCGGTTAATGGAGCATCAGGCTCCGCAGCTACATTTGTTCTTGGAACACTGCTACGCATTCTTCCCATTCCACTGTAGGGGTTATAACCATAACCACCAAAACCACCCATTCCAAACTGTCCTTTGACACTTTCCTGACTGCCCAATACCAATAACAATGCCAAAACGATTTTGAAAACGTTAAAATCTTTTTTCATCTGTATATTTTTAAAATTCATCTTCGGTTTGCTTTTGTCCGTTAGACATTAGAAAGGCTTTTAGGAACAGATCAATTTCACCATTCATTACCGCTTCTACATTTCCTGTTTCAACGCTAGTACGGACATCTTTGACTAGCTTGTAGGGATGCATTACGTAATTTCTTATCTGAGAACCCCATTCAATTTTCATCTTAGAATCTTCGATTTCACGACGAGCTTCCATTCTTTTTCGAAGCTCGATCTCGTAAAGTTGAGATCGTAACATTTGCATGGCTGTTGCTCTATTGTCGTGCTGAGAACGCGATTCAGAACAGCTAATTTGAATTCCTGTTGGCTTGTGAACGAGTTGCACTTTAGTTTCTACCTTATTTACATTTTGTCCACCTGCACCACTAGATCTAGCTGTTGTGATTTCAATATCTGAAGGATTAACTTCAATTGAAATGCTATCATCAACCAAAGGATACACATACACTGATGCAAATGAAGTATGCCTCTTTGCGTTACTGTCAAATGGAGATATACGCACCAATCTATGAACACCGTTTTCCCCTTTGAGCCAGCCAAATGCGAAAGGACCATTAATCTCGATAGTGACTGTTTTAATCCCCGCAACATCTCCCTCTTGAAAGTTGAGTTCTTTGACGCTGTATCCTTGAGAATTAGCCCACATCAAATACATTCTCATGAGCATGGATGCCCAGTCACAACTTTCTGTACCTCCTGCGCCAGCGGTTATTTGAAGGACTGCAGGTAAATCATCACCTTCCTCTGAAAGCATGTTTTTAAACTCTAAATCTTCAATTAGTTTTTCGAGCCCGTTTAATGGTTTGTTGACATCTTCTTCGGTAGCTTCTCCTAGCGAGATGAATTCGGAGAGAACCTCTATTTCACCGTAGAGTTCTTCAGCCTCCTCAAACTGCTCTACCCATGATTCCAGAATTTTGAGCTTCTTCATCTGCTCTTGTGCTGACTTGGGGTCATCCCAAAAACCTGCTACTAGTGTTTTTTCAGTCTCATTTTCGATCGCAATCTTTTTGCCATCTATGTCAAAGATACCTCCTTAACGCACCTAGGCGTTCAAAAAGATCTTTTTGTCGTTCTGTTCGACTCATATCTACTTGGTAAGAATTTCGAACGCAAAAATACTTATTAGTCTCCTGCTATTGTCTAAAAATTGAATAATTTAAACCCTTCAATCTCTTATCAAATGAAAAGACTACAACTTCTAAAAACGTTTTTCCTATTTGTTTTTATTCCTTCAACACTGCTTGCACAAGACTTTAACAGGGTAAAGGATTTAAAGGCTATACCGGGATTTTTAATTACCTATTACGATGAATCAGAGGATCGGTTATTTATGAAAGTGGATCGTCTTGAGGAGGAACTACTTTACGTTACAGCCCTGAGCAGTGGGGTTGGAAGTAATGATATCGGTCTTGATAGGGGACAATTGGGCACGACAAAAGTCGTTTTTTTCAAAAAGGCCGGTAATAAATTGCTCCTTATTGAACCAAATCAAGATTATCGCGCCCTTAGTGAAAATGCGCTTGAAAAAGCTTCTGTAAATCAGGCTTTTGCTAAATCTGTAATCGCTGGATTTACCATTATAGAAACGGCCGAAGATGGATCTATTCTGATCGATTTAAATCCTTTATTGTTAAGAGATGCACATGGAGTTATTGATCGTTTGGCGGCTACTCAACAAGGAAATTATCAATTAGACCTATCTCGTTCTGCACATCACAGAGAACGTTCGAAATCATTTGAGAAAAACATTTTGATAGATGTTTTGTTGACTTTCTCTGGAAAACCTAAAGGCTATGAAATAAGGTCGGTTACACCAGACGCAAGTTTGGTTAGCGTAACTCAAATGCACTCATTTATTGAGTTACCTGAATTGGGCGGTTTTGAGATGAGGTCTTTTGATGCTAGGTCGGGTGCCTATCCATTTCGATTTTTCGATTATGCTTCACCAGTGAATGGAGGTACAGCTAAAGACTTTATTCGCAGGCACCGATTAGAGAAAAAAGATCCCAATGAGGCGATAAGCGAGGCCGTAGAGCCTATTATTTATTATTTAGATAATGGTACTCCTGAACCTGTGCGTACAGCTCTTTTAGAGGGTGGTCGTTGGTGGAATCAGGCCTTTGAAGCTATTGGATATAAAGATGCTTTTCAAGTAAAGATGCTACCAGAAGACGCTGATCCGTTAGATATTAGATATAATGTTATCCAATGGGTTCACCGATCAACAAGGGGTTGGAGTTATGGTTCAAGTGTTACCGATCCTAGAACCGGTGAAATATTAAAAGGTCATGTTAGTTTAGGTAGTCTGAGAATTCGTCAAGATTACCTCATTGCTCAAGGCCTTTATAATCAACCGTACAATAAGTTAAGTGTTCATGAGCAAACCCTATTAGATATGGCCTTGAACCGTATTAGACAGTTATCTGCTCATGAAATTGGTCACACTTTAGGTTTTGCGCACAATTTCGCTGCAAGTACCAATGATCGTGCTTCAGTCATGGATTACCCACACCCACTAGTTTTAGAAGGTGCTGGAGATCAATTTGATTTTAGTGAAGCTTATGATAAGGGAATAGGAGATTGGGATAAAGTGACTGTTGCTTATGCCTATAGCGACTTCGGCGATGGTATTGATGAAAATCAAGCGCTGCAGGAAATATTAGAAAATGCGGAGAAGGCAGGGTTAAGATATTTAACCGATTCAGATGCACGACCTGCTGGCTCCGCAAGTGCTACTGCTCATCTTTGGGACAACGGAACAGATATTACTGAAGAGTTATATCGTTTACTTGACTTAAGAGCTAAGGCAATTAGTCGATTTTCATTGGATAATGTGCCTGAACATTCTCCTATGGCACTTTTAGAGGACGTTTTCGTTCCGCTTTATTTTTCACATCGATATCAAACTGAAGCGGTGTCTAAATTAATTGGTGGCATTGACTATAGTTATGCATACACCGATGCAACAGAGTTTCATGATCAGGTGAGTAGAAAGGAACAAGAAAAGGCATTGAAGGCGCTTATTCGAACACTTGATCCTGAAACTTTAGAAATACCTGAGTATTTGCGTTCTGTTTTTGGACCGAGAACTTATGGTTATAGTAGATCTAGAGAATCCTTCGAATCCAAATTGGGAGTAGCATTTGATCCTTTGGCAGCGGCCGAAACTGCAGCTTCTACGACCTTAAATTTCCTGTTGCATCCAGAAAGAGCCAATCGGGTTTATCAACAAGGCTTATTTGATAAGAATCAGTTATCTCTTCAAGAGATGATTAAGTTATTATTAGATGAAACGGTTCGGAGTATGAATTCGAAGGATGCGTATTACAACGCTATTGAAGAGATTGTGGCTTGGCAAACTTTAGATGGATTGATGAAGTTGTCTTCTTCAGATAAGGTTTATCCGCAGGTGACTGAAGTTATTTTGTTAGAAATGATGAGACTTAAAACCCATCTTGAAAATAGTGCGACCGATCCCACTGCAATTTACTTAAGAAAGCAAGTAGAGCGTTTTATTGGTAACCCTACAGGATATAAGTCTAATGAGTCAACAGTTCGTATCCCTGACGGGTCTCCAATAGGACAAGAGGTAATGTGTAATTTTAGTTGGAATTAATTAGTGGAGCACCTTTATACCCCCCCCAAAGCACCGAAGTACCCCAAAAAATTAGTAAAACATAGTCACGAAAGGGAAGACCCTTTTTACTGGATGTGTGATCGTGAACATCCCGAGCTTTTAGACTATCTCAAGAAAGAAAACGAATATTTTAATCGCGATACTACAAATCTTGAACCTTTTAGGGAATCTCTTTACAAGGAGATGAGAAGTCGAATTAAGGAGGACGATCGTTCGCTCCCTCTTTTCAAAAACGGGTTCTGGTATCAAAGTGAATATCGAGAAGGTAAAGAGTATCCGATTTATTCGCGTTTTAAAAACGAAAACGGAGAAGGTAAGGAATTGCTTTTCGATGTTAATAAGTTGGCCTCTTCTTTTTCGTATTACCATTTTAAGGGACTGAAAGTGAGTCCTAATAACCAACTTGCCTTATATGCTGAGGATACGGTTTCACGAAGACAGTATACCTTGAAAATTAAAAATTTAGAGACGGGTCAGTTTCTAGATGATGTTATCGAAAATACTACCGGAACCGCATGCTGGGCCGCAGATAACAAAACTTTCTTCTATGTAAAGAAGGATCCCCAAACCCTCCGAAGTTATCGAGTGTATCGACATCAAATAGGTCAGAACTTAGTAGAGGATGAGTTAGTTTTTGAAGAAAATGATGAAACTTTTAATGTTGGAATTTTTAAACCTAAAAGCGAAGATTACATTTTCATAGTATCGTCTTCAACGCTAACTACAGAATATCGATTCATCAAATCGGATGATCCGAACGCGCCATTCCGTGTTTTTTCGAAGAGAGAGCGAGGCTTAGAATATAGTCTTGACCATTACCAAGATCACTTTTACTTGCTTACCAATAAGGACGGAGCCACCAACTTTAAATTGATGAAAACTTCGGTTTTAGCTACCGAAAGTGACTATTGGGAAGAATTTATTCCACATCGACCAGAGATTCTTTTAGAAGATGTTGAGTTTTTTGAAAAATTTTATGTCCTATCCGAGCGAAAAAGAGGATTGACATCTTTGCAGATTCATCATTGGGAGGATCATTCCTTCTATACAGTTGCTATGGAAGGAGAGACCTATGTTTGCGATATTCATGAAAATCCTGAGTTTAAAACGACTAAACTTCGCTATTATTATAATTCAATGACGCGCCCGGGAACTGTCTATGAAATAGATATGGAAACCCGCGAAACTCGATTGCTAAAACAGCAAGAAGTATTAGGGGGTTATTCTCCTTCAGATTATATTTCTGAGCGAGTTTGGATAACGGCCAGGGATGGTGTTTCAGTACCTGTATCTCTGGTAAAACATAAAGATACCCCAAAGAGTGCACCTACGCTCATATATGGATATGGTTCTTATGGACACACCATCGATCCTTATTTTTCTTCTACAAGACTTTCATTACTTAATAGAGGTTTTGTGTTTGCGATAGCTCACATTCGGGGTGGGGAATACCTTGGTCGTGAGTGGTACGAGACCGGTAAGCTAGAACTAAAGTGTAATACGTTTAATGACTTTGTTGACGCTTCAAAGGGTCTTATTTCTTTGGGCATCGCCAAAGAAGATCGTTTATACGCTATGGGGGGTTCGGCTGGTGGACTTTTGGTTGGTGCGGTGATCAACACCAACCCAGAATTGTATCATGGGGTAATTGCCGCGGTTCCTTTTGTGGATGTAGTAACTACGATGCTAGATGAGGATATTCCATTGACCACGGGTGAATACGATGAATGGGGAAATCCTAACGATCCTAAATTTTACCAAATTAT
>Ga0255772_10005971_pt1 | contig 11195 bp, 13 predicted proteins | sample 071ome_34_FD_179970 | JGI IMG/M metagenome (GOLD analysis project Ga0255772, IMG submission 179970) | Coastal salt marsh microbial communities from the Groves Creek Marsh, Skidaway Island, Georgia - 071411BT metaG (version 2) | ecosystem: Environmental > Aquatic > Marine > Intertidal zone >... | reverse complement strand
CGGAACTACTTTCCGAAGGCATCTGTGCTGATAGAGTAGAGTGCCTTAATCCATATTTTGCTATGTCTTTTCTAAGACTTTCCCATGCCATCCTCTGTTTGTGTGGCACGATCTCGTCAATCTCTTTTTTGTAGTGGTCTATGGGCAGTAGGCCATCCGCGTATTTGGTCCTCTCGAATCCCTCACACTTGCCCTTCTCCATCGCTATGTTGCAACTGGCTCTCAGCAGGTAGTATTGGAATGCCTCTGACAGTCTGTCCACTAGTTCCCAGGCACCTTTCTCGTTGTATTTCACACCGTTCTTGGCCAGGTAGTGTGCCAGTCCGATGTATCCGATACCAAGTGATCTTCTTTTCTTGGTTGATACTTCGGCGGCCTTCACTGGGTAATCTTGATAGTCTATGATCTGTTCCAGTGCTCTCACTGATAGATCACATAGATTTTCTAATTCGCCCACATCTCCCAACTGTCCCACGTTGATCGCTGACAATATGCAGAGTGCTATCTCGCCCTGGTCATCGTGTATGTCCTGTATAGGAGTTGTGGGTAGTGTTATCTCTTGACAGAGGTTACTCATTGATACCTTGTCCTTGAAACTAGAGTGTGAGTTACAGTGGTCCAGATTCATGATGTAGATACGTCCAGTCTCTGCTCTCTCCTTCAATAGGTCGAAGAACAGGTCCTGTGCCGGCACCTTCTTCTTGGGGATGGTCTTGTCTGCTTCATACTTTAAGTAGAGGTCATCGAACTCTTCTGTGCCGAATGCTTCGTACAGTCCTGGGGCCATGTGTGGAGATATCAAAGTGATATCTTCCTCGTTCATGAATCTCTCGTAGAACAATTTACTAATCTGTATAGAGTAGTCCATACGTCTGACCCTGTTGTCTTCCGTGCCCTTGTTGTTCTTCAACACAAGGATGTCTTCTATCTCTGGATGCCATATCGGGAAGTGTACTGTCGCGTTACCTCCACGCACTCCGTTCTGTGTACAACATCTTACTGTGCTTTCGAATTTCTTTAGGAACGGGATGACTCCTGTGTGTTGGACCTCCCCTCCCCTTATCTTGGAGTTGATTCCTCTGATACGTCCTGCGTTGATTCCTATACCAGCACGTCTGGCAACATATAATCCGATTGCCATGTCCGATGAGAATATACTTGGAAGTGTGTCGTCACTGTCGACCAAGACACATGAAGCGAACTGTCTTATCGGAGTCCTGACACCTGCCATCACCGGTGTTGGAATGTTTATCTTGTGCTGTGATATCGCATCGTAGTATCTCTTCACATACTGCATCCTGGTCTTTTCAGGATAGTCGGCAAATAAAGTTGCGGCGATCATCATGTACATGTCCTGTGGCGTCTCGTACAGTTGTCCTGTTGATCTATCTTGAACTAGATATTTGTCACAGATCTGTCTTAATCCCGCGTATGTGAATTTGAGATCCCTGTCTCTGCGGATCCATGTGTTTAATTTTTTTATTTCTGTCTTGTTGTATTTCTCTACGATGCCTCTGTCGTAAACTCCTAACTTGATGTTTCTCAGTATCAGTTTCAACAACGGAATGTATTCGTACTGACCGTGTGCTTCTTTCCTCACGTCATAGGATAGCAATCTGGCCGCCGCGAACTGGTAGTTGGGTGCTTCCAATGATATCAGATCGTTTGCTGATCTCACTAGAACATTTTGTATGTCCTTGGTGCTCATGCCATCGTAGAACTGTATGTTGGCGTTCATCTCGATCTGAGAACTGGACACGCCAGACAATCCCTCACAGGCCTCCTCGACCACGAAATGGATCTTGTTGATGTCCAGTGGTTCCAGCCTGCCGTCTCTTTTCTGTACTTGGATTGTAGAAGAATTCGTGTTCGGCATTAAGACTTTATAATTTTTTTTCTTGAGTTTCGTTTTAATTGTATCCATATTTATCCTAATCCGTTGTTATCTGAAATCGAAAAAAAATCCTAAACCAGGAAAGGCGTAGTCTTTCTTTGATTTTCTTTATGTGCTTATATTACTACAGACGGATACGGATGTCTATCAGTTTGTGTGGTATTATGTGATGATGGTGGTCTGGTAATCTAAAGTGGCGTCACTACCTGTACTTGTAGTCGTGTACTTCAAGACAACAGTGTTTGTCACTGAACTTCCGTCGGTCTTTTGATCCACGGTCAGATCAACACCAACGTCGCTTCCGCTTTCGGTGAAGGTGTCGTCATAGTTGACACCATTGGTTGAAGCACTGACAATCAGTTCTCCGGTCCTGTCAAGTGTGCCCCTGACTATCTTGTATTTGATCCTAAGTCCCTTACCTGCCAACGCTGGATATTCGTTTATGGTGGCCCCCGATGTTGCGTCTGTCAGTGTAATAGATTTTATCGCTTTTTCCTGTATACCGATTCCTTGTAGTTCCGGTGCGGCGTTGAGTTCCGAACTGCCGTCTGCTCTACGAAGGTCCGATCTCTCGAAGAAGTCCAAAGTAGAAGTACATTCATCGTTGTCAAACTGTAGCACAGGTACTTCTCTGATTGAACCAACACCTTCGAAATTGTTACCAACTGTTGATGCGTACCAGTTACCTGAACTTATTACATTTCTAGTGCCTATTCCTGTGGTGGAACTAGACTGCTTGACATAGATTGCCTGTTGTCCTATTGTGCTCCAACTGTTACCTGTGAACTGTATATCTCTTGGTCCTATTGTCAAACCGTTTGTGGAACCGTCCATGGCCTCACCTAGTATGGCTCCGTAATAGGCAGTGCTGAAATCACAATCATTGAATCTAACGTTGGTAACATCATAACTGAAATCCACTAATCTAGCGAATGCTGTGAACTGGCAATGATTGAAATAGATGTTCGCACAAGGTAGTGCTGTTGTTGATCTAACCGTTACGCCTTTTGATGTTGATACATCTGCTCCTCCTACCGCATACGTTCCTTGGAACCTGCAGTTGTGGAAATATATCTTTGTGGTGTTGTCTATGGACACTCCGCCGTATCCTGATGCGTGTGTGTTCTTGAACGTGATATTTGAGATCTGAATCTGTGTTGGAACAGTCGCTCCTGAATTTCCTATAGCACCATACACGTTGCCGTCGTCGTCTTCTGTGACCGCCACTGCGTTGGCACCCGAGTTTGAAACGATCGTCTTGTCTGGCCCTTCACCAACTAGGTGTGCGTATGGTGGGATTGTCAGTGCCGATGTGATAAGATACACCCCTGCCGGGAACAATAAAGTTCTTCTTGATCTTGTGTCGTTTTCGTCTGTGTTTGAATACAGTTGGTCCAGTGCCCTCTGGATGGCGGCTGTGTCATCTGTTGAGTTATCTCCCACAGCGCCAAACGCCTTGACTGACACTGTGTCGTCTAATCTCTGTTGTAGTGTCCTCTGGAAGTCAACTCCGGATCCTGTTGTTATTGGGGTAGACTCGCCCAGGTATCCCTTGTAGACGTAATTTAATGCTGTCGTGAAACTGCTGGATCCCGACGTCACGATCTCTGTGTTGCCCACCGCCGGTGCACCGTCGGCTATAGTTCCATTACCTATGAAAAGTCTCTGTTCGTCAATGACCCAGCCCAGTTCTCCCGCGGCTAATTGCGGTAGATCCGTTCGTTTTCCACGTCTGTGCTGTATTCTTGAAATCTGTACTATCGGCATATACTGTTATTTAGTATATTTTTGATATGCGTTTATTGTAGTTTTTTTTTGATCTTTTGCGCCAACTCTTTGTGGGCTTCAGTGTTGACGTGGCCGCCTATGCAGAAGTATGGGTGTTCCATATTGTCCACCTGTGGGAAATTGATTGTTTTTTCTTTGAGATTTTTAAAAGTGTCCGTTATCATTTTACTATATATTTTTTCCTGTTTCATCATGGATTGTATTTCATTAAATGTTCCGTTGTTTATAATCCACCAATCAACAGTGTTATGGTGTGATTTCACATAGGCAATGAGTGTAAGGACACAATTATACCACAGAAGCAAGTTACTTTCTTGTGTGCTGTGGGACAATCTGAACTTGTAGTACCCCATATATTCTTCCCCAATTTCACTATCAGAGATAAAGTCTACCCATTTGTTGTTCACGTACTCACACCAACGTTCTATCCCGGTTGGCTGAATAAAAATTATGCTTTTTTGATCAGTATTTTCAAGGTAATGTATTACACGCCGTTGAATGGACTGCATACTTGATCCACTGACGCCGTGGTTGATTCCCCCCAGCAGACCCGCATAGGAATATTGTCGCTCCTCTTCACGAAGTTTTTTTTGATCCACATGATTTAATGTGGGGCGTTGACGTTCATGAGCGGGTAATTTTATCCACTCTCGGAAATTTTTATACCTTGGGTAGTTACCAACATATTTCCAGTCTACTAATTCGTCCCCGGCCGTGAAACTATCGCCAAAAAAATGTAGAGGGTACTGTGTCATAATATCTTTTTATAGTACTCTTCGAGCTTGGCGTACCATTTGCCACACCACTTGTCATAATCATCTATCTCGAATGTTTGATATTCATTGTTCTGTGTGCATATAAAGATACGTCCGGTCTGGATGTCCGTGTCATAGGTCTTGTTGTGTGCCTCCGCATAGGCCACTAACTGCAGGAAGTAGTCTTCCACCCATTCCTTTTTCTTCAATCTGCGTGACTGCTTGAAGTCCATTATGGCTGGTGCGCCTTTAAACACTCCCACCAGATCCGTGGTCCCCGCGTACAGTTCTGGGTAGTATAGTGAAACCTCTGACCCCCACACCTCAGTGACATCTGTCAATCCGTTGTCTATGATGACATTGGCCATTGCGTGTGCCTTCTGCTGTATTAGATTGGATCCTGGAGTCCTGTCCTCACCTTTCACGTGTCGCTCTAGGCTACGGTGCATCACCGTTCCTATGTTGGCGCTCTCTGTTGAGATCCGCTGTGCCTCCTGTTCACCCACACGCTTACGCCACTCCATGAGATGCGTCATGTCCTTGGTGGCGCTTAACACCGTGGTCACGCTGGGCACTTGCCTGCCGTCTGGAGTCTCGTAGTGCCTCTTGCGATCCTTGGTCACCCTTGCGAGCTCGCCGTAGGGGAAACGTTGATTGTAGGTTATGCCCTTGTCCACGAGCACGTCTTTTGGTATTTTCATTGTTATATTGTATATTAATTCAACGATTTTGTCAAAGACTGTTCTAGATCAGGTAATAATTGTCTCCATGTTTTTTTAACATTCCTAAATTGATCCTGTTTGTCATTGTATTTGACGAATGCTTTCTGCAACTCCAGGTACTTCTCTGGTTTGTGCTGGTCCCTTCTCAGTTCCTTTATAATATTATCATAGTTTTGATCAAATTTGTATTTTGACAACTTGTCGGCCACCTGCAGTCTCCATTCACGTGGTGCCATGTTGGGATTGCATATCAGCGGATACCAAACAGTTGCCAACCAAGTGAACCCATATCTTTCGTTCAATTCTCCTCCGCACCAATCCTTCCACCACTTGATGATTTCATCCAGTTGATCTATGTTCAGCAGTTGTATGGCAGGGCTGAGTGTGATGTTACCGTTGTGGCCTAGGTTACTCCTGTAGAATTCTAGGCTTTCCAGGACCTTGTCCCATCGACTTGGGTATCTGATGTATTCTGTCCTTTCACCCAAGCCATCCACGCTGGCCCATATTGTCCATTGCTCTAATTTTGCCAACCACTTTGTCAGCCTTGGATTGGTGTTGGTTAGGTTAGTGACCACGGTCACGGTCTTATTTCCTAGTGTTCCTCGTTGGTCGCAGTACTCAAACAATTCATAGAACTCTGGTATCAGTGTGGGCTCACCACCTATCACATTAAGATGTCTTATATTGCTACTGATGTGTTCGAACATCCTCAATTTGAACTCGTTGTTCTTGTACCATTCTTGTTTCTTTCCTAGTTCGTTGGTCCAGTTATTGACGTTGGCACCTTGTTCTTTGACCCAATGCAACCATTCAGGATCTTGTTCACCGATGTCTTTGGTCTCCATGCCGTGCATGTGGCTGTACATCTGACTACACATCTTGCATTTGAGATTGCATATGTTTCCCAGTTGTATCTGCATCGTAGTAGCGCTCTTTTGATATGTGCCATCGGGTAAAGTATCTTTTATAAACTTATCCATGCCCGTCGTTGATCGTAAACTCTGTGTACCTTGCTCTTCCTGTCTGTAACACCTTTCACAATCTCTGATCTTTTCTCCAGCAATCATCCTCCTACGTATGTCCTTCATGCGATTGCTGTTCCAGTATTCTTCTATACTGTGTTTGCTGGCATCGAACAGGGTGTAGTTGTTATCGGTAGGAAGATCTTGTATGGTGGTACAGCACAGTCGCATCTTACCGTTGGGATGGATATAGTTGTGGTTGAAGGGCTTGTCACAGAAAACTTTGCTCATCATACTTTTCTCATGAATTTAGTTTTGTCATCGAAATGGTATTCCGTGAAGTTTTTGGTGGGCACGCCAAAGTCTTTGAAGAACTTGTGCGTGGCATTTATTTTTTCTGTGACATAAGATTTAAAGCATAGGATGTTTTCATAATGTGCAACAATCTCGTAGTCATCTCCTGGTTCCGTGCCATTGTTGTCAAAAGGTATGGCAATGATGTTATGCTGATTTTCTGCGAGTAGGTCATTGTAATAACTCATGTGTGCTTTGACTTCAGGTGATTGCGATCCCATGGCCAAGAAAATTGTTGGCTTGCCGTATATGTTGTCCTCATGTACAAGACCCAGTCGCAGGGAATTCAACTGATATACTTTACTTTTATAAAACATGTTAGTAATTATAGACTATTTTCGTCTGTTCATCGCGGACCTGGCCATCTTCTTGACGACATCAGTTGAACCCTGGTCGTCGTAGTCCATGGCGGGATCCTTCTCCGCCTCGGCGTCGGTCTTGATTATGATCTTCTCGTTGTCGAAGTCCGCCACCACGTTCTTGAGGTCACCGTCCGCGTCATAGATCCTCTTGAACACGTCGTAGTTGAATGCCGGGTATCCGGTATTGCTCATGATCTGCTTGACCGCGTCCATGCTGATCTCACTTGACTCATCCCGCTCGTCCGCGTCACCCTTCATGTTCATTAATACGTTGATGATCGCTGACTCCAGGTCAGTGTCGCTCTTGTTGAATTCGAAAAATCTCACGGGACTACTTCCCGGCTAGTTTGCTGTAAAGCCTGTTGGAAGCCTCGAACACTTCCTTTGATTCTCTCTGCTCACGGCCTTCTGGTTCCGTGCCACCCGCTTCTGCGTCAGAGGCCCCAAACTCGTCTGTCTCTTCTCCACCCTCGGAGTCCAGTGAGTCTAGGTCTGTGTCCATGTCCGTTGCCATCGTGTCATCTGCGCCCATAGGGTCTGAAACCTCTTCTTCTCCGGTCAATATTCTTACACCGTTGTCTAGCTCTTGTCTAGTTGTCGTCAAAGTGGCTTCCGCCTGTTCAATCGCTGGTTGGATCTTCTGTAGAAATGCGTCCGCCTTGTCGGCGCCCATCTCGTCTCTGATTCTGTCCGCCAACTCCAGCATGCCTTCTGTCTTCATTGATGCTAGGTCTTCCAGGAATGATGTCACCTTGTCCATCATGTCCTTCGCGGCCAATATTAATTCTGATTGCTCTTCAACACCTTCTTTGGTCATTATCTTCTGTACCACTTTCTTCTCTTCTTGGTCCAGTGCCTGACCTTTGTCCAGTTTGGCTTTGGCTGATAGTGCCGTTGTTGCCACCTTGGTCATTGGGTCGTTCATGTTGCCACCGTACTCGGCCAATTTGCGCTCATTGATGGCCTGGTTGATGATGTCCAGCATCATCTGGTTCTTCTGATACTTGTCATCTTTGAGTTCTCTGCCGAAGTGCGTGTTCTGTGTGATCTCGTGGATCTTGGTCCTCACATGGTTGGCGTAGTCCTCCAGTTCCTCCTTGGTGAACTGTGAGAGATCCATGGTCTGGTTGAATCTTGATTCGAATTCTTTAAGCAGTGATTCTGTTGTGATCGGTTTTGTAAGTTCTAAGCTCTTCATACGTGTTTATTTATTATCTATGCGCCGAACGTGTCACTGAAAATCATCTGTATCCTCGACTTGCACTCGTCCGCTAGGCGGTTTGCGACGTCCAATCTGTCCCAGTAGATGTCCTCCATGGCCTCGTCCTTGTTCTTCTGTGCCTCCTTTATCATGCGCTTGGCGTTCTGTATGTCGAACAGTTGTGAGGCGAACTTGGTGTCCAGTTCCATGAGATTGGTGGGCACGTTCTTGCCGTCCGCCAGGTGATGTGCCACCAGTATCGCGGTCTGTTTTAGGTTTATGTCTTCGTGTATGATAGTGGCCTCCAGCATGTCCGCAATGACATATGCGTATCGGGTGCCTGTGAGTTTCTTGGGCACGATGGCTATGTTGCCGATCAGGATGCCCTTGGAGAACTGCTTGGGCAGGTGTCGGAACGGTCTCCGTGCCTCTTCCCGTCGTGCGAGTTCCGCCAACTTGTTTTTGAGGCCGTATGCTTCTATCTGTTTTACCAGTTCTGATCTATTTTTTTGTGTCATTCCGAACGATCCTAATCTGTCTATTTAAAGCGTATTGGACGTCGGTGTCAAGTTTCTTCCTGACGAATATGGCCTTGTCGGCCAGGCGCTTGGCCCTGTCTTGCTGTTCCGGTGGTAATTCACCGCCTCGGAATGATTCTGATCGGTGTTCCAGTATGAATGCCATGTCTTCCTCTGTCACGAAGACCTTTACCTTTGGTGCTATCTGTATGAACATGTGTGTTTGCTGTATATGGCTTGGCTGTTAGCCTGGCATCTTCATCAGGATCACTACCACTGTTGATAGTAGTCCCGCCACCACTGTGCCTGCCGTTGCTATGATGGTCTTGGTTGTTGACTTGTGACTGGTTGACATATCGTCGTTCATCTTGGCCAGTCTCAGTTCGATCGCACTCAGCCTGTCGTGTAGGCCCTTGTACCTCTCCGAACAGAGGTCCACGTGTGCTTCTAGGTTTGTCTTTTCTAAATCTGTTGTACTCATTAATCTTATGTACTCTCTCAACTCCTGTTTGATCTCTCTGATCTCCGCTCCTAAAGCCTGGAATTGTGCCTGTGTCATTGCCTGTGCTAGCCTTAATAAGTTTTGTAGTGTGTGCCTTAATCAAGTATTATTTATCGATTGGACCCGCGTATGAAAAGTACGTGTTTTTGCTCACGGGCGTTATGGTGTCGAAGGTGCTCAGGGGGAATGTCACGGTCTCCTTGCAGAAAGACAGTATGGGCACTTGGTGGAAGTCCTCCGTCAACCGTACTACAGGATCATGTACATCGCCGTAAAGGCCTGATTGCTCTGTGAAGAACTGGAAGTGCCACGTGGTCTGTCGGCCTTCATAGAACGATCCAAACATGTGATTCTTGAGGCTCTGTGTCTCAATCCGCTGTGGTGGCAGTTCCCATGTGATGTTTGCCCTCATTTGTAGCAGTTGTAACATGGTATTGAAGTTGCTGTTCTGGTTGCGGGCGATGCCCAGGCTGTGCTTGTCGTGTATGACCTCTCCGGCCGCTGTCTTGAACGGGAACGCCTGTTTCAGGTTGCCGTTGTCCGTGATGTCGACTAATGTGTGTATTCTGTATTCGTGCATACCGATATTTAAGCCACAAAAAAAGGGCGGAGCCAATTAAGGATCCGCCCTTTGGTATTACTAAAAATTAAGCAAATTTTAGTGTAGTCTTGATTGTAGCCGCAACTGTACCTGATGCAAAGTTAACACCGTCAACTGTGCCTAGGTTAATTAGGTCTTCAACCATAGCCGCCGCAACTGTGCCAGTTACTGTACCGTCTGCTGATTTGTAGTCTGATCCAGCTAGGTCACCTTCCATGATGATGTCCATTTTAGTTCCAGTGTCATAAACCGCACCTGCTAATACGATGTTACCATAACGTGTTACAACGTTTAAGATTGCTTCCATGGCCGCTCTTGAACCGTCTGCGTCAACGTCCCAATCTAAGGCTACCATTGTTATTTCTTTCCCGTAGAATCTATTTTCACCAATGATGTTAGCTACTACCGGATTTACTTTACTTGTTCCTGCTGTGTTTGCCATTTTTAATCCTCCTTTTTATCTGATTTTAATGACTGCGATACCGCTCAGGCATCACGTTAAAAGTATTTATGGGTTTGTTTGGTAAATTATGCTGTAATATTAAGATTTCAGCCACACTTCATCACTTTTGGTGCGAATCTCACATCTATAGCCCAGATTCTTCAAGATCTTCTCCGCCACACGCACCACTTCCGGTCTCTTGGCACGTTTCATCTCTATGTTGATCACAGGAGTGTTCTGGGCGATAGTCTCTTGGGCACCCTTGATTAGCAGATCCTCGTAGCCGTCGACATCTATCTTGATGAAGTCTATGTCAGTCAATTTAAAAGTGTCCAGCATTTTGATCTGTATATTACCTGGAGTGCGATCAAGTTTCTGATGCAGTGGTTGGAGGAACGTAGCAGTGTGCTCTGAATCACCTAGTCCAACTTCGTGTAGCACCGCGTTCCGGTCTGTGGGTATGTTTTTCTTCCAGCACTCTATGAATATAGGATTGGGTTCGAAGCAGTGTACCTGTTCAAAATCCTGCATCAGGCTCCTGGTCCACATGCCCACGTTGGCTCCTGCGTCCACGCAACCACGCCATGATTTTATGTGTTTGTAGGCCTCGCGCCTCAGTTCTGATTGCCCATCACCTGCGTTCTCTATAAAAGTGGGTTCGGTGTGCTGTCCATTGTAGGCCACCCAGAAGTCTCTGCCTGTTGGGTATGTCATTTTTTTCCTTTACATTTTTTACAGTCACAGTCTGGGCAGTCCTGGCATTCGGTACAAGACTTGCCACAGTGCTGTTCACAGCCGCATTGTTCACAGATGTGTTCGATCATCCTTATAGTTCCTTGAATTTCCTGTGTAGGTCCGTATTGGGCAGTTTGGCCTGTAGTTGCTGTTGTAGCCTGTGGAGTGTCTGCAGTTTCAGTCTGGATTCCAACCTGTTGTAGTTGGCCACTGACCTCCTGATGTTCTTAAGGTTGGCATCTGTTATGTTCAAGGCCCGTTCCAGTTGTGTTAGATTCCGGTAGTGCTCCTCCCATGTCCTCATGTACCTACGAAGAGCCATCACTGGTACCGGTTGCCTCTGCCTCATGGCCTGT
>Ga0255772_10005968_pt1 | contig 11197 bp, 8 predicted proteins | sample 071ome_34_FD_179970 | JGI IMG/M metagenome (GOLD analysis project Ga0255772, IMG submission 179970) | Coastal salt marsh microbial communities from the Groves Creek Marsh, Skidaway Island, Georgia - 071411BT metaG (version 2) | ecosystem: Environmental > Aquatic > Marine > Intertidal zone > Salt... | reverse complement strand
CAAACATCACAGTTAATCATTGGTATAGGGCAGCCCCAAAATCTTTGTCGTGAAATTCCCCAGTCACGTATACGGAAATTAACTTTCATTTTTCCTGCACCAATTTTTTCTAGAGCTTCGGCAATTAATATTTTGGCATCTTCATTATCATGTCCATCAAACTGACCAGAATTAATTAAATCACCGTTACCGGTATGGGCAAATTCATCTATATCCTTGCCATCGATAACTTGCTTGATCGGTAAATTATATTTTTTGGCAAAGTCAAAGTCTCTATCATCGTGAGCTGGAACTGCCATAACAGCACCTTCACCATAACTAATTAGTACATAATTTGCGATCCAAATGGGTATATCTTCATTATTAAGCGGGTGCTTGGCGTAAAGACCAGAAAAAATACCTTTTTTTTCAGCTTTTGCAAATTCTTCTTCAGAGACCCCAGATTGATTACAACTTTTAATAAATGAATTTATTTCATTATTATTTTTTGCGAGCTCTTTGCTAATATCGTGCTCTGGAGCAATTGCAAGATAGGTAGCTCCCATAAGGGTATCTGGCCTTGTAGTAAAAACTTTTATTTTATTGTTTGAATTTAATTGAAAATCAATTTCACACCCATGGCTTTTACCAATCCAATTTTTTTGCATGAGCTTAACTTGTTCTGGCCACATATCTAATGACTCAATTCCATCAAGTAGTTCATCCGCATAGTCTGTAATTTTCATGAAGTATTGAGGAATATCCTTCTTTTCAACGGGAGCCCCAGATCTCCAGCCCTTCCCATCAATTACTTGTTCATTAGCAAGGACAGTTTGATCGATAGGGTCCCAGTTCACACTTGCTGTTTTTTTATAAATTAAACCTTTATTAAAAAGTTGTATAAAAAACCATTGTTCCCATTTGTAATAAGAAGAATCGCATGTCGCTATTTCTCTATTCCAGTCAATTCCTAAACCTAATTGTTTTAATTGAGCTCGCATATGATCAATATTTTGATAAGTCCAGGTATCAGGGGCAGTATTATTTTGAATAGCTGCATTTTCTGCTGGCAAACCAAATGCATCCCAACCCATTGGCTGCATCACGTTGTAGCCATTCAACTTTTTAAATCTTGCAATTACATCACCAATTGTGTAGTTACGGACATGACCCATATGGAGCTTTCCACTGGGATAGGGGAACATCGATAAAACATAAAATTTCGTCTTCGAATCATTATCAGGGGCTTTAAAAGTATGGTTTTCATCCCAACTTTGTTGGGCTTTTATTTCCAACTCTTTGAATGGGTAGTCTTGATTCATTATTTATTCAATAAATTTTCTAGGGCATGATTAATTTCTTCAGGTTTTTTCTCTCCATCAACCTCAATAAAATGAGGTTTATTCTGTAATGATGAATTCTTATAGAAATTAATAAGTGGTTCAGTCTGTTGATGGTAGGTATCAAGTCTTTTAACAATGGTTTCTCTACAATCATCATCTCTAATTATTAAAGGCTCTCCTGTGACATCGTCTATACCCTCAGTTTTTGGTGGGCTATATTTAACATGATAAATTCTTCCAGATGCAGGATGAACTCTTCTACCACCCAATCTTTCAATAATAACTTTGTCAGAAACATTAATTTCAATAACTAGTTCGATATTAATTCCTGCCGCTATTAATGCCTCAGCCTGAGGAATTGTTCGGGGAAAACCATCGAATAAAAAACCATTTTTACAATCATCTTTTAATATTCTTTCTTTGACTAAATCAATAATGAGCTGATCAGGTACAAGCTTCCCACTATCCATAAATTCTTTTGCTTTTTGACCCAAATCAGAATTATTAGATACAGCTTCACGGAGCATATCACCAGTAGAAATTTGTGGAATTTTGAATTTTGCTTTTAAGAAATTTGACTGGGTACCTTTTCCTGCACCAGGAGCACCTAATAAAATTATTTTCATTGTATTGCTTTCCAAAGAATAAAATTATATCAGTTTAGAGGTATTTTTTTTTGAAAAATATAATTTTCAATACTAATATAATCTTCAACTGAAAGGCACTCAGGCCTTAATTCAGGGTTAATATTGCAACTACTAAAATCATCTAATGTGAGGATATTTTTAAGATTATTCTTTATTTTTTTTCTTTTTTGTTTAAATGATTGGCGCAAAAGTAACTCATATGCGTCATGACTGAAAACTTTTAAATTACTTCTCTTAAGCGGCTTTAATTTTACAATGCTTGACCTTATTTTTGGAGCTGGGTCGAATGACTCTGGGCCAACGTCAAATAAAAGATCAATTTTAAAAAAATATTGAAGAAATGCTGATATTCTTCCAAAATTAGAATTACCTTCAGGGCTTGAAATTCTATCTGCTACTTCTTTTTGTAACATAAAGTAGTAACTTGTTTTTTCATTAGGGTTTTTGGTTATCTTAATTAGAATTTCTGAAGAGATATAATAGGGAAGATTACCAATAATTTTTGTATATTCAGAAAAAAAAATGTCTTGAATATCTAAAACGTTTTTTTTAATTAATTTAATTTTCTTATCTTGATTACGTTTTCCAAGAAAATTAATCATATCCTCATCTATTTCAATAACATCAATTGAATCTGTAAATTTTAGGATTTCAAAGGTGAGCGCCCCCATCCCTGGACCTATCTCAAGAATTTTATCTTTAGGTTTGGGGGCAATTGATTTAATAATATTATTAACAACAGATAGATCAATTAAAAAGTTTTGACCAAATTTTTTTTTTGCTTTGACCATTACGATAATTTTATTGCCAATTTTATAGCTTCAAAAAAGCTGGAAGAATCAATTTTTTTTGTTCCTACAATATCGTAAGCCGTTCCATGGTCTACAGAGGTCCTTACAAATGGCAGGCCTAGGGTGATATTTACTCCTTTTCCAAATGAAAGAGCTTTGAATGGAGCAAGCCCCTGATCATGATACATTGCCAAAAATACATCATATTTTTCTATATTTTTATTCACAAACGCAGTATCTGCTGCCACTGGCCCATTAATAGAGATTTTTTTACTTTTAAATTCATTAATAACTGGCAATATTACTTTTTTTTCTTCATCACCAAACTCCCCATTTTCACCAGCATGAGGATTAAATCCAGTAACCAAAATCCTAGGATCTTTCATTTTAAATTTTGTTTTTAGATCGCTATAAATAACTTCTATTGTTTTCCGTATTTTTGATTTCGTTATTAATGATGGAATCTCTTTTATTGAATGATGAGTAGTTAATAACGCAACCCTTAACTTACCTGCTGTTAGCATCATAACTTCGTTTTTAGTCTTGCATTTCTTGGCAATATATTCTGTATGACCAATAAATTTTTCTTTTTTTGTGGATAATATATTTTTATTAATGGGAAGAGTTACAAGAGCATCAAATTTTTTTTGTAGCATAAAATTAATGGCTATATCAAGGACTTCTAATTGTTTTTTTGAATTTTTTTTATTGGGAATACCTGGAGAAACTTTATTAGAAAAATCAATATCTATTAAATTGATGACTCCTGATCCACTATGCTTTGAAATTTTCTTATTAAATGATATTTTTTTTTTTAAAATTCTTGCTCTTTCTGAAATAACTTCCGAACTACCAATTACAGTAATTTCTGCAGGAAAACTCTTATAAGCTAAATTGACACACAAATCTGAACCAATACCAGAAGGGTCCCCTGCTGTTATAAGAATTTTTTTCATTTATTAGTTTTCTATATAAGTAATACTTGAATTTTTTATTAAAGAATCAAGCCAGTCATCGAATCTAATCTCAGTTTTTTTTCTTGCTAATTCAATTTTCACTTTTTGCTTGTTAGATTCATTAGTTATGTCAAATTCCCTAAAATCATATACTTTAATTAGATGTAAACCAATTTCAGTTTTGAATGGCCCAATAATTTTTTTTTCAGGATAATTACTAAGCTCATTTCTAAATTCAGGTAAAAGATTATCAAAATCTACCCAAGATAGATTATCGGCATTTGGTTGGCTTTGATCCTCAGAGTATAAACTAACAGCCTTAGAAAAATTGAGACCATCAATAATTAGATTTTTTATATTTTCAAGCTTTTTTTCAAGTTCTGTATCAGAGTTTATATAATTTTTTTTTAAAAGAACTTGTTGAAACTTATACTGTTTGATAAAAATTTGTTTATTTGAATTTATTTTTTTGGATGAATCCAGTCGAATTATATGATATCCATTCGAAGATTCTATGGGATTTGATATTTGCCCATCCTCTGCTTTTGAAACAAAATCTATAAATATTTCAGGTAAATCCTCAAGTTTATTCCATCCAAGATCACCAAATTTTTCGGCATTGGGGCCCTGAGAATATTTTTTTGCTAATTCAGAAAAATTTTTACTATTTTCAAGAGTAAGAATTTCTTTAATTATTATTTCCTTGTTTGGGTTATTTTGTTTAATGAGAATATGTGAAAGTTTATATTGGTTATTTTGATTATTATTATTATTTTGTTTCTCAAGTTCGGCATCAATTTCATACTGTGAAATATTTACATAAGGCATTATTTCACGATCTTTTATCTTTTGTAGTGTTATTTGAAATCGTAATTGTTCCTTAAATTCAAGAATATTTGAACCATCTCTTAATAGCTCTTTTTCTAAATCTTCATAGGTAATCTGATTGTTTTGAATTATATTTTTTATAACCATATCAATTTCTTGTTCAGAGGGGTTAAGATTGATGAGTTCCGCATATTGTAGGACTAATTTTTTTTTAATTAGCGAGTCAAGAACTTCTTTTTCAATTTTTATTAATTCATTTTTTGATAATTGATTTTTATTAGGATATCTTCGATTAAATTCTTTTTTTACTTCTTGGGCTGTTACAACATCTTTTTCAACTGTTGCAATTATTTTGTCTAATAACTCGTAATCATTTGCAAAAACTAACTGAATTATGGAAATTAATGTAAGAAAGGAGCATACAAAAATTAAGAGTTCTTTTTTTAGTATCATGTTACTTTAAATAACTTTTTCTATAATCATCAGGAAGATCCCCAGAAAGATAGGATCCTGGAACATTTCTTTGAAGTGCTTCTTGTAACGCACCTTGGCCACCAGTTTCCAAAGCTCCTAGACTTCCTATTTCAAGCATAAAAAATATTGTATTGTTCATTTTGTCGCTATTAGGTAATGCAAAACTATGCACTAATATACTTGACGTCCAACACCCGGCATCATAGCCAAGCCCGGCTAATGATTCAATTGTCCCATGATCTTCTAGATCATATTGGTATCTGCCGACAGTTGACCATCCAGCGCCTAATGGCCATTGACCAGCAATGTTAAGTTGATCTATGTCATTTGTTGAATTTGGATCCCTAATAAAACGATAGCTAGCATCAAAAAATTTACCAATGGCTGGTTTATATGTTGTGCGAAGAGCAAACCGGTTTGCTTGATCCTCATCAACATTATATTGAAGCTCTGAGCTAAGTTTTAAATTTCTGGTAATTGATGAACCAACCCCAATAAAAAAATCTGAACTATCACTTTGGTAATCTGTGTTGGAAAATTGAGTTTCTTTGAGTACTTTTCTGTCATCTATATAAAATCTTTGAGCAACAGTTACATATAGTTTTTCCAAACCCTTTTCATTAATTATTCTTGTTGAACCACCAAAGGTGACTTGGTGAGAATCCATTACTCTATCCCCACCTATAAATTGGTTTTCAGTAAATATTGAATTTTTATTTAAATCAATAAGAGCAGTATCAAACATGGGAAGCATTGATTGGTCTTCATAGTTTGTATAAGAATAGAAAATCCTTGGTTCTAGAGTTTGAGAATAACTTTCCTCTCCAAGATTAAAAGATCGATCTAAATATAGTGCGCTATCTAAAGAAAATGTTGGGATAAAAAGATCTTTCGAATTTTCAGTATTATTTTCTAGATCATAGTGCTTGATATCAGCAATAAATTTTGGTTTTATGTAACCATAGCTTGCCTCAAAAGGGACCGCAATTTCTGGTCTCGATGTAAGTCTTGTGCCTTTAGCATTTTGTGAGCCCACATAATCATTATTTCTATCAAATTCTGTAATTTCAAATTTAGCATTTGTTTCGAGATAATTATTTCCATAAATATCTTCGAAAGTATTTTTATAATTTACTTGGAAGCTTGGAAGCCTTTCGTAGGGAGAAGCAGTTGATAAATTTTCAAATTGTTGGGCCAATAGAACTGCGTTTAAATTATCTGAATTAAATGATATTTTTGCCTCTTGAGGAAGGCTAACTGTACTTGTTTGTGTTACAAGAGATGATAAATCAGTAAAATAATTATCATCAGAAACGTCTTCATATTTTATTGCTGCAGAGAAGCCGTTTCCAAAGTTTTGTGCATGTCCAAATTTATAAAAATATCTATTATCACGATCAGAATTAGCATCATCTCTAGGCATATATTCTGCACTTGCTGAGCCAAAGTAGTTTTTTTCAAGATATCTATATTCTCCAGCTAATTGAATACCTCTTTTGCTTAGATGCCTTGGAGTTAAAGTAGCATCTGAGTTAGGCGATAAATTAAAATAGTAAGGAATGGAAACCTCAAAACCACTTTTTGAGGTAGATCCAATTGATGGAACTAAAAATCCTGATTTACGTTGGTCATTAAATGAAAAATTTGCGTAAGGCGAATATAGCACGGGAAAACCAAAGAATTCCAATTGAACATCTTTTGCAATTAATCTTTGTGACTTCTGATTAATTTCTGCTTCTGATGCCTTAATGTACCAATCATCTTGCCCAGCTTCACAAGTGGTTACTTTAAAATTTTCACCAGATTTTTTATTATCACCTTCGATAAATATCAAAGAAGCTGTACCACGGAGAGTATTATTAAAGATAGAGTCTTGATTATCGAGCTTAGTAGAAAAACTAGCATTCGGTATAGTTCCTGTTTGAGAGCTCAGTGAATATTCAAGTTCTGCTCCCTCTATATGGGAAGAACTTGTGTCTAAAATTACGTTTCCTCTTGCATAAAGCTCTTCCGAAATCTGATCATATTCTATTAAATCAGCTTTGACTCTTTGGTCAGATTTAATTAAAGTCGCATTGCCAGAAGCCTTTAACTTTCTGTCAATCATATTTTCTAAAGAATCTGCCTCAATTACGACGTCATCATCGGATAATTCTTCGGCAAAGGCTATACTTATACTAAAAATGAGTACAAAAAATATAAAACTATATGAGCGAAGAATTTTGTTTTTAATCAAAGTTATAAGTTAATAATAATTTTTAATTTTAATAAAAAACTATCATAATAATCAGATAGTTAGGGATTATAACTTAAGTATTTAAAAAGATTAGTTTTTTTTTAATTTAAGGGTTTATTTTGTATAGAAAAAAATTATTACAGATTTGGATAAATGACTGCATCGGGGACGATTTTATATTGAATGATGCATCTGCAGACGCAAGCTTTAGAAAATACTATCGAGTTAAAACAGCTGATAAAACTTTGATTTTAATGGATGCCCCACCAGATAAAGAATCAATTTCAGACTACCTTAAAATTGGCCATGAAATGGTAAATCAGGGTATCAATGCACCTAAGGTTTTTTATAAAAATCAAAAATTAGGTTTTATTCTAATGGAGGACTTTGGGGACAAAACTTTTCTAAAAGAATTTTCATTGAAAGGATTAAAAGATTTATATATAAGAGCAATTGATAATATAATCAATATGCAATTATTACTAAAAATCAATAATTTAGAACAATATACTCAGGAAAAATTATATACTGAAATATGTCTATTTAATGAGTGGTATTTAGATAAATATAAGAAAATTAATTTAAGCAGCAAGGAAATTGCAGATCTGGAAATAATTTTTAAAAAAGTTATTTCTGATAATTTTGCTCAAAATCAATGTTTTGTTCACAGAGATTATCATTCAAGAAATTTGATGGTTCTTGAAAACAATGATTTAGGAATTTTAGATTTTCAGGACGCCGTTTTAGGTCCAATGACCTATGATTTAGTTTCACTTCTTAAAGATGCTTACATTGAGCTAGAGGAAGAAGATGTTATTGATTTAGTGATTAATTTTTGGGAAAAAGCTGTTGAAAAAAATTTGTTGCAAAAAGGAGACTTTTCAGATTTCTTTATGCAATATGAACTTATGGGTGTTCAAAGACATTTGAAAGTACTTGGTATTTTTTCCAGACTTTCTATTAGAGACCATAAAAATAACTATCTTGAAGACATACCTTTAGTTGAAAAATATTTGCTTAAAGCTTCTGAAAGATATCAGTTTCTATCCCCTCTTAAAAAAATATTGTTAAGGTCAATTGATGCCTAATTCTACAATTATGATTCTCTCAGCAGGAAGAGGCTTGAGGATGGGTGAATTAACTAAGTCCACTCCAAAGCCCTTAATTGAGTTTCATGGTAAACCCCTCATTGTTTGGCATCTTGAAAAAATTGTAGCCGCAAAAATAAAAAATGTTGTAATTAATTTATCCTATCTTGGTAATCAAATTCAAAATTATTTGGGAAATGGAAGTCAATGGGGTCTTGATATTCAATACTCAGAGGAAAATCCAGTATTAGAAACGGCTGGTGGTATAAAAAAAGCAATCCCTCTTATTCATTCAGACCCTTTTATTGTGATTAATTCAGATATTTTTACAAATTATGATTATTCAAATTTTCATAAATGTGATTTAAAGTCTAAAGAGGCCAACCTTTTTTTTACAAATAATCCCTCTCACAATAAAAGTGGAGATTATCATATTGATTTAAATGGAAATCTTTCAAAAAGCGGCTTAAATATGAAAACATTTTGTGGAATAGGGGTTTATAAAAAGAATTTTTTTAATGATGTTCCTACAAATATATCAAGTAAATTATCAAGTCTATTTGATGAAAAAATTAAAAAGGACTTGATACAAGGGCAAATTATAGATGATCTATGGCTTGATATTGGAACGCCAGAGAGATTATTGAGTCCTATTGATTAATAATAAAAGGAATTTTTTTGAAATTAGATATTAGTATTTATAAAAATAGACGCGATGACCTTCTTGATAAGATTGGTGATGCCGTAGCTATTATCTTCAATAACCAACATGTGCCTAGAAATCGAGATAGCGAATATAAATTTCGTTCCGATAGCTATTTTCATTATTTTTCTGGTTTTCCTGAGGCAGAATCAGTGATTTTCCTTTGCGGGGGTAAAGAAAAAAAATCAATCATTTTTTGTAAAGATAAAAATATTGAATACGAAATATGGAATGGTGAGCTTCATGGTCCCTCAAAAGCCGCAGAAGACTATTTTTTTGATGAATCCTATTCTTTAGAGAGATTAGATGAGGTCGCCACTAAACTCATATCAAAATTTAGCAAAATCTTCATGGTTCTTGATGATAATCACAGTAATAAAAACCGAGTCCACTCATGGATAGGAAATAATAAAAAATTAAAAAGATCTGGAAGTAGGTCTCCAGAGATGATTATTGACCTATCATCCATTGCAGATCAAATGCGATCAATCAAATCTGAAGATGAAATCAACATCATGAAATTATCTGGAGATATTGCATCGAAAGCACACATAAGGGCAATGAAAAAAACAAAGCCTGGTAAGTATGAGTATCAAATTGAAGCTGAGCTTTTGTATGAGTTTATGCAGAACGGGGCCCTAGATCCTGCCTACCAATCAATTGTGGCCTCAGGTAAGAATGCTTGTATTTTGCATTACATTAAGAATGATCAGAAATTATCAGACAAAGATTTACTATTGATTGATGCTGGCTGCGAATTAGATGGTTATGCATCTGATATTACAAGGACTTTTCCTATTTCTGGTAAATTTTCATCTTCCCAAAAAGATTTTTATGAATTGGTCTTATCTGCTCAGTTAAAAGCAATAGATCAAGTAAGGCCAGGAAATTTATTTACAGATCCTCATAATGCCGCTACTAACGAGTTGATTAGAGGCCTTATTGATCTTGGCTTATGTCAAGGGTCTTTTGACGAGGTTAGGGACAAACAATTATACAAAGAATTTTTTATGCATCGAACCAGTCATTGGTTAGGACTAGATGTACATGATGCTGGAGAGTATACCAATCCAGATTTGACCCCGATCAAATTAACTAAAAATAATGTTTTGACGATTGAGCCTGGCTTATATATTCGGTCCAATGAAAATGTACCCAAAGATTTTTGGAATATCGGTATACGAATTGAAGATGATGTTTGTGTGACTGATAATGCTCCAAATATTCTAAGTCAAATGGCCCCTAAAAGCGTTAAAGATATTGAATCAATCATTGGTACCGATGGCTAAAGATGTTGTTATCATAGGCGGGGGACCAATAGGCCTAATGACTGGGCTCATGCTTGCAAAGCTAAATATTCCTTCAAATATTTTAGATTCAAACCAATCCAATAAAATTGGTAAAGATAAAAGGGCATTGGCCCTATCTAACGGCACACGTTATGTTCTAGAACAACTTGACGTATGGAGTTTATTAGAAAAATTGCTTGTTAAAGTAGATAAAATTCATACCAGTCAAAAGAGCACTTTTGGCAGAACAATCTTATCAAAGGAAGATATTGGAAAAGAGGCCATTGCTTATATTATCTCTTATGATGATCTTAATGATTCTTTAAGGCTTAAAATTAAAGATAATAAATTGATAAGGATGGAGCAGGGTGCTGAAGTAATCAAAATTAAAAATCATCAAACCGATAAAATCATTTATAAAAAATCAAAAAAAAACTTTGAAAAAATATTTTCATTTTTAATATTAGCTGATGGTGGAAAATCAAACATAGAGGGTTTAAATATTGAGAGGAGCAATGACCTTGATGATTATGAGGCGGTTGTTACTAATATTAAAGCTGAGCAATTTTTAAAAGATACTGCCTTTGAGCGATTCACAAAGAAAGGGACCATTGCACTTTTACCTTTCCTAAATGACACCTACGGCCTTGTTTGGACTGGAAAATCATCAGAAATGTCATATTTAAAATCATGTAGTGATGGAGATTTTATTAAAATAGCCCAAGACTTTTTTGGCGACCGAGTGGGGTTATTTCAAGGCATACGGAATAGATTAAGTTTTAAACTGAGTCAGTCGAGAGTTATCTCAATAAAGAATAAAAACGTAATTCCAGTTGGTAATGCTGCGCAGATTATGTCCCCTG
>Ga0255772_10005965_pt1 | contig 11198 bp, 16 predicted proteins | sample 071ome_34_FD_179970 | JGI IMG/M metagenome (GOLD analysis project Ga0255772, IMG submission 179970) | Coastal salt marsh microbial communities from the Groves Creek Marsh, Skidaway Island, Georgia - 071411BT metaG (version 2) | ecosystem: Environmental > Aquatic > Marine > Intertidal zone >... | reverse complement strand
CTATACTCAGGGACGAGAGGGGAGGCTATGCTACTAACCTGATACCATCTGAACTACCTCAGGATATATACACTCAGGTAGCAGAGGAGACACTCAGGCGTGTACAACAGGACGACAGTGAGATAGCTAGGAAGTGTCTAGCCTTTGGTATAGACAGGAAGATAGCGAAGCGTCCTGTTATGATAGTGCCCTACTCTGGTACTCGACATGCATGTAGAACATACATAGAGGATGCGATATGGGATAAGATAAAAGAGGGGGCACTCAATCCGTTTGGTGATGACCTGTTCGAGGCTGCATCATACCTGTCAGGTCATGTATGGGAGTCCATTTCTGGTGTCATTCAATCCGCAAGGCAGGTTATGGACTATGTCAAAGACGTGGCAAACATCTATGCAGCCCACAAGAAACACATGGAGTGGGTAACACCAACAGGATGGCTAGTGCTACAACAGTACTATGAGTTAGAACAGAAGCGTATCAAGACCCATATATCTGGTGACGTTGTGTCACTATCATTTCCAAAGGAGAAGGACGATACTGTTAATCGAAAGCGAACTGCACTAGGTAGTAGTCCTAACTTTATCCACTCGTTAGATGCAGCAGCTATGACCAAGACTATCAACAAGTGTACACAGGTAGGGATAGAAGACTTTGCTATGGTACACGATAGCTATGGCACACACTCGTCTAACATGGTACAGATGTCAGACATTTTAAGAGAGGAGTTTGTAAAAATGTATGAACAGCATGATGTCTTGGAAGAGTTGAGACAACATGCAATGAGAACCCTGAGGACAGAGGATGTACCTGTCCCACCAAGCAAGGGTAACTTAGATTTAGCTAACGTATTGAAATCAGATTATTTCTTTGCGTAGGTTTCTAAAGTTACATCTAAGCATTATCACAACGAGGCGATAGGAGAAGAATATATGCTCGTGATAAAAGGCAATGCACTATGGGCTAAAGTGTTTGAACCAGACACACGTTATGTCCCAGAGGGTGAGTATAGTATTCAGGTAGTTGTACCTGAGACAGAAGCAGCAGAAGTGTGTGAACAACTTGAGAACATGGCGCAAGCTAAGTTAGCAGAAGTTGTCAAGGAACAACCTAAACTTAAGAATGTCCTGTCCACACGTACACCGTTTGAAGATGAGACTGATGAGGCTGGTAATCCAACAGGCAATGTCCTGTTCAAGACTAAGATGAAGGCACGTATCAAGTCTCGTGATGGACGAGTGTATGAACAGAAGCCAGCAGTAGTAGATGCAAAGCGTACTCCTCTTGATGGCTCTCAGTTAATAGGTAATGGATCACTAGTTAAGGTAGCTGTTGAACCTGTACCATACATGATGCAGTCCACTAAACAGGTAGGTGTCACGCTACGCCTGAAGGCTGTGCAGATTATTAACCTTGTTGAATATGGTAACACTACCTCGTCTATCTTCGATGAAGAGGATGGGTTTGTAACCTCTGCTATTCGCAAGGATGATAACTCAGATGTCTTTCAGGATGAGTTAGTTGACGATGCCGAAGGGGACTTTTGAGGAAAGGGTCATTGGTGACTTAAAAGATAGAGGCGTTTCATATCAGTATGAACCAGACAAGGTATCATATACTGTGGAACGCTTCTATATTCCTGACCTCTTGCTTGGTACTATGTATGTAGAACTGAAGGGATACTTCAGACAGGATGCACAACGAAAGATGAAGGCTGTTAAGGCACAGCATCCAGAGTTGGACATTCGGTTTGTATTCCAGAACGCTGCGTCTACAATACAGGGTGCCAAGAAGAGGAAGGATGGGTCTAAGATGACCTGTGCAGAATGGGCAGACCGTAATGGTTTTGTATGGGCAGAAGCAACTATACCTGAGGAGTGGTTAGATGGGTGACATATCAGACGGCAGTGAACAGAGTGCCTTGAACTATCTTAATGAATGTAGGGAACGGTGTATTAAAGAAGACTTTGTTACAAGAGTTATGAAACAAGGCTGGACTAAGGGAGATATACTATTAGAATTTTTAGAGCATATTTCTGATAAAGATTTAGATAGTTTGTGGCGTGACTTATCTCTCTCTGTACAAGAGGAAGAACAAAATAAAATACTAGATAAAGAAATAGATGAGATGGAGGCAGCATGAGCATCATAGACATCAGTGAGGAGATTGTATCTGAGGTTGATGTAAATGTAGAACTGAACGCCGAGGGTGTTCGTGTCTCTGTCTACGTTGACGAGTGTGAGGTAGCAGACTTTGTTGACTATCAGACTATGGCTTATAGGATGGTAGCTGACAAGGAGAAGTATCCCAATGAGGTACTATCTACGATAGCTGACGAACTAGCCAAGGTTGTGGACATATTCGAGGAGGCAACAAAAGCCCTGTGGTTTGAAGATGATGAATGAAGAGGCTGAGTTCATACGACATGAACCCTGTCCTCACTGTGGCAGCAGTGATGCCAACGCTCTCTATAGCAATGGTAATCACTGGTGCTTCTCATGTGAAACCCTTACCCCTGCTGACAAACAGACTGAGGCGGTAGCTATGTTAGAAACTGTAGACAGTGTGTTCCTAGATTTAGAATACAAGGAACTAAATAAGCGTGGCATTACCCAGAAGACTTGTGAGTTGTGGGGGTATGGTGTCTCCACATACAAGGGACAGAAGGTACAGGTTGCCAACTATCGCAACAGGGCAGGTGACTTGAAGGCGCAGAAGATACGCTTCGCTAACAAGGACTTCTCTGTTGTGGGTACACTCAAGGATGTTGGCCTGTATGGTGAGCATCTATGGAGGGATGGTAGACATGGTAAGTTCATCACCATAGTTGAGGGTGAGCTTGATGCCCTGTCTCTGTCACAGGCTATGGATAACAAGTGGCCTGTCTGTTCCCTGCCCTCAGGCTGTACGTCTGCTAAGAAAGCTATCGGTAAATCTATCGAGTGGCTATCTAAGTATGAGTATGTAGTCCTTATGTTCGACAGTGATGAACAGGGTCAGAAGGCAGCTAAGGAGTGTGCCTCTGTCCTACCACCTAACAAGTGTAGGATAGCCACACTACCCCTGAAGGATGCCAATGAGATGCTCGTCAATCGACGGGTCAAGGAATTGGTTGATGCAGTATGGGAAGCTAGAACCTTTAGGCCTGATGGTATTGTTGCTGGCGTAGAGATGTGGGACACTATCATCACTAACGATGACAAGGTTTCAGTTGCCTATCCCTACGTTGGGTTGCAGGAAAAAACTGGAGGCTGTCGTAAGGGTGAGATTGTCACACTAACTGCTGGCTCTGGGATAGGTAAGTCTCAGCTAGCTAGAGAGTTGGCACACAACTTTATCAGACATGGACATACACTAGGGTACATTGCGTTAGAGGAGTCAACAAAGCGCACTGCACTGGGTCTCATGTCTATTGAAATGAACAAGCCTCTACACCTCAGGGGTGATGATGTACCACAAGAGGAGTTAAGACGTGCCTTCGACGCTACCGTTGGGTCCGGCCTTGTTTATCTATATGACCATTGGGGTTCTACTGATAGTGACAACCTACTCTCCAAGATACGCTACTTGGTTCATGGATGCGGCTGTTCCTATATTGTCCTTGACCATATTAGCATTGTTGTTAGCGGTCTAGAGGGAGGGGATGAACGTAGACTAATAGACAATACTATGACTAGGCTTCGTGCCCTGGTTGAAGAGTTGAACTGTGGTCTTGTACTTATCTCACACCTCAAGCGTCCCTCTGGTGACAAGGGCCACGAGGATGGGGCACAGACTAGCATCGCACAGTTGCGTGGTAGTGCTGCTATCGGACAACTGAGTGACATCGTAATAGGATTAGAAAGGAACCAACAAGACAAAGAGAACCCACACATCAGTCAGGTCAGAGTACTAAAGAACAGATGGTCAGGCGAGACAGGACTATGCTGTTCACTAGAATATAATACAGAGACAGGACGAATGACTGAGACTCACTTCCAAGAAGAGGAAGAGACTATAGACTTTTAACCAGTGCGGAGACACGGTATGAAATATATATGGGACATAGAAGCAGACAACTTACTTGATGATGTAACACAGGTATGGTGTCACGTGTTCAGGGATGTTGATACTAATGTAGTACACACCTTTGACCCAACCCAGACACAAGAAGCCCTAGACTTTATGGACAATGCGACAACTCTGATTGGTCACAATGTCTATGACTATGACTTACGTGTGCTGGAGAAACTATACGACTACACCTATAAGGGTGAAGTCATAGACACGTTGGTATATTCACGAACCATCTGGCCTGATGTCAAAGAGATTGACTTCAAGCTACACAAACGGGGAGAGTTCCCTACCAAGTTGATTGGGCGTCACAGCCTGAAGGCCTGGGGTTATAGGTTAGGTGAATTAAAAGGTTCATTCTCTGACAGCATAGATAACTTTGCAGAGTATTCTGAGGACATGCTTGACTACTGTATCCAAGATACACTGGTTACAAAGAAACTCTATGAGAAGATAGTATCTAAAAAGTTTAGTCAGGAGGCACTTGATCTTGAAGCGGAACTACATAGGCTGCTTATAAAGCAGAGAGACTATGGGTTTCCATTCAATACCAAGGCAGCACAGTCTCTCTATACTACACTTGCTCAACGCAAGGCTGACATTGAGGCTGAGTTGCAGGAAACATTTGAGCCTACGATAGTAGAACTCAAGACCAAGACTAAGACTATCCCATTTAATCCTGCATCACGGCAGCAGATTGCTACACGTCTAATGAGTAGGGGGTGGAAACCTAAAGACTTCACTGATACAGGTGAGCCAAAGGTAGATGAGAATGTTCTGTCCTCTATTGAAATGCCTGAGGCAGAGATGCTCAGTGAGTACCTACTACTCAACAAACGTATAGGGCAGATTGCTACTGGTAATCAGGCATGGCTCAAGATGGAAAGCAATGGTAAGCTACATGGAAGCGTTAATCACATGGGTGCAGTCACGTCTAGGTGTACGCACAGCCATCCTAATCTGGCGCAAGTCCCCTCTGTGGGTGCTGTGTATGGTAAGGAATGTCGTGAACTATTCATTGCTCCTCCCTCTTATTCTCTTCTCGGTGCTGATGCTTCTGGTCTGGAGTTGCGTTGTCTTGCTCATTACATGGCCGCTTATGACTCTGGGAGTTATGCTAATGAAGTAGTCAATGGTGACATCCACACCAAGAACCAAGAGGCTGCTGGTCTACCTACTCGTAACAATGCCAAGACATTTATCTACGGATTTCTGTATGGTAGTGGTGACGAGAAGACTGGTAAGATTATTGGTAAGGGTGCGAAGGAAGGTAAGGCAATCAAGAAGAAGTTCCTGACTAAACTACCTGCCCTCAAGTACCTGAAGGATGCTGTCTCTAAGGCAGCACAGGACCGTGGCTGGGTTAAGGGATTAGATGGCCGCATCATTCCCATCAGGCATAGTCATGCTGCGCTGAACACTCTACTACAGAGTGCTGGTGCTATAATCTGTAAGACATGGTACGTGTTCATATCACGTGCTATCAAGAAAGCAAACTTGGACGCACAGATTGTAGCGTTCATCCATGATGAAGTACAGCTAGTAGTAAGGAAGGGACAAGAGGATGAAGCAGGCAGACTTATTCAACAGTGTATGCGAGAAGTCCAAGAGCATTTCAACTTCAGATGCCAACTCGATAGTGAGTACAAGTACGGAAACAACTGGGCAGACACACACTAAATATTGCCCACGCTGTTCAACAGATAAACCTATCAAAGACTTCTATGAAGTTCCTGCTAGGCATGATAATTTAGATAGTAGATGTAGAGAGTGCCGCCAAATTAGCAACGACAAGCGTATGTACGTTAATGGTAAGTATGTACCACATTCACATCCACTGTATAAACCAGGACGTTACCAATCTTTTGACGATGCTGCCTTCTCTAGTCTTCAGAACTATGAACGTAGTAACGAAGGTCAGGTATATATCATAATCAATCCTTCTTGGCCTGACTGGGTGAAGATTGGCATGGCTGTGGACGCAGAAGATAGGTGCAATGGTTATCAGACTAGTAGTCCCTTTCGAGATTACAAAGTTGTGTATGCTGTTGACACTAAAGATAGGCGTAAGTCAGAGGCACTAGCTCACAAGGCTGCTGAGAAAGTAGCAGAGCGTAGGGGTGAGTGGTTCAAGATGTCCATAGGGCAGGCAAAGGAATGTATTCAGCATGGACTTTGATTTCTTTTTCAAGCTAGTACTCACAGCCAGCTTCTTTGGTGTCAGCCTTTGTCTCTGCATCAAGTGGGTTGTCGAGTCATACCTTGACTGGCTTCAGGTTAAGACAGGTATAAACATAGTTACTCTCGAACAAGAGAAAGAGACTATGCGTATGTTAGAACGGTTAGAACGGAGGGGGAGAGACGATGACGATTTTGCTAATTGATGGAGACATTGTAGCATACAAGGCAGCAGCAGGAAGTGAGACACCCATTGACTGGGGTGATGGTCTATGGACCTTACATGCCTATGAGCCTGAGGTTGCTCTACGATTGGATACTTTTATTTCCAACCTAGTAGATGAAGCTCCTGTGCAGGACTGCATCATTGCTCTCTCAGATAAGGAGAACTATCGTAAAGAACTTGCACCCTACTACAAAGCAAATCGTACAAATACACGGAAGCCTATGCTACTGCATTGGGCAAGGGAGTATTTGAAAGATAAATACAATACTATAATTTACAGGAGGCTTGAGGCTGATGATGTCTTGGGGATACTGGGGACTGCGAATACGGATACTATTATATGGTCTGAAGATAAGGACTTACTCACTGTACCAGCGAAGCACTGGCTGGGTGGGGAGGTTGTGGAACAATCTCTGGAACAGGCTGACTACCAGTTCTACGCTCAGACTTTGGCTGGAGATAATACGGACAACTATTCGGGGTGTCCTAAGATTGGTATGGTCACTGCTAAGAAGCTGCTGGATGCTGACTGTTCGTGGAGTACAGTGGTTGAAGCGTTTGCTAGTAAGGGCTTATCGGAAGCTGTTGCGATAGAGAACGCTAGGCTTGCACGCATACTACGCAATGGTGAATATGATACTGATACATGTGAGGTTAAACTATGGAAGCCGTAAAGACTGATATGATTAATAGTCCTCCTCACTACTCTGAGGGTAACATTGAAACCATTGACTACATAGTAGATGTACTAGGTGAGTGGGATGCCATTAGTTACTGTCACGGTAACGTGATTAAGTACACTGGCTCCCGCTTGTTCAAGAAGGGTAAGCCAATCGAGGATGCTAAGAAAGCTATCTGGTATCTGAATAAGATGGTTGAGTTGATGGAGAAGACTAAGGGAGTACACTGGTGAGAGTAGAATGTGTTGACCACATGGGTAGTGATATGACAGTGGTTAATGCTGCCAGGGTATCCTTTAGTAAAGAGAGTAACTTCGATGATGGGGGTGGTGTCCCTACCAAAGACCAGAAACTAATTAACTACCTAGCAAGGCACCAGCACTGGACCCCCTTTGCACACTGCTTCGTACAGTTTCGCATACAGGCTCCTCTGTTTGTGGCTCGTCAATTAGTTAAACACCAAGTAGGATTAACTTGGAACGAGGTATCAATGAGATACGTAGACGATGAGCCAGAGTTCTATACCCCGTTATCTTGGAGGTCCAAGCCAGAAGACAGCAAGCAGGGCAGTAGTGGAGAGGCTGCGTCGCAGTACTTTCCTTCGTCCTTTCTTGAAGAAGTGGTTACGCTGGCGAAAGAAAACTATGAGAAGATGATACGACTGGGGATAGCCCCAGAGATGGCTAGGATGATACTACCACAGAACATGATGACTGAGTGGTACTGGTCAGGTAGCCTTATGGCGTTTGCTAGAGTAGTCAAGCAACGCACCGATCCACATACACAATTAGAAACCCAAGAGATAGCAAGTCAGATCGGTACTTACTGTCACATACTATTCCCACATAGTTGGGAAGCCCTAATGGAGAACTGAGTAATGAACTTATACGACTACCAGATAGAAGCAATGAAGACTGCTATATACAATACCACACATGCTATAACATATCCTGCCTTGGGGCTGGTAGAGGAAGCTGGTGAGGTAGCTGGTAAGATTGCTAAGATGATACGGGATGACATCAAGCTGGATGACCAGAGAGAAAAGATTGAGACAGAGATGGGTGATGTACTCTGGATGCTGGCTGCCCTTGCAAAGGGATGTAACCTATCACTGCAAACTATTGCCGAGAAGAACCTAGAGAAGTTGGCAAAGCGTCGAGATAAGGGAACTATTAAGGGAGAGGGAGACGACAGATAATGGATGCCTATCAGTCCTATATCCATGCTAGTCGTTATGCTCGATGGCTAGAAGATAAAGAACGTAGAGAGACATGGGACGAAACTGTAGACCGTTGGTGGAACTACATGACAGGTAAGTTCCCTGCCCTCTCGAATAGGCAGGATGTTAAGGCTGCTATCTACGATCTTGAGGTTGTCCCCTCAATGCGTACCATTATGACAGCAGGGGAGGCACTAGATAGGAACCATGTTGCGGCTTATAATTGTAGCTTTCTTGCTGTCGATGATCCTAAAAGCTTTGACGAGGCCTTACTTGTATTAATGTGTGGCACTGGTGTAGGCTTCTCTGTCGAGCAACAGTTCGTTAGTAAGCTGCCTGAAGTACCAGCAGACATACATCCTACTGATGAAGTAATACAAGTTGCAGATAGTAAGGAAGGTTGGGCAAAGGCATTACGTCAAATCATCTCTCGTCTCTATGCTGGTGAGATACCAAGCTGGGATGTATCTAAGGTTCGTCCGGCTGGTGCTAGACTTAAGACATTTGGTGGACGTGCATCAGGTGCTGAACCTCTTGAGAACTTGTTCAAGTTTACTATCGGTATCTTTAAGAAGGCTGCTGGACGTAAGCTTACTAGCCTTGAGTGCCATGACCTTATGTGTCAGGTAGCAGCAGCAGTTGTTGTCGGTGGTGTACGTAGGTCTGCCATGATTAGTCTGTCTGATCTTAATGATGACCGTATGCGTCACGCTAAGATGGGCAACTGGTGGAACGAACAGGTCAATCGTAGTTACGCTAATAACTCTATCTCCTTTACAGAACGGCCAGACATGGGTAGCTTCCTACGTGAGTGGTCAGCAATCTATGAATCTAAGTCAGGTGAGAGGGGCATCTTTAACCGTGAGGCAGCGAAGACTAAGGCAGAAGCTATTGGAAGAGAAGTTAGAGATGACTTTGGAACCAACCCCTGCGGAGAAATCAGCCTCAGAAGTAAACAGTTCTGCAACCTCTCAGAAGTTATCATCAGAGAAACAGACGGAACAGAAGACCTCAAGAGGAAAGTTGAAATCGCAACTATCATTGGGACGATTCAATCAGCCCTTGTGGACTTCAAATATCTGTCACCGAAATGGAAGAAGAACTCCGAGGAGGAACGGCTACTAGGTGTATCCCTCACTGGTATCTTTGACCATAAGATTATGTCAGGACAGGGAGAGTATGAGAAGAGTGTACTATCTACTACACTAGAACAGCTACGTGACATTACCCGTAAGGTTAATAAAGAGTGGGCCGATAAGCTAGGTATACCAGCATCGAAGGCTATCACTACAATTAAACCTAGTGGTACTGTGTCACAGCTTGTTAATAGTGGTAGTGGTATCCATCCTCGATATGCTAAACACTATGTCCGTAGAGTAAGGGCTGATGTTAAAGACCCTCTTGCTGACTGGATGAAAGAGCGTGGAGTACCATGTGAAGTAGATGTCTACAATCCACAGAACGTAGTCTTCAGCTTCCCTATGGCCTCTGCTGATAATAGTCTGACACGTCACGATGTCTCAGCTATTGAACATCTTGAACTATGGTTGACATACCGCAAGTACTGGACTGACCACAACCCATCAGTAACTATCTACGTTGGTGATGACGAGTGGGCAGAGGTAGGTGCCTGGGTATGGAAACACTGGGACGAGGTGTGTGGTGTATCCTTCCTCCCTCGTGAGGATGATAACCATACTTATGCTCAAGCTCCCTATGAAGAAATCACGCAGGAACAGTATACTGAACTAAAAGAAAAGATGCCTGTACTAGACTTCTCTGAGTATACAGAAGTATATGATAATACAACATCTTCTCAGGAATTAGCCTGTACTGCTGGCATCTGTGAAATCTAAAGTTACAACATTAGCGAAAGTTTGTTCACTATGAGAGTACTAGGAAACGATTTTAATATAACAGATGGCTTGCTCAACCACCTACGCAACCTATATCCTAACAAGCTTCCGCTTTCACAAGTTACCCCTGAGGAATTAGCTTTCCTTAGGGGGCAACAATCAATTATAACTAAACTTGTAGAACTACAAGGACAAGATTTCGAGGATGAATAAATATGGGTGGATTATTTAGTCCAAAGATGCCCAAGCCTCTGCCTCTTCCTGCACGTGCTATTACTGCTGTTACTAAAACACCAGACATAGAATTTGCTGATACTGATTTAGCTTCAAGTATGTTAGGAAAAGCGAAGAGAGGTAAGAAGGCTCTTAGAACAGAACTACTAGATCGGATGTCAGCACAAGTAAGTAGTGCTGCCTCTGGTTTACAGATACCAAGGGGTGGTCAGTAGTATGGGCTTGTGGAAAAAAGCAAAGAAAAAACTAAAGAAAACTGTTAAGAAAGCAGTTAAAACTGTTACAAAACCAGTCAATGCAATAGCTAGAACTGCCCTGAAAATACCTAGTGGTGGGGGACTTAAAGGTCTAACTAAAGCCTTTAAAAAGGTAACCAAGACTGCTGCAAAAGTACCTAAGGCTGTAGTTAAAGAAGTCTCACCAATAGCCAAGGCAGCTTTGAAAATACCTAGGACTGTTGTTAAAACAGTATCGAAAGTTCCAGGCGCTATAGTAGATGTAGCCGAAGATGTAGGCAAGGCTGTGGCCAGTGTTGTTTCACCTAAGGTTCCTAAGGTTCCAACACAAGTTCAGGCAGCACGCACCGCAGCGCCAAGAGAACAGGACGAGGAACTACAAACAGTTATTGAGACTGCGGGTGCCGCTAAAAAGCGTAGACGTAGAGGCAAGAGAGCACTCATAGCCCAGAAAGCCGCAGCAAATGTAGGCGGTTCTGGTAAATCAGGATTGAACATTCCGATAGGATAATTAC
>Ga0255772_10005962_pt1 | contig 11203 bp, 10 predicted proteins | sample 071ome_34_FD_179970 | JGI IMG/M metagenome (GOLD analysis project Ga0255772, IMG submission 179970) | Coastal salt marsh microbial communities from the Groves Creek Marsh, Skidaway Island, Georgia - 071411BT metaG (version 2) | ecosystem: Environmental > Aquatic > Marine > Intertidal zone >... | reverse complement strand
GGAGAAACTCCTAGAATTGTAATTTCTGGAAATATTGAAATATTAAAATTAGAACTATACGAAGATATATTAAAAACTAATAGGAAAAAAATATAATGGATATTGTTGGAGCATTTCAAACACCTATTTGTGTAACCCAAATTGATCTACCTAAAATTAATCATTTAGTATGGTCACGAAACAGATTGTTTTGGCAAACGGCACCTGATTTACATAAAGATAAATTATTACAAGATTTTAGCAAACAAATTTGTAATGAGGTATCGCAGTTTGCTATAAATTTAGGATATAAAGAAAATGACTTTTTTATAACACAAATGTGGGCAAATAAGTATGAAGGACAAGAAGGTATACATACCCATCATCATGCGAATAGTTTTTTTAGTGGAGTTGTATATTTTGATAATTTTGGATCTACAGTTCTTTTGCGAGAAAGTAATGTAAAAAACATTTTACAAATTCCTGTTCATAATGACACCCCATTTACAAATAATCATTATGAGATTCCTTCAGTACAAGGTAGGATGATAATATTTCCTAGTTATCTTGTACATTATAGTACAAACAATTCTAATAACGGTAGGATATCAATAAGTTTTAATGTTTTACCTAAACAATTAGGTGATTATGACCAATACAATTACGTAGAACTAAACTAACAAATCTAATACAGTTTGTAGTTTATCTTTAATTGATTTGTTTTGAAGTGTGTTACGTAAGCCAACGTGTAACGGTTTAGGCCAACAGTTTACGTTTGTCCACGCATAACCGCTGTGTTCGTCATTTAGCGTAGGAATAAATTCATTTTCAACAATAGCAAGATATGTGTGAAAGAAAAATTTACTGTCGTTTGAAGTAAACATTTCTAATGGTATTACTTTTTTAATTGGTGGTGTTTTTCCTACTTCTTCACTAATCTCACGCTCAAGTGCTTTCCATGGAGTTTCATTACCTTCTGCCATACCGCCAACTAACCCCCATTGACCTGCTGTTTTGGTTTTGGTACGTTCTAGGAATAAAAATCGTTTGGTATTACGTGCATAAAATAATGCACCACTACAAACAATGTTTTTGTCTTTTAAATTACTAGTCGCCATGACCCACTTGAATATTCACCTTCATAACTTTTTAACCATGCGCCAGAACTATTTGTGTATTTGTACTGTACGCCTGTATATGTATTAGTTATGTAGACAGGGTCTTGTGCTTGGCTAGAATCGGCACGCTCGTCATTTGATCCTGCATCAAACGTAATTTCCCAATTTGCGCCGTTCCATGTAATAATGTCATTTGCACTTGCTTGCAATAGTGTTCCATCTGCGTTTTGCCATGCATTCATGTTTGCATCAGAACTATCATTGTTTATATGCTGATGTATATCATTTAATATTAGATATCTTGTGCCTGCGGCTAAACTATTTGAATTTGGATTGAACTTTAAAGGATCAATAATAGCGTCCACGGTGCCTCTACTATTAATGCTATCCGCTAGTACAGTGTTTGCTGGAACAGTGTCACTATCAAAACTTAGAACCATTTCGGTATCATCGGTAGGATTTACACTAGCAGTTGCAACTATTTCACTACCATCTGCTTTTGCTAGACGTATAGTTGACAAACCTGCTCTAAACTTGCCCGGATATTGATCAAGAAGTTTATACCAACTTACGGGTTCTCCCGTTCTTTCAAAATTTGCTTCGTTTGGTTCTGTTAAACCTTCTCCAGGTGATAAAAGTTTAGCAATATTGTTTAACACAAGTAATCCAAATCTTCCTGGAGATACATTAAAGTTTACAATTGGAGTTAATGAGTCAATAATTCCATCGCTAACACTACCAGTTTCATCAAAAACGCTCATTATAATTTTTTCAATAACACCTAGTTGTTTGACTTTTGCTGGAGGTGTAATCCATATAGGCATTGTAAATGCTAATTCACCAATGTCAATTTCTGTTTCTGTTCCTTGTGGAATAGTGCGTGTAGAATAATTTACACTTTGTAGTTCAATTAAACTTAAACTGGTCCAATCAACATAGTTTGCTGTGCTTTGAATTTCTAAACTTGGATTAAACAGCACAAGCATCTGTTCCATAATCTGTAACTTTTGATCGGTATTAGTACTCCAAATATCACATTTCATTTGCAAGTTAAATGGCACAGGCATAATTCTTTCTATGGTATATCCCGGGCCTTGTGTTTGCAAATATTCACCTGTTGCTTCGTCATAGTCTCTTTCACGCAAATGAATCTTACTTACGTGTGTTGGATTTTGTACACGATCACGTGCATACTCTAAACCTGTAATGTAAGCACTAATACGTGGAGCACTAACAACTTTGTTTTCGCTGTTATCTCTTATAATATGTGCTACTTGGCGTGTTAGGTTTCCGTAGGTTGTGGGAATTTTACGAAGTGTACCTGCACTGTCTTTGTAACTAAAATTACTCATCACACGAATAAACTGTGTTACAAAGCGTCTTATTTGTCCGTCATAAAAATGTTGCATTAGTTGTCTGCCTTAGGTTTAAGTGCTTGCGATAGTGCTTGGCGTTCAGTAACTGTTTCGCCGTTAATATTATTTGTATTGCTATTGTTTACAAATGTACCAAGTTGTGTTGTAGCATTATCACTGGTCATTGGTTCTACTCGTACACCATCTTCCACTTTCACCCATCTTGCTCCGTTATATCTAAATAATCTGTTTGGAAAATAATCTGTTCTCAAATAAAATTCTCCTTCGCTGGCCGCTTGTGGGAATTGACTACCAAATCCGTATAAAGCACCGTTAGGTGGTACAGCATCGCCAGTAAGATATCCAACATAAAAGTTTTGTTTAGCAGTTTTAAGAGTAGGTCTACTAGAACCGTCATCATTAATTGCAACATTACCTTTAGCATCGGTTGGTACTACAAAGTACTGTTTAGTATCATAACCACTAATTACTGGTTGATTAGGATCCCCTGTAATATCTTCGTTTGCTTGATTAAGAACTGCTTCATTGATCTGCATTTCTTTTTCATAAGTTGACAACACATCACGTATAGTTGAACCTGTACCTTCTCCGCTGTCTTTGTCAAAAATTTCTTTAAATTCTTGGCTATCAATTATCGGCTTACACTTTGCACGTAGCAAGTGTGGATACCATGTTTGTGAAAATCCTTCGCTTGGACGACTAACATCTTCGATAACATAAAAACGTTTCAGTGATACACTAAAGTCGTTGAGTGCATAATCGTCTTTTAGGTGTGGTAACTCTAGCACGTCACCACTCATTAATTTTCTACCTAAATTTTCTACACTAGTGTTTAAGTGAAATGTTACAAAAATAGTGTCGTTTTGTAAAAACATTCCAAATTGACTTAGATCAAAGTCTAAATCTTGTACGTTGTAAATTCCTCTAATAGTGTAAACATCGTCTGAATACTTTCTGTCTCTGTTTTCTAAAAATAACAAATCTTGTATTTTTGTTTCAGGAATATCATTTGTGCCACGTGGCTGTGAAGCAGTGGCGCTATCTCCGGGGTCAACAGGTCCTTCATATTTGTGTACAAATATGTCCGTTCCGCCCACTTGAAAAGACTCGTAAACGTTCTTGTCAATAAAGCGATAATCTGCAGATTTCTCTGGTCTATATAAACTTAGTCTTGGCATAGTAATAGTATTTATTGAATAAATAGATGTAGCACAGGAAACTATAATGAGTACAGAACTAGATAACAAGAAACAGCAGGTTTTTAATTACGTTCGCACAATGCTAGGCGACGGTATGATCGATGTTGAACTCGATCCTAATCATTACGAAGTAGCACTTGAAAAAGCATTAGGCAAATATAGACAACGTGCTGAAAATGCTGTTGAAGAATCCTATGCTGTGTTAGAATTACAGGAAGATACCAATGATTATATTCTTCCCAACGAAGTAATTGAAGTTAGAGAACTTTTTAGACGTTCAATTGGATCAAGAACAGGCGGCGGAGACGGCGGTACACTGTTTGAGCCTTTCAACTTAGCCTACACTAACACATATTTGTTAAGTTCAACACAAATGGGCGGACTAGCAACCTACTATGCTTTTGCAGGATACCAAGAAATGGTTGGTAGAATGTTTGGTTCATTTATTACATTTAAATTTGAACCGGTTAGCAAGAAGTTAACAATCATGCAACGTCCTAGATCAGACGAACAAGTTTTAATGCAACTTTATAACTTTCGTCCAGATTTCAATCTTTTAAGTGATCCATATGCTGGCCAGTGGTTAAAAGATTATACTCTTGCAGTAGCCAAATATATGCTAGGCGAAGCAAGAAGCAAATTTGCAACTATTTCAACGCCACAAGGCGGCACTTCCCTAAACGGTGATGCTCTCAAAGCAGACGCACAAGCAGAAATGGAGAAATTGGAAATGGATTTGGCAAATTACGTAGATGGCAGTAAGCCATTATCATTCGTAATTGGCTAAAAACTGCTTGACTTTCCAAATTAATGACTATACAATTAGAAGATGCTTTCAAGAATAAAGGATCTTTTATGATAATCGGTATTTGTGGGTTGATTGGTTCGGGCAAAGGAACCGTAGCAGATTTCTTGGTAGAGCAACGTGGCTTTACAAAAATATCGTTTGCGGATAAACTTAAAGACGGTGTTGCTAGTGTGTTTGGCTGGGATCGCGAAATGCTAGAAGGTAACACAGACGATTCACGTGCTTGGCGTGAAAAAGTAGATCCTTATTGGAGCACAGAAACAGGACATCCTATTACACCTAGACTGGTGCTACAACTGTTTGGTACAGATTGTATGCGTAATGGTTTCTACGACGGTATATGGGTTAGTCTAGTTAAAAAGCAACTGCTTGAAAATCCTGATTCAAACTTTGTTATTCCGGATGTACGCTTTGAAAACGAAGCAAATATGATACGTTCTATTGGTGGTAAATTATGGCGTGTAAAACGCGGTGAAGAACCAGAATGGTGGGACGTAGCACAAAAGCAAATGCGAGTATCAGCGGATAAGAAAAAGAACGAAAGCATTGTGTTTATTAACAAGATGCAAGAACAATATCCTGATGTGCATATATCAGAATGGGCATGGTGCAATGTAGAATTTGATGCTGTTATAGAAAACGACAGCAGTATTGAGTTTCTTAAAAATCGGGTGTTAAGTCACCTTGTTTCCAAGTAAATCCTTCTTTGTGTAATATACGCTGACAGTTAGCACATACTGTTTTAAGATTACTGTGTCTACAGTTTGTTAGTTTTCCGTCAATATGATATACTGCAAACTGTTCATTGTGTTTGCTTGTAAAGCCACACTTATCGCACTTGTCTTTTTGACGATATCCTAGTTGATGCCACATAGGTATGCTTGGTGTTCTACCTCTTGCACACTGCTCACACTTGCTTCTATAATAGATCTTACGACCCTTCTTATAGTTTACTGCACAGGGTCTACGTTTACATGATTTACATAAAGGTCTGCTCATAATTGTATTTACCCGCCCTTTTCCATACCTTTTTCGCTGTATATAATACCGTATTTTTGGTTATCACTGCTAAATATGTTTAAGAACTTAATTTAAAGGAGTAACAACAATGGCACTTACATCACCAGGAGTTGAAGTTAGCGTAATTGACGAAAGTTTTTATACGCCAGCCGCGGCCGCAACGGTACCTTTGATCATCGTAGCGACAGCCGCTAATAAGCCAAATGGCGCAGGTACAGGAACTGCACAAGGAACGCTAAAAGCGAATGCAGGTACACCATACCTAATTACATCACAAAGAGAATTAACAGAAACGTTTGGTAACCCAACGTTCTACACAGATTCAAGCAATAATCCGTTGCATGGAAATGAACTAAATGAATACGGATTACAAAGTGCATATTCATTCTTAGGCGTAGCAAATAGAGCATACGTTGTAAGAGCAGATGCAGATTTAGGAGAACTTACAGGTTCTTCAGATGCACCATCGGGCACACCAGCAGATGGTACATATTGGTTTGATACTAATGATTCATTATTTGGTATTTTTGAATGGAATAGATCAACACAAAAATTCACTAACAAGGTTCCTTTAGTTCTTAATTCTGTTACACAACTTGTTGGCGATGTTTCATCAGGAGATCCAAAAACTAGCGTAGGTGCAAAAGGTGATTACGCTGTTGTTACTGCAAGAACATCAAACGATGTTTACTATAAAAATGCTGATAACGTTTGGGTTAAAGTTGGAACAACAACTAGTTCAAACATTGCGGCGGCAACAGGAAGTGATTCAACATTCACTTCTGATAGTTGGGCATCTAGTTGGCCAGTAATTCAAGCAACAGTTTCAGATCCTACTTTAGGAAACGGACAAGCGATTGCTATTAACGGAACAAGTGTTACACTTTCAGGAACAACTGTAGCGGCACTTGCTCAAGCAATTAACGGTGCGGCAATCCAAGGTGTTGGTGCTAAAGTAACAAGCACAGGTATTTTAGAAATCTACAGCGATGGTACTTCAAGTTCAGATGGCACTACAGACGACGGTGCTGTTATTATTGAAGATTTGTCAGGTGGTTCAATCAAAGCAGATACAGGAATCACAGCAACATATTATTCAGGTGTTGCTACACAAATTTCTAAGCACTCACAGGTTCCAACTTGGAAGTCAACTGATACTGTTACAGTAGCAGGTACTTCTAGAAGCGGAATCAAACCAAGTGGTAGTGTTTGGTTGAAAACAACTACACCAAACCTAGGCGCAAACTTAAAAATTCAAGTTTGGAATGATAACTTAGGAGTTTGGTCAACTGTAAGCACACCAATTTACAATACTAGAGAAGAAGCAGTTAACAACATTGATTCAACTGGTGGTACTCTTATTCCTGCAGGTACAGTTTTTGCTTTAGCAAACTATACAGGCAGAGCAACTGAAGCAGACAGCACAACAGGTGTTGAAAAACTTTTAAACTTCAAAGCGTACAGAAGAGTAACAAGTTCACCAACTACAGTAACAGGTGTTGAACAAGGTGCTAATCCTACTGTATCAACAGGTACAATTACTATTGCAGAAACTGTTGCAGGATCAAGCGTATATTCAACAGCAAAAAATGTTAATGTTACAACAGCAACAGTTGAAGGTATTGCAACTGCAATTTCAAATGCAGGATTTACTAATATCTCAGCAAGTGTTTCAAATGGTTATCTAACAATCAGCCATGCATTGGGCGGAGAAATTAAAATTACAGACGGTACTGGCGTTCTTTCAAGTGCAGGATTTACTGCGTGGGCACGTTCAAGTGCAGGTGTAGAAACAGGTACTGCAAACTACTATACAGCAGGCACCGATGATGATCACAATTTTGTAATTTCAAACTGGAAGCCACTTGTATATGAAGCAAGTGACGATGCTCCAACAGCAACTCCAGCAGATGGCACACTTTGGTACAACACTGTACTAGACGAAGTTGACATTATGGTACATGATGGTACTAAATGGGTTGGCTACTTAAACTATGGACCATATGCAGGTGCAACAGATCCAAATGGTCCGATTGTATCAGCAACTGCTCCTAGTAAGACAGGCGGCCAGTCAGATGGTACTGATCTAGTTAATGGTGATATTTGGATTTCAACTGCTGATGTTGACGAATACGGTGTAAAAGTTTACCGTTGGGATAACGCGGCAACTGAATGGGTAGCAATTGATGTTACTGACCAAACAACAGAAGAAGGTATTGTGTTTGCAGATGCACGTTATGGCGTGTCAGGTGCAACAGGCGATACAGCGGGTGCAATTAAAGATCTATTAAGTACAGACTATGTAGATCCAGATGCTCCAGATCCAGACTTATATCCAAGAGGTATGTTGTTATGGAATACAAGACGTTCAGGTTTCAATACTAAGAAATTTGTAAAAGGACACATTGACATTACTGCTAACAGTGGTAAAAACACACGTTACGGTGACGAAGCAATGACTTCATACAAAGTTGATCGTTGGGTAGGTTATAACACAACTAAAGAAGACGGATCAGGTTTATTCGGTAGACATGCACAACGTCAAACTATTGTAGCGGCTCTTAAGAGTGCAGTAGATTCAAACGATCTACTACGTGACGAAGAAACACGTAACTTTACATTGTTAAGTGCTCCTGGTTATCCAGAACTAACAAGCAACCTAATTGCACTAAACGTAGACAGAGGCTTAACAGGATTTGTTGTTGCTGATACTCCGTTTAGACTTGCTCCAACTGCAACTAACTTGCAGAACTGGGGTAACAACACAGCAGGTGCAACTGTAGACGGTGACGACGGCGCAGTAAGTTACGATGAGTACATGGCAATGTTTTATCCATCAGGATTAACAACCGACGTAAGTGGTAATAACATTGTTGTTCCACCAAGTCACATGATGCTACGTACTATTGCAGTAAGTGATGCGGTATCGTTCCCATGGTTTGCACCAGCAGGTACAAGACGTGGTGGTATTAGTAATGCTACTAGCGTAGGTTATATTGACGGCGAAGGCGAATTTAATGCGGTAGCATTGAACGACGGAATCCGTGAAACAATGGCCGGTGTTAAGATTAATCCATTAACATATATTACAGGTAGTGGTTTAGTTAACTTTGGTCAGTACACTAGAGCAAGAAACGCAAGTTCATTAGATAGAATTAATGTTGCAAGACTAGTTGCATACTTAAGACGTCAAATGACATTGCTTGCTAAACCATTTATGTTTGAACCAAACGATAAAATTACACGTGATGAAATCAAACAAGCAACTGAAAGTTTATTACTTGAACTAGTAGGTCAAAGAGCATTGTATGACTTCTTAGTTGTGTGTGACGAAACAAACAACACTTCAGCACGTATTGATCGCAACGAGTTATACGTAGATGTAGCAATTGAACCAGTTAAGAGCGTGGAGTTCATTTACATTCCACTACGCTTAAAGAACACAGGTGAAATTGCAACTTTAGGCAATCAATAATGGTGATAAATAAAACTATACAAGGAGCAATTAGATGGCTATTTCAAGTTTAAGCAAATTTACAGTTCCGTTGGCGAGTGACCAATCAGCAAGTTCACAAGGCTTGTTAATGCCAAAACTAAAGTACCGCTTTAGAGTATCTTTAGAAAATTTTGGTGCTGGTGCTCCTAACATTGAACTAACAAAACAAATTATCGACGTAACGAGACCAAACGTAAACTTTGAATCGATTGCGATTGATGTTTACAACTCAAAAGTTTACTATGCAGGTAAACACACATGGCAACCAATTACAATCACAATACGTGATGATGTAAACAATGCTGTGAGTAAGAGTGCAGGTCAACAGTTACAGAAACAGTTCGACTTCTTCGAACAATCAAGTGCGGCTTCCGGCGTAGATTACAAATTCAAAACTAGAATTGAAATCTTAGACGGTGGTAACGGTGTTAACACTCCAAACGTACTAGAAACATTCGAACTAGTAGGTTGTTTTGTACAAGACATTAACTACAACCAGTTAACATATTCAGATTCAAATCCAGTTGACATCACAATGTCAATTCAATATGATAATGCAATCCAAACTAATGGTGCTGGTCAGCCAAACGGTATTGGTAGTGCTATCGGAAGAACAATTAGAACTTTAGCAACAGGCTAAGGCTTTAATCGTAGTCATCTGTTTAATTGGCCGGAGGCCTAAAAATCTCCGGCCTTTTTTTATGACTAAATAATAGTATGGCAAACAAAGTTACAAAATTTCTAGGACAAGTTGTAGGTGGGGTTTTTGGCACAGATGGTGACATGCGTGATTATCAACACGCGGCCAGATTGTTTACTGACAATTTTAATGCACTATCGCCAAAGGTAGAATTTCTATTTCATGTATATTTTGACATAAACAAAGCCGCTGTTAGATCTCCAAACTTGGGGTGGGCAAAGGCAGAACCTAATATTGAATGCGGAATGTTAGTTAAATCATGTCAGGTTCCTGGTGTAAACATTAATACAGAAGTAAAGAATCAGTACGGTAAAAAAACAAATGTTCAAACACAGGTACAATATAGTCCAATTAACATGACATTCCATGATGACAATGTTAACTTAATTAGTGGCCTATGGCAACAATATTTTAAAGCATACTACGCAGACTCAAATTATCCTGAAAGTCTTGCTAATCAAGTAACATACAATTCACCGATAGGAAAACAAGGTCCTTATAGTTTTGGTTTTAATGATTTCCAAGCAGGACATTTTTTTAATAAAATTTCAATATATCAATTAAGTAGACATAGATTTTTTGAATATACCTTAATCAATCCAATCATTACTAGTTGGCAAGGTCCGCAACTTAATATGTCAAGCAGTCAGCCTGCAGAAAATCAAATGACACTTATATACGAAGGTATTAAGTATGCAGAGGGAACAGTTAGCAAAGACAATCCAAACGGATTTGCACAATTACATTATGATTCATCACCGTCGCCTTTAAGTATTATGGGAGGTGGTAGTGCTACACTCTTTGGAAGCACTGGTGTACTTGCTGGCGGATTAGATGTGTTTGGCGATTTGCTAGATCCTAATGTATACTCAAATCCTTTTGCGTTATTAGGAACTGCAATCAAAGCGAAAAATACTTACGAAAATGCAAAACAATTAACAAAACAAGGTGTAATAAACGAAGTTACAGGAATTGCTACTGGTGTAGTTACTAACGCAATCGAAAACACTGTAAATATTCAAGGGTATAACAAAGGCGCCACTACAAATGCAGATTTAGCAACACTCCAAGTAGGAGAGATTGCAAATACTAGAGAGATTCAAGGGAGGGTTGATAGTATTACAACATTCAGTAGAGGGGATGAAATTGTCAATGTTGATCCATATACCGGTGTCACAACTACCACAGTTGCTACAGCAGACGGTAGAACTATTACAGTAAACGGCGGGATTTTAGGAACAGGCACAGGCGGCGGCGAATACTTCCCTAGTCAAACATATACAATTCAAGACAATGTTACAAAAACAACAACAGTAGTGACGAAATAAAATGAAAGATACATACTCAAACCTACCACTAGACGTACAAATTAAAAAGAAAGACAGTACCGAAGATACTATTCAGTATTTTGAAAATTATAATAAACTTGAATTACAATTTAAAGCAAGTGAAAGTGACGCTGTGGTTGCATTCTTTAAAAAGAGAGGTATGGAAGAAAATGCCGCAA
>Ga0255772_10005957_pt1 | contig 11208 bp, 8 predicted proteins | sample 071ome_34_FD_179970 | JGI IMG/M metagenome (GOLD analysis project Ga0255772, IMG submission 179970) | Coastal salt marsh microbial communities from the Groves Creek Marsh, Skidaway Island, Georgia - 071411BT metaG (version 2) | ecosystem: Environmental > Aquatic > Marine > Intertidal zone > Salt... | reverse complement strand
TATTTGTTAGGTTTAATCGCTTTAACTATACCTGCTGTTGTTCATCTTCCAAATTTTCAATTAAATTACTGGAATATGATTGTGTGGCTACATTATATAGGTATAATGCCATTGCTATTGTATATAGCATATAAACAAAAATTATCAAAGGATTCATATCAGAATTTATTTATTTTTGGTATAATTATTATTATTTATCATAGTTATAAATACTATTCAAGATTATAATTTTATAAATTATTTTAATTATCTAATTTTATAAATAATTTTAATTATCTAAAATAAAAAAAAATTTGATTTGATAATTTTAAATAATTTTTTTATTATTTTTATTAATATTTTTAATAAATTAGATTTAAAGATAAATTAATTAATTAAATTGTATATTAATTAATTAATTATTAAATAATTTTATAAATATGAATGACCAAATCATAGATAGAATAATAACAATGAATAAAATTGATATTTATAATATTCAAGAAAAAGATAAAATTTTAATTTATAATGTAATGAAATACATAAATAATATTTATATTAATTTTAAATATATTGAAGACAGAATAGAACTTTTAAAGAAAAATATAGATACTTTAGAAAAATTAAAAAAAATACCACAAATGAAACAAAGAAGTCTTGAATGGTATGAAGCAAGAAAAAATATGATTACTGCAAGTGATATGGCTGAAGCACTTAATAAAGGTAAATTTGGAACACAAAAAAATTTAATTATTAAAAAAGTAACAAATTTAGTAATGTTAGTGATTTAAATAAAAATAATAACAAAAAAGAATATATTGCTCCTTTGCAATGGGGTATTAAATACGAAGATGTTGCTTGCAATATATATAAATTAAAAAATTATGTTGATGTTAATGAGTTTGGTCTTTTAAAACATCATAATAAAGATATTACTTATTTTGGAGCATCTCCAGACGGAATATCTGAATTAGGTATTATGTTAGAAATTAAATGTCCATATAAAAGAAAAATAGACGGTAAAATTCCTGAACAATATTATTATCAAATTCAAGGACAGTTAGATGTGTGTAATTTAGATGAATGTGACTATCTTGAGTGTAAATTTGTTGAATATAATAGTGAAATTGATTTTTTAAATGATAGAACTCATCACGAGTTAACATTAGAAAATATAAATAGTTTTACTCAAGATTATAGAGAAAAAGGAATAATAATTTGCTATAAAAATGTAGACGAAGACAAAATGGATTATAAATATTTATATAGTAATTTAAAAGACACAGAAGAAGATATGATTATCTGGAAAAAAAATCAGATTAAAAAGTTTGATATAGATATAGATTACGAAATAAATTATTGGAAATTAGACACATATGAAGTACAACGAGTTAAAAAAGATAAAAAATTTATAAAAGAAAAATTACAACAAGTTAAAAAAGTATGGGATAAAATTTTATATTATTCTAATATAGATAATATTGAAGATTATAAAAAAGATATATTATTATCTAAAAAATCAAAAATTATTGATTTTAATCAAAATAAAAATAATGATTTTAATAATATTGGTTTCATCAATACCTTCTCTATCATAGATGATAATTAAATTATTTAAATAATTTAAATAAATTTTTAATTAATTATTTTTTAAATTATTTTAAAATTTTTATTTAAAATTTTTATTTAAAATTTTTATTTAAAATTTTTATTTAAAATTTTATAGATAATAATTATATAGAGAAAATTTGATTAATTTAATTTAATTAATTTTTTTATTTAACAAATAAATAAAACAAGTAAAAAAATATAAAATATATTTCTAATATTAATTAAATTGTTAAAATGCACGTAATTAAAAGAAACGGAGATAAAGAAGAAGTTAGTTTTGATAAAATTTTATTTCGTTTAAAGATAGTATCTAACGATTTAAATGTAAATATTCATGAAATAGCACAAACTGTATGTTCAAGAATTCACGATGGAGTTAAAACATTTGAATTAGATGATTTTGCTGCTCAATTGTGTTCATCTATGATTTTAGAACATCCTGATTACGGAATTTTAGGTTCTCGTCTTATAATATCTAATCATCAAAAACAAACTTCTCCTTCATTCTCTGAAACTATTAATCAATTATACGATAATTATGATTTTGAAAATAATCATTATCCTTTAGTATCCAAAGAATTATATGATATTGTACAAGAAAACAAAGAAAAACTTAATTCTTATATTGATTATGAAAGAGATTTTTTAATTGATTATTTTGGATTTAAAACATTAGAAAGAGCATATCTTCTACGCAAAAATGATAAAATACTCGAAAGGCCACAGCATATGTGGATGCGTGTTGCTATAGGCATACACGGATATGATATTAAAGATGCTCTTGAAACATACGATTATCTTTCTCAAAAATTTTTTACTCACGCATCACCAACACTGTTTAATGCAGGAACAAGAAGACCTCAAATGTCATCCTGTTTTCTTCTTGATGTTGAAGATTCTATAAAAGGTATATATGAAAATCTTACTGATTGTGCTCAAATATCTAAATATGCTGGAGGTATAGGACTCAATGTACACGATATACGTTCTAAAAATAGTGTTATACGTGGTACTAACGGTTCAACCGATGGTATTATACCAATGCTAAGAGTTTATAACGCAACTGCAAGATATGTTAATCAAAGTTCTAAACGTTTAGGTTCTATTGCAATTTATATAGAACCGTGGCACGGTGATATTATGGAATGGTTAGATTTACGTAAAAATCATGGCGCTGAAGAAGAAAGAGCACGTGATTTGTTCTATGCATTATGGATACCTGACTTATTTATGAAAAGAGTTAAAAACAATGAAAAATGGTCTTTAATGTGTCCCGATATTTGTAAAGGACTTTCTACTGCATACGGTGATGATTTTGAAGAATTATATGAATCTTATGAAAAAGAAGGTAAATATTTAAAACAAGTTGATGCACAAAAAATATGGTTTAAAATACTTGAAGCACAAATTGAAACCGGTACACCATATATGCTTTATAAAGATGCTGTTAATATTAAAAGTAATCAAAAAAATATTGGAACTATTAAATCTAGTAATTTATGTTGTGAAATCTTAGAATTTACTTCACCTGAAGAAATCGCTGTATGCAATCTAGCATCTATATGTCTTCCAATGTTCGTAGAAAACAACGAACAAGGAGAACCATTCTATAACTTTGAAAAATTACACAAAATTGTTAAAATTATTACAAAAAACTTAAATAAAATTATTGATAAAAACTTTTATCCTGTTGATAAAGCATATAATTCAAATATGAAACATAGACCTATCGGTATTGGTGTACAAGGTTTAGCAGATACCTTCTTTAAAATGAGATATCCTTTTACATCAGATAAAGCAAAACAATTAAATAAAGAAATATTTGAATGTATATATCATGGTTCATTAGAAAGCTCTATGGAATTAAGCAAAAAAAGAAAAATTGCTTATAATGAAATTAAATTATTAGAAAGTGAATTTTTAACAAAACATTTATCAAGTTTTAATAATGAAGATGAATATATTACTTGGTATAATCAATCTGTTGATAAAATTAAAGAAAACAAAAATTTTATTAATTTTTATAAAGATGAAAAAGAAAAATTAGATGGTAATTATATAGGTGCATATTCTACTTTTATGGGTAGCCCTCTCAGTCAAGGTTTATTTCAATTTGATTTATGGCATAAATCACCTGTTACTAACAGATATGACTGGAACAAATTAAAAACTGAAATATTAAATCATGGTGTTCGTAATAGTCTATTAGTTGCACCTATGCCTACTGCATCTACTTCTCAAATTATGGGAAATAATGAAGCATTCGAAGCAATCACCTCTAATTTATATAAAAGAAAAACATTAGCAGGTGAATTTATATTAATTAATAAATTCTTAATTAATGATTTAATTAAAATTAATTTATGGAATAAAGATATTAAAGAAAAAATTATGATTAATGAAGGCTCTATACAAAACATAGAAGAAATACCAAACGATATTAAAGAACTATACAAAACAGTATGGGAAATTAAACAAAAAGACATTATTGATATGGCTGCTGATAGAGGGGTTTTTGTAGACCAAACACAATCTATGAATTTATTTGTTGCTGAACCAACACCAAATATTCTTACTAAAATGCATTTCTATGCTTGGCAAAAAGGATTGAAAACTGGAATGTATTATTTAAGAACAAAACCTAAAGCAACTACACAACAATTTACAATTGACCCTAAAAAATCTAAATCAAATGTTAAAAGGGTTAAAACTACACAACCTCAAGAACCCGAAGAATGTCTCAGTTGTGGTGCATAAATTATATAATTTTATATATATATAAATTAAAAAAAATTAAAAATATATTATAAAATTTTAATATTATTCTTTTTATAAATTTCTTTTTCAAATTTAAAATTGTGTTTCATATTTTTATAATATTTATTATCAAAATAAAATCCAACTAAATTTATTTTTCTATTATAAAATATAGATTTATTATTATTTATTTCTTTTAAAATATAATTAAAAACTATAAAACCTGTTGAAGGTATTTGATTTATAGGATAGTTAATATTTTTTAATATTTTATTTAAATAATTACTATTTATTAATTCTTTATTGTCTTTAAAATTATGATATAAATTAAGATCATAATCTTGGTCATTAATAAAATAAACAATTTTAAATTGATTATTAAATGTTTTTTTATATTTTGTAAAAGTATTATTTTGTGACCTTAAAAATAAAAATTTTTTAGATTTAGATTTATTAAAATTTTTTTTCCAATATTGATGATTCATAAAAATCACTATATCATTTTCTTCTATATTTTTAAAAATTAATTTATCTATTTTTTCATTATTTGATATTATATATATTGACATTTATTTAATTTAAACAAAAATATATATTTTTACTAAAATTAAAACATTTTTAATTTTCTTATTTTTTTTATTATTTTGAATTTTTAAAGATTTAAAGTAGTTTTACCACCATTATTTACTAACATTTCTGTTAAACTATCTGCATCTATATTTTCTGTTATATCCGAACCTGTTATAGCACTAAATGTTTCAATATTATCATCATTATTTAATTCATTCAATAAACTATCTATATTATCTGGTTGTTTCATTTGTTGTTGTCCTTGTCGTGGAATTTGACCACCGCCTCCACCGCCTCCTCCTCCACCTTGATTAAACATATTTGAAAACATACCTGCTAAACCCGTTTGGTCATTACCATTATCTGCCATCGATTTAGCAGTTGCTCCAGCAAATTGTCTCATTAAATCAGGATTTTGTTTCATTACTTGGTCTAAACCTGGTAAAGAAGACTTAAACATTGTATTTGTTAAATGGAACATAAATGCACTCCCTGCTAAACTCATTAAAAGTCTAAGTTCAGGTGCCATCTTACCAGAACCCTTGTATTTTTCGTGTAATTCTTCAAATATATCATCATAATCATTTATATTTTCGTGTACATTCTCTGACCATCCGTCTAATCTTGCGTTTATAGGGTCAAACTTTGAATTTAAAAACTCTATACCTGTTACACACGCTATTAATGCTTTTCTTTGAAATTTAACACTCGCATCTGTTGTTCTATCTCTTTCTATCTTTTGTAAATCTGCACGCATCTCGTCTAAATCTGAATGAAGTGTATATTTCTTCGGTAATTTAACACCTTTTTTTTCTAATCTATCAAATTGATACAAAATATCTCTTTTCATATTCATTATTTCTTCTTGTGTTGGACCACTTTTATAAAAATTATTTCTATTAAATTGTGTATCATTGTTTTCATTTACTCTCTCCTTTTCTACATTATTTTCATTCATAAAATTATTATTATTTACATTAAAATCATCATTGTCTTCTGATGAATTATCTGAAAAAATATTTACATTATGATTTATATTATCTGTATTATTATTAAAACCATTATTATCATTTTCATTCAAACTAGAAATATCCGATACATCATCCATATTTATATTAGATGAATTAAATAAAGGACTTTTCATTTTTTTATTATTCAATATTAAATCTAAACCATCATCCGGTACCTCCTCATTATTCATCATACCTCCACCACTATTTACATTTAAATCTGGTTGATAACTATTATTTACGTCAGGTATATTTGGTAATAAATCCATTTTATTAAAAATTTAAGAGAAACTTTAAATAATTTATTAACGCAAATTTATTTATTTTTTTTTACGCATTAACATTTAAACGCTGAAGAAATTATCATTACTGATAAAACACCTATTAATAAACTATAATGATATGAAAATTGCATTGTTCTATAAACTTTTAACCATTCTATTCTTTGTTTATCATCTAAATGTAATACCATCCAGTCGGTTTTTGGAGATAATATATAATAAAAATAATGAGTTAAAAACATTATAGATGATGTTAAACAAATTACTAAACCTTTACTTATTTTTTTCAAATTATAATTAAATACTATAAATACTAGTGATAATAATAAACCTAATAAATAACCATTTAATGATATATTTTTTCTTTCATTAACAATATTATTATATTTATTTAATTGTTCTTTGTTTAATAAATTAACATAATCTTTAAAAATTTTTTGTTTATCTATAATTAATGTCATAAATATTGTTGCAAAAATAAATACTAAACCTACTGCACAACTTTTTAAACAAATCATTTATTTTTTTATTATTTTTTTTTATTTAATTTTAATTAATTAAAATGAACAGTAATACAAGAGACAGTGTAGTTAATGAATTAAATACAGAAGAGAATATTAATTTTAATGATTTCAAAAGAGTTTCTAATATAATAATATTAATATTAGTGACAATATTTACTATTAATTATAAATTACCATTAATATATATAGTAAAATTTTTGATGAATAAAATAGTGAATGATATATTGAAATATGGTATATTTAAAAACATAATAGGAGATGGTTTGCCAAAACCAGAAGATAATTTATTAATTAAATTATTAAAAAAAATAACAGGTAGAGGTATAAGACCGGATGGAGCTACAAATTGTTCTAATTTTAGAGATAATTTTTTTAATAAAAATATTGTAACAAAATTAGCTACATCATATGGGTTTCCTAGTGGACATTCACAAACCGCTGGATATTTTGCTATGTTTATAATTTTATTACATTTTAAACTAACATCCAATTTTGATTATGAAAATAATAATATTTTATTAAAAAACAAAATTAATTTAATTATTAATAATTTTTATATTAATATTAAAAAACCTATTACAATTATTTCATTAATTTTAATTTTATATTCTTTATATATACCTTTTACAAGGGTACAATTAAATTGTCATACAGTACAACAGGTTATATTTGGTTATTTGTTTGGTTTATTAACATTTATATTAATTGAATATATATTTACTAAATTATTTAATGTTAAAAATTTATTAATTTAAATTTTTTAATTAGTTATTTTATTTTGTGATTCATTATAAACTTTTCTATTAACTTTTTTGTATACTTTTTCTTTTAATTTTGAGTCTTTTTTAACATCATATCTATAATCGTACCAATTATCTAATTTATCTTCATCGTCTTCATCATCTTCATCGTCTTCATTATCACTATTATCATCTTCGTCACTATTGGTGTCATCGTTGTAGTCGATGATATTATCAATGATGTCAATACTTTTATCTATTAGATTTGGTATTAATATATTTTTTTCTATTTTATTCCATTTACCGCCTGTAATATAATCCATATAGGGTCCTAATAGATTGGTTATTTTAATGTTTCTATTTTCAGGATGTTCTTTATTAAAATGTACATTTTCTAAATATTTAGAGATAGAATTAACGGGGTTTTCAATACATTTTTTAATAAAATTTTCATCTTTTAATAAATATTCTATGTTTTCTTCACCAAAATTATTTACAATAATTATATTTTGGTCTCTTCCAATAGTTGTTAAATTACTATTATTATTATTTCCATTTACGACTAGTTTATTATGTGCTTCTTGTAATTGTGCTTTTTCTAATATTAATTGTTCTACTTGTTTTTCTAATTCCTTTCTTTTTATTACTTCTTTATCTAGTTCTGTCTCAAGTTTAGAAATAGTTTTTTTCTCAATAATAATAGGATTAACTGAACATTTTTTTTTATGTTTACATTTACCAACAGCAGATTTATACTGTTTGCCACAATTCTCGCACTTATAACATCCTTTTTTTACTTTATATTTCTCTTTTAGTTCTTCTATAGATATATCATTTAAAATTGGTTTACATAATTTTTTATTATAAAAATGTCTTCTTAGATTAGTCATATTAGAAAAAGTTTTACTACATCTATCACATTGTATAATATTTAGTTCATTTTGTTTAATAATTTCTTCATATTTAGACATTTATATAATAAAAATAATTAATTTTTAAGTAATTTGTTTAATAATATGTTCATTTTATTTAATAATATATTGAATTGAATAAATAATTAACCATTTTAACAGAGAGAGAGAGTGTATAAAAATATTTTAATAAAAATTATTTTTGTAATGATATTAAAATAATATATTAAATTTTTATATTAAATTTTTATAAATTAAAATATATAATTACCCTTATAAATTAGGGTAATTTATTATCATATTAGGTAATAAAATTATTTAAAAAATAATATTTATAATATAATACGTGATAATTCCATAAAAATATTGACGAGAAAAATAATATATTAAGAATGTTAAATTTAAAAAAAAAATGTAAAACAATGACATCTGCAAATAAGTATATTAGTAGTATTTTAAATAAATATAATGAAGATGTTAATATAATAAATGAATATATATTTGAAATAATTAAATATCATCCAACTAAAAAACTAGATAGGTCTAATATTGAATGGTTACAAATGAAAAAAAGACCTCCATATAATAATTTAGCATTATGTTATAAAGATAAATATACATCTAAAATAGATGATATATCTTGGAAATTGTGTATTAGAAATTTATATGATAAATATGATAATAGCAAAGAAAAAATAAATAATATAAAATCAGCATTTAGAAATGAAAGTCATTTTGGAAGTAAAAAAATATATTATATAGAACATACTAAAAATAAAGATAATAAATTTTTAGGTGTTTGTGAAAATTGTAATGTAGAAACTACTAATATTACTATAGATCATTATCCAGTCCCCTATAAAAAGATATTTGAAAATTTTATTTCTAATAATGAAATATTATTAAATATTATTAATGTAATTGAAAATAATAATAATGAATTAAGATTAAAAGATAGAGATTTAGCATTAATATGGTTACAATATCATGATTCTAACTCAAAATATAGATTATTATGTAAATCTTGTAATAGTCGCTTTGGTTCATATAATTATTAATAAATAACTTTTAATATATTATTTAATACATTTATTATAATATATAACTTTTAATTTTATTGTTTAATAATTTGTCCAATATTTTATTATTTTTAAGTAATTTGTTTAATAATATGTTCATTTTATTTAATAATATATTGAATTGAATAAATAATTAACCATTTTAACAGAGAAAGAGAGTGTGTAAAAATATTTTAACAAAAATTATTTTTTGTTAAAATATTTTAATAAAAATTATTTTTTGTAATAATATTAATTATATTATTCTATTATTAATTTTTTTATTTGATTAATAACTTCTTTAAATTTTAATATTTTATAAGGGTCATTTTTTTTATAATTATCATATAAATTACCATTATCAACATATAAACTCATAATATTATTTGATTTTATTATTTTATCAATACATTTTTTTAATTTATTTTTCCAATCATTATTATCTAAAAATACATCTTCTTGAAAAATTCTAATAAATGAATGATTATTTTTATATGCTTGAAACATTTTATAGAAATCAATATTTTGTCTATCTTCTACATTATTATTAAATAGTGATACATATTCAAAATGTTGTATTCCATCTAATTCAATAATTATATTAATATTTTGTTCTTTTATTTGAATATTAAAATCATAAGGATAATAACAGGGTTCTTTCTTTTTTTTATAATTTGGGTCAGGATTTCTACACCATTTTGTTTTATATTCTTTTTTAATTATATAATTTGGATATAATTTTTGTAAAAATTCATATAATTTCTTTTCTGTTTTATTTTTACAATGAGGACACCACGTTCTATTACTACTTGAAATATCATTTAATCTACTATCAAAACTATGAGGGCAATTATCACACTTAAACCAAAATTTTTTATTACAATTTTTAAATACTTCCCAAGGTTTATCTTTATTTTTATTATAATCCCAACAATCTACTTTTTTTTTACCATTTGTAGTTAATCCATCAAATAAAGCAAATGATTTATTAAAACAATATTGACAATTATTATAATTTTTTTCATATTCATCACAAAATTGTTTTGAAGGAATACAACAATAAGGACACCAATGATTCCTTCCAATATTATGTAAACCACTTTCAAAACTATGAGGGCAATTATCACATTTAAACCAAATTTTTTTATGACTTGATTTAAATACTTCCCAAGGTTTAATACTTTTATTTTTTTTATAATCCCAATTTTTTTCATAATCCCAACAATCTACTTTTTTAATTGTACTATTTTCAATAGGGGTTAAATCTTGTAATGAAGCAAATGATTTATTAAAACAATGTTGACAATTATTATAATTTTTTTCATATTCATCACAAAATTGTTTTGAAGGAATACAACAATAAGGACACCAGTTTTTTTTATTTGAAATATTATCTAATTTATTATTAAAACTATGAGGGCAATTATCACATTTAAACCAAAATTTTTTATCACTTGATTTAAATACTTCCCAAGGTTTATCTTTATTTTTATTATAATCCCAACAATCTACTTTTTTTTTATCATTTGTAATTAATTCATCAAATGAAGCAAATGATTTATTAAAACAATATTGACAATTTTTGTAATCTTTTTTATATTCATCACAAAATATTTTTGAAGGAATACAACAATAAGGACACCATCCATTAATTGAAATATTATATAATCTACTATTAAAACTATGAGGGCAATTATCACATTTAAACCAAATTTTTTTATGACTTGATTTAAATACTTCCCAAGGTTTAATACTTTTATTTTTTTT
>Ga0255772_10005949_pt1 | contig 11212 bp, 10 predicted proteins | sample 071ome_34_FD_179970 | JGI IMG/M metagenome (GOLD analysis project Ga0255772, IMG submission 179970) | Coastal salt marsh microbial communities from the Groves Creek Marsh, Skidaway Island, Georgia - 071411BT metaG (version 2) | ecosystem: Environmental > Aquatic > Marine > Intertidal zone >... | reverse complement strand
TGTTCTTTAACCCAAGAAACCACATCTTGAACTTCATTTTCATTAACCCAAGCACCTTGTATTCTTTCCAATCTTGGGTTTGAAGCCGTGACAACTAACATGTCACCTAAACCAATCAATTTCTCAGCACCAGATTGATCAAGAATAACCCTAGAGTCAGTTGTTGAAGCTACAGAAAAAGCCAATCTTGATGGAATATTAGCCTTCATTACACCCGTAATGACATCAACTGATGGTCTTTGAGTTGCGACAACTAAATGGATTCCTATTGCTCTTGCCATTTGAGCTAACCTAACAATTGCCGATTCAACTTCTCTACCAGCAACCATCATTAAATCGTTCAACTCATCAATGAATACTACGATATAAGGAAATCGGTCAAACTTATCTTCATCTAATAATCCTGCATCATATTTTTCGTGATAACCGTTAATATCTCTTACCTGACTATCAGCAAGCAGATCGTATCTTCTATCCATTTCTGCTACTGCCCACCCAAGTGCGTCAACAGCTTTCTTTGGGTTTGTAATAACTTTGGTAAGAAGGTGTGGAACGTCGTTATATTGGCCAAGCTCAACTCTCTTTGGATCAACCATTACCATTTTGACTTCGTCTGGATTAGTTCTAACTAATAATGATGTAACAATTGAATTAATACATGAAGATTTTCCAGCACCAGTTTGACCAGCTATTAAAACATGGGGTAACTCTGCTAAGTTAAGCAACCGAGGCTTACCTGAAATATCTAAACCTAAACCTATATTTAGAGGATGTTCAGCTTTTTTGGCTTCTTGTGAAGACAAAACATCACCTAAAGAAACAAGTTTTCTTTGTCTGTTTGGAATTTCTATACCAATTGCACTTCTACCTGGTATTGGTGCTAACAATCTAACATCAGGTGTTGCTAGAGCATAAGCAATATCGTGTGAAAGTGATGTTACTTTTGAAACTTTTACTCCTGGTGCTAATTCAATTTCATACCTTGTAACGGTTGGGCCAGGAACTACGTTTGTTAACTCAGCTTCAACTCCATGTTCTTTAAGTAAGTTTGTTAGATCTTTTGCCGTTTCTTGTAAAAGTTTTTTAGATGTAGACACAGCGTTTCCAAGTTTTAATAACTTAACAGGTGGCAATACATATTTACTATTCTTAACGTTTGGTTTTGGTGTAGTTTTTTTTGCTTTAGAATCTTTTTTATCTTTAAAATCTGTAATATTTGAAACGTTATTAATTTTTTCTTCAACTTTTGCTTTTGTTAATCTATTAGGTTTTTTATTAGGTACCTCTGGTTCTTTAAAATCATCAATAGATTCTTGATAAAATTCTTCAAAAACTAGATTATTTGCTTCTTTTCTTGCTTTTACAAATGCATAAATAAATTTGTAAATATAAACAATAATGGCTTGTATGCCACCAATTAGATCTTTGAGTTCAATATTTGTCATATACAAAACAGACATAATTAACCCTAGTAAAAGAAGAGTATGTGTCATTTGAAGTCCAACACTATTCGTTAATGGGTAAACAATAAATGCAGATAGATGCCCACCAGATTTTAATAGCAGTTCTGACCCAGAACTAAGAGATAATGGCTCTGAGTGAATTAAAGAGTGAAATATACTTGATGAAAAGATTTGTATCCACAAAGTACCAATTAGCACTCTTTGGCTTATTGCTTCATCCCTATCTCTGATCAAAATAGCTGTACCGTAGAAAAAGAAAACTGGCAAGGCAAAAACTGCATATCCGAAAGCCCACTGAAGAATTTTAAATACCACATCACCAACTGGACCACCTAAGTTAAAGATTGCTAAGGAGGTTAACAAAGCAAAGGAAAACATAAATATAGCAACAGATTGGTAAGACTGGACGAACTTATTAAACGCACTTGAAGTAGTGTTTTTAAGTGTAGAAATTGCCCTGTCTACAGTTATTTTATTGTTTTGTTTAGACACCCGCTTTCGCCCATTTACCCTTTTGCGAGTGGATGTCTTTACAGCCACATCAGATTATACCATATTTTATTAGAGGAGAACTTAAAATTAATTAATTAATTGAGTTATAAATTTCTGTTAGTTTTTGAGCTAAATCAGTAGAGATTTCAGTAATTGGTAACATCGGAATACCAACATCTTCCCATGAATATGTTAATAAATGTTTGATTGGACCTGGGCTTGGTTCTTCAAAAATAGCATTAAATAGAGGTAAAAGCTTTTCTTGTTCTTTTTGCGCATCTTCTAGCTTTCCTGATTTTACTAGTTTTATCAGATCGCTAATTTCATTGCCAATAACATGTGAAGCAACTGATACCACTCCTTTAGCGCCAGCATTAATAAAATCTATTGTCTCTGAATCGTTACCTGAATAAATAAACACCTTTTCATTAAGCTCTTCAATTTCAATTTTTGAAAATGACCAATCTCCTACTGCATCTTTAATTGAGTTAATACCTAAATCATCTATTAAAGTATTCAAGGTTGAGACTTCAATTAATGTACCCGTTCTTCCAGGAATGTTGTAAGCCATAATAGGTAAATCTGTAATTTTACTAATAGCTTCAAAGTGTTTCACAATTCCATACTGAGATGGTTTTGAATAGTAAGGAGTTACAATCATAATTCCATCAACGCCCTGGTCTACAGCCATTTTTGTTATCTCGATAGATTCTGAAGTAGAATAAGTTCCAGAACCTGCAATTATGTTGGCCTTATCACCTACTGCATCTTTTGCAGTACTATATAAGATTTTTCTATCTTCAAATGATAAATTCGGTGATTCTCCCGTTGTACCTGATAAAACAAGACCTTCAGATTTCTCATGAACTAATTTTTTACACAATCTCCAAAAAGTATCAGTACTAATAACTCCATTGCTATCAAATGGGGTTATGACTGCTGTGAGAATTTCACCAAAATCTTTCATGCCTAGATACTAATATTCCTATTTAAAATTGTTTCAAGACCAAAAACAAAACCCTTAAAGTTATCAACATTGTCTAAAACTAACTTTACTCCAAAGAGGTAAGCCCTTCTGTCATTTACTATATGCTCTGAATTTAAATGCTCAAATTCGTTTGAAAATAAAACTTCCTGTTCAGCCATATATTTATCATCACGCAATGACATAATAATTTTGTCATTTATTTCATTTTTGGAATAAAAATCTCCCTCAATTCCATATGATTTTATAGTGTCAGGAAGGCTAAGAGCTAAGTCTATTGATGTGCCAGATGGTGCGTCTTGTTTTCCGGAATGATGTTTCTCCACTATCTCAACTTTTTGAAAGCTTTGAGCTATGATATTTGATGTAATTTTTTGTAATGCTGCTCCTACAGAAAAATTAGGGATAACAAAGATTGATCTATTTTCCAAACTCCTAAGATTAGCTACAAGCTTTTCTTCAATTCCTGATGAACCAATAATCAAAGTTGAATTTGTTTTTAGCAGTTTTTCCAAATTGTCATTTATGTCTGAGGCTGGAGAAAATTCAATTACTATATCTGAATCTACGTTCTCTAAATTGTTAACTTTTGAGTACTCTCCTTCTGTATAAGAGGGATCATAGATTCCAACAACTTTAAAATCATCTCTAGACTCTAGGTAATCCGTAATTAAATTTCCCATTTTTCCGCTGCCACCAGAGACAACTACAGTTTTTACCAACTTATCATTCATTTCATAACTTCCTTATACTTAATAGGTTAATTGTTTTTTTAACAAAATTGATATGAGTAAAGATAAAAATAATTTAGAACAACAAATTGTTGAAGACTTTGAAAAAATAAGGCCAGCAATTACCAGACTTTTACAAACCCAATTAGACAATGAGAACATTTCTCTTAGATATGGAAGAACTTCTTCGTCTGATAACAATGACATTGTAATAAACCCATCTATTTTGGTTAAAGCATTGTCTGAATCAAAATTAAATAAAGAAGAAGTTTTAATTGGTACGGTAGTGCATGAAGCGATACATTCAACTCAAAATTATTTATTCGACCAACAACAGCTAACAGAAAGATTTGGAGAGGATTTATCTGATGTAGGTGACTTAGAAGATGTTCTTGAATATCTTGCTGGTCCTTTTGGGAAATATATTTTTGAAATACTTATTCACTCAATAGAAGAAAGAATTTTTGTAAAAGAATATGATGGTCTAACCTCTATTCTTAAAGATGTTTATGAAGAGTCATTTCACCAAATAAAAAATCTTAATCCATTTAATCAGTTTCTTAGTTTACTTTTTCACTCTATTACATCATATATTTCGCTTAAGTACGACGGTTATAAAAAACCAGTGGTGAAATCACTAAACGAATCTTTGCAACTCCTAAAACCTTTAAATTATTCTGAAGTAAACGTATCAGAAGTTGTAGAAGTAACAATTCAAATTATTGATATTTGTAGAAGATTTAATATCCTTCCTGATATCGAAAAATATAACCTTGGTGAACAACGTGAAATATTAGAAAATTTTGAAGATTCTGTTGTGGATGGAATGAGCAAAACCTTAATACCATCATCTAATAACATTACAACGGGTAATACTCTTCAAAAATTTCTTGGTCAAGACTCAAAAAATCCAAATGAAGAGAAGATCAATCAAATGGATGATCATATCTCAAAAATTGGAGCATCATCAACTATTTACTTGCCATCAGGTGATGTTTCGAAAATAATTGAAACAAAATTGCCTGATAAATTTAAGTATCTATCAGATAAAGGAAATAAAACATTTGAATCTTTATTGAGTGACTGGAACCTACCAATTTATAAAGTAACAAACAAGATAAAACCTTATTTTATTCATAACCAAAAAAGGCAAAGAATAAGTGGTTTTGATCAAGGAGACTTGTCGCCACATGTTCCGACAATGCTTGCATCAGGCAGATATGAAAGAATGTTTGAACAAAAACAAAGATTATCAAACAAGTCTTACGCAATATCACTTTTAATTGACGGGAGTGGTTCAATGCTTGAAAAAAATAGAAATGAACTTTATCCATGGTCTCTTACTTCTGCTTTGCTTGGGGCTAGCTATTTATCTCAAATTTGTTATGAACTAGATATGGATTTTGAAATGGCTATTTTCAACAGAGGCTTTGTATCAGGTTTTAGTGAGAATGAAGACACCTATATAAAAAGAAAGTACAGTGTCTCATCAATGTTAAACAGTACTTACGGATCTGCAGCTCAAGAAATTTACAATACCGCTAATCATTACTTTTTAAAGGAATTTAAAGACTCTTGGAAAGAAAATTACAAACAATTCATCGGTCTAATAGAGTTTTCACGCCATTTAAGAAACTCTATAAACGATATTGAAGATAAAGACTTCTACCCTCCCATTAGTATGTTTGAAAAAGGCACGAACATAGATGAAATAAATATAATTCATGCTTCCAAACGTTTATTATCTCATCCATCTAATACAAAACTTTTAGTTGTTCTCTCCGACGGAATGACCAGAGGATCTGTTGAAAATCTAAAAAGTAGTATAAAATTTGCTACAAAACAAGGTATTGAAGTTATCGGAATAGGTATTGGCAATAGAGGGTCTTGGAAAGAATTTCAAAATAATGTTCAAGTTGAACATCCTGAACAACTAATACACTCTATCGTAAATATCACAAAAGATATACTTATTAAAAATGCAAAGAAGACTATCGGAGTTGCTTAATGGTTAAATTTGAAAACCCTGGTAAACAAAAAAATTATATTGAACTTAACGAATGTGTTGTAGATAAAAAATTAGATGATTATGAATCTAGGTTAAACAGAGTCCCAGAAATTGATGACTATTATGTCGACCTTGGTACTCAATTTAGGCTTGCTCAAGTCATAGAAGCCAAATTAAATGCATTTAAAAATGAACTTCCTATTCATGTAGCTTTAAAAGGCCATATGGGTACTGGTAAAGATCATGATATAGAACAATTCGCAGCAAAATTAAAATATCCATATTACAGAATTCCCCTCTCTGGTGAAGTCAGAGATGTAACTTTGCTTGGGTCCGTACAATTATATGGAGATGGCAAAGGTGGTACAGAAAGTAGATGGCAAGATGGAGAACTAACAAGAGCTTTAAGAGGACCTGCAATTGTAAATCTCTCAGAGTTAAATGCAGCTGGTCCAGAAGTTTTATTTGCCCTTCACTCACTATTGGATAGGCATAAAAAACTAGAGCTGCCTAATGGTGAAGTACTTCAACTTAGAGATGATACATTCATATTTGGAACTATGAACCCCACAAGCCTAAGAGATTATGCGGGTACACAATCATTAAATAAAGCTTTTGCTGATAGATGGGTAATTTGGGATAAGCCTTTTCCAAATAAAGAACAACTTGAATCAATATATTTAAAGAGGTATCCAACTTTACAAAAGTCATATACAGATTTAGTAATAAAACTAGCTTTAGAGATAAATAATTCGTTTATGTCAGATGACATCAGTGTAAATATTGAAACCCCTATGAGTTTACGAACTATTGTCGAAAGAATACCTTTAGGTTTGAAAGTAAGTTCCGATGCAGATGATCCATTAAAAGAAGCATGGGGAAATTTCGTTCTTCCCCACGTAAGCAAAGAAGACTTAGATCATTATCAAACTTTGTGGAACACGATAGTAAGAAAAGGGCCGTCTGAAAAACCTAAACTTTAGAAAGAAGCACTAGAGGAATATTTCTGTCAGTACGATTTCTATAAGTAATAAAAGTTGGATAATGCCTATCTAATAAATCCCAGTAGTATTTTTTTTCATTATCCTCTAAAAACTTAGATTCGACTTCAAACCTTTCATTATCCACTGTTATATATGCATTTGAATGTTGTAGATTAAAACACCAGTCAGGTGTTTTGTCATTTCCACTATAGGAAGCAGCGATTAAATATTTTTCTTTATGAACCACATAAGTTAATGGTGTTTTCCTTAACTTTCCACTTTTATTTCCTATAGTCTCAAGTAATAAAATGCTATCACCAATAATTTTAGTTCCAAGTTTTGTATGATTTGCTTTTATAAGTTTTGAATGAGTATTAGATATTAACTTATAAAACCAAGTTGGCCAGAAATGTGCAGTTTTACCGAATAATCTCCACATGGGATAATTGAAAACTAACTGTCTTCTTGAGTATCTTCAGTATCTCTAAAAGTTGAGTCGTACTTCTTGAAAAAGTCTTTTATTTTATTTTCTAGATCTTTTGTTTCTAAGTTGGTTAATTCATTTCGTAATTTAGTGATTTGTTCTTTTACATGTACATTTTCATCCAAAAGACTCAAAATATAACGAACACCTACTATAAAGAGGATGAATTTTATTAACTTTTTCATAAAATTTATACTAAATACATATTTTATATATAAAAAGTCTTTTTTTTGTATTAATTACCACTTTAGAAATTAGTCAACAACCATTAAACTTATATTAATGCAAACAATTTTAAGCAATCTCGTCGCTGAGCAGCAATTACTAGACCAATACCTGCAAAGTATTCCTGTAAGACATTGGAATACTAAAACCACATTTAAAAATTGGGATATCACCGCACATGTTTCTTATCTTGCTGGTCTTGAAGATTTAGCTTTAAACGCTTTAAAGAAAAAAGGAACAGAATTCAATAAATATAAAGGCCCAAAAGGTTTGGAAAAATTTGAGAAAGAGTGTATTGCTAAAGGTAAAGACATGAGGCCTCAAGATGTTATTGAATGGTGGAGAGTTTCAAGAGCTGATGTCATAGAAACTTTAGCAAAATCAGCACAAGGTAAAAAATTAACTTGGTGGAAGAATGAGATTGACTGTATGACTTTTTCAGTTACGAAATTAGCAGAGACTTGGTCACATAGTTTAGATATTTACGAAGGTATGAAAAAAGATTATGAGGATTCAATTCGAATTGAACATGTTGCAATGTTTGGATGGTTAAATGCTCAAAATGCTTCAAAGCTTAACAAATTAAAGTTTCAAGATTTAAGAGTTGAATTAATTGGACCAGAATATAAAGCTTGGCAATTTGGTGATGAAAATAGTGAAAATTCTATAAAAGGTAGTGCAGGTGACTGGTGTAGAGTTGTTACTGGAAGATTGGCTAAAAGCAGTAAGCCTACTCTAACAACTGAAGGAGAATTTGCTTCAAAGTTTGTTAAGATGAACCACGTAAAAATATAATGCAAGTTTACGGAGTTGTACACTTAAAAAGCCTTCCTGGCTCACCTTCCAATAGATTGTCTATTGATGAAATAATTGATTCGGCTCAAGAAGATGTAAATAGCTTAATATATGGTGGTGTAGATGGCATCATAATTGAAAACTTTGGTGACACGCCATTTGTTAAAGATGATATTTCAAAAAGAACACTAGCTAGTTTTACAACTGTTGTTGAAAATCTATCTATTGAAAGAGATATCAAAATAGGTATCAATGTCTTGAGAAATGATGGTATCGCTGCGTTGTCTATAGCGGAAGCAACTAAGTCTCATTTTGTAAGAATTAATGTATTAAATAATACAATGTATACAGATCAAGGAATCATAGAGGGTGATGCTCATACAGTAAATCAGTTTAAGTCCTCTTTAAACAACTATATTGAAATCTTCGCTGATGTTTTTGTAAAACATGCTGTTCCACCACCTGGATCAAAAATAGAAAATCATGCTGAAGAATTAATACATCGAGCAGGTGCAGATGTTGTGATCGTAACTGGTGATGGCACAGGACACGAAATAAATATTGAAGATTTGCAAAAGGTTAGAAATATCGTACCTCAAGGTAAGTTAGCTATAGGATCTGGAGTTACCACAACAAATGTTGATGCATATCAAGATATTGCAGATATATTGATTGTTGGTACTAGTTTTAAATTTGATAATGATGTCGCAAAAAGAGTTGACATCAATAGGGTCGAAGAGTTAGTTAGAAAAGTTAAATAATTTTTTTTAATTAAAAACAAATTCAATATCTAACTATCATTTTTATTTAAATGGAAGCCTTTTTAAATCCCGCGTTAATATTGTTTATTTCAGGAATTCTTATTGGCATATCTTTTAAGTTGTCACTTTCAGACATTTTTTCAAAATATTTGGGGTATTATCTACTTCTTGCTCTTGGTATAAAGGGTGGCTTAAGTTTACAAGAAAATGGATTTACTAGCGAAGTCGTAAATGTTTTGTCCCTAGGTGTATTTTTTGCATTGTTTATACCCATAGTTTCTTATTTATATTTAAGAAAAAAACTTAATAATGATGATGCATCAGCATTATCAGGAACTTATGGATCTGTTAGCGCGGTAACTTTTGTTACTGCAATTACATATATTTCTTCAGGGGGTCAGAATTTTGATGAGTATATGTCAGCAGTTCTTGTAATTATGGAGTTTCCCGCAATATTTATGGCATTATTTTTAGTGAAAAATACTGGTACTAAAAATTTAAGTAACTTTGAGAATTTAAAAACTGCTTTTCTTGAGGTTCCAAATATAATATTAATCTCTTCTTTACTTGCTGGTTACCTTATAAACAAAAATAGCATTTCAAGCCTAAACTTTTTTACTATTACTATTTTTGACTATGTTTTATACATCTTCCTTTTTGTAATGGGGACAAGAGTTGCCAAAAGAATTGGGGAACTTAAAGGTAAAGGTGCTAGCTTAATAGGTTTTGCGATAACTACCCCATTAGTTGGTTCACTCTTAGCTCTTGTAGCGTCAATAAATTTCGATCTTTCGATTGGAAACTCAACATTGTTAATGGTTCTTACAGCCAGTGCAAGCTATATTGCAGTTCCAGCAGTTGTAAAAGATGCTATACCTTCTGCAAACCCAGCAATTTATTTAGGATTAAGTCTTGGAGTCACATTTCCATTTAATATAATTATTGGAATTCCTTTGTATAACGAATTGGCTATTTACTTTCTGGGCTAATTAAAGTAAAAAACCACCGTCAATTGTTACAACTTCACCAGTTATCCAAGAAGCTGATTCACTTGATAAAAAATATATTAAGCTAGCAATATCTTCTGGTTCTCCAAGTTTTTTAAGTGCATGAAGATCTGCACTGCCTTGTTCGTCCCCTGCCCAAAGCATTTCTGAAAGTTTTGTTTTTACTACTGCTGGAGCTATACCATTTACTCTAATATCTGGTGCAAGCTCCATTGCTAATTGCTTTGTCATATAAATTAATCCAGCTTTTGAAATATTGTAAGCCCCCATGTAGTGTGATGGTTTTATTCCTCCTACAGAACAAACATTCAAAACTGATTCTTTTAATCCAGCTTTCACTGCTTCTCTTGTCCACATTAGAGGACCCATTAAATTTACATCCCATGTTTTTTGTACAGCTGAAAGATCAACATCAAGCAAGCTGCCGCCTGAGGGATTTGTACCAGCATTGTTAATTAAAACATCTATAGACCCTGTCTCGTCAATAATTTTTCTACAAGTCTCAGATGCAGCAGCTAAGTCATCAGCCCTTGCAACAAAACCTTTTAGCTGTGAATTTTCGGAGAGCACTGCTTGTAGATTCTCTTCTTTTCTAGATGTGATGTACACATTCCAACCTTGATTAATAAATTTTTGGGCAGTGGAAAGTCCTATACCTCTTGTTCCACCGGTTACAAGTGCTGTTTTCATTATTTTTAAATTATAGTAGTTATTTCTCTGTTCAGTTACAGTTGAAAAGCAAATGGAAAATTTTAAAAAATATAAGGTGTTGCTTACTGAAAATAAAAACTTCCGTAAGTTGTTTATAGCCAGATTAATAACTCTTGGGGGTGACTGGTTATTGACTGTTCCTCTTTTAGGAATTATCTATGGCTTAACAGAAAATCCATTTATTACTTCATTAGTCCTGGTAGTTCAAAGTGCTCCATTATTTATACTGGGAAGCTTCGGAGGATATTTAGCTGACAAATATAATAGAAAAAAAATTATTGCAATATCAGAATTTTTATCTGGTTTAACAGTTCTTTTAATCCTGTATGCAGTAACAACTGAAAATGTAGTATTTATTTTATTTTCATTTGGTATGTTGTCAGTAGTAGGTTCTCCTTATATGCCAACATCTGACGCAGCATTGCCTAATGTAGTAAAAAAAGAAAATTTAGCTGAAGCAAATGTGATCTTTTTCTCAAGTTGGGGTGTTATGGCTGGTATAGGAGCTGGTATAGGCGGTTATTTAACAACTGTAATAAGTAGGAATATGCTTTTTGCAATAGATAG
>Ga0255772_10005944_pt1 | contig 11215 bp, 16 predicted proteins | sample 071ome_34_FD_179970 | JGI IMG/M metagenome (GOLD analysis project Ga0255772, IMG submission 179970) | Coastal salt marsh microbial communities from the Groves Creek Marsh, Skidaway Island, Georgia - 071411BT metaG (version 2) | ecosystem: Environmental > Aquatic > Marine > Intertidal zone >... | reverse complement strand
AGTAAGTTTAAAGACCTACGTGCAGTACGCATATCATAACCCGTACGCAACTCTGCCCCACAACGCTCAAACGCCTCTTCTACAAGGTTATTGAGGTCTAGGTTAAATGTACTTGTACCTTTTGTAGTCATTTATTTTCCTAAACTACGTATTTAACAAACTGTGCAATGATGATGGCTATCACACCAAAAATTAAGTACCCCTCGAACCGCCACATCTTTTTATCAAGTATACCTAGTTTTTCTAGTACAGCTGCGTATCTAGCAGCACATTCACGTTCATGGGCATCAAGCTGAGCCTGCGTTGTAGTAACCGTACCGGCCCCATTTACTGCGGGTTTCCTAGCGGTTTTGCGTGGCGCTCTGCGCTTACGTGGTGGTTTTACAACAGTAGTTTCGCTTGATTTACTTGCCATGTCTTATCCTTTATGAATCGGCTGGCTCAGGCGTATTGCCCTCTGCTAACCACTCTAGATATTCTTGATAGTCTCTGTTTGCTTCGTCTATAGGAATAGAAGCATTGTCTGACAATCTAATTATTCCTAATTCTTCGTTTGTTACTGGATGAGTAGGTATTAATTTATACATTTATAACTCCGCATCTGCGTATACTGGTGAATAACTACCGCTGTAACCAAAAGAAGCATAAGCACTACCGTTTGTGTATCTCAACGCATGAGTTACATAAGCGCCTCCAGCAGTACCTGAGACTGCTCCACTAATTGTAGGTGCTGCTCGTTTTTCAACTTTAAACTGCCAGTTAACATAATTAGTTGTTGCCCCGTAACCACTCCAAAGTGCCGCTGACGTATCTAACCCAATAGCTTCAAGATATCTTTGGCAAAGTTGATGTTCAGTAGTATAAGGACGATGCTCAAACTCAGTAGCTGACTCACCAACTTCTAGTTGGACTCCTGTGATATAGAGTGTTGCTCCTGATGTACCGACTACTGATGTTGCTCCTGTGGCATTAAAGTAACTGGCACCATCCCATGACCCAGCAGTTCCGCTATAAGTTGAACCAGCACCTAGTCCAATATAAAGAGTTAAACCATAAGAATTAGTTGTTTGCCATGTTCCAGATGTGTCGCCTGGAATAGTAATTGTTTTTTGTTCCCAAGTGTTTGCGGAAGATACTACATAAGTAAAAGCATATGAACGGGAACCAGCATTCCCAAGAACACCACCAAATGTTCCAGTTAAACTTGATCTAACATAAAAAGATAAGGTAATTGTTTTAGCTGTAGACTTTCCAAAATCTAAATCTGCTACGTTGTAACCTTCAATATGTTGACCTATAATAAAATAATCGCTAGCAGTGACAGAATACGCAGAGCTAGATGTAACGCCTAAATAATTAGTAAACCCAGCAGGGGGCGATACTGAACCAGCGTTTTGTTCAACAGTAAACTTAGATGCTTGCGACGCATAACTAATCCATCTATCAAGTGTGTAGCTACCGTTTGTAGGTGTAACACTAGCACCGGAATTTCTTTGGTCAATTACCATGTTGCCATTGATGATCCTGTTCTTGCCTACTGTGTTATAAGCATTAGGCGTAGCACCGTTGATCGACGCGGTTGTGCCGTTGTTAGAATCTAGTATTGTGTCTACTGCAATAGTGCTCATTAGTCAGGCCACCTTTGGTCTTGTACTACCGCAATAAAAGCGTCAATGTCTGCCGCTGCTGTAATCGCTGCTTCTAATCTGTCACATTCTGCCACAATAGCAGCTCTTTTTGTAACTATATCAGCGGGGATATCAACGTTTCTTTCCGACTTACGAATAACCATCCAGTCAGTTTCAGCTAGCATCGTACCAGCAGTATGCTTAACCTGTTTCTTCCAATTAGATTTAAGCCCAGGAGTTACTAACTGCTCTTCTGTGTCAACCATAACAGGATTATCTGGATCAGAGTTATCTAGCACCTGAACATAGACAGGATCACCATTCTCATCAACTTCAGCACGATCCTCTAGTTCTTTAGGCAAGTTGATGTCGCCATTCCAATAGAACCTATCGTCTGCTCTTGGCGGGTCATTAACCCATACGATATTAATCGCTGTGCGTTCTGCCTCTGTTGAAAGTTGTAGCCAGTTCGCTGGATATTGGATATCCATGTAGGTAAATGCTTTACCGATTCTTAAAGGTTTGTCATTTTGATAATACATAGTTACCTCGCTAAAGCGTTTTTAAAGGGGTTTTCAGCAAATGCTGCATACAAATAGGTATAGCCACTCTGATTTACTTCAGTTTGTGTGCTTATACATTTCCAACCATTTGATAGGAAATCACCGCCTTTGACTGTTGGAGTATATTCTGCACTATTGTAATTAGGTTCAAGTTGGTGATCGACTAGGTTGTATGTGTCTCTTGCTGAATCAAACATTGTCCAGTGACCAGTTCGATCAACTGCTTTTAAAATAATAAAAGCTGGTCTAAAGCCTGTGTAAATAAATGGACCATCAGAAGAGCCATTACCTGTGTAGCTACCAAATGCTGAGAAGCCTTCTACTGGGGCAAAGCAATACATTACATAGTTGTTTGTATCGTTAATTGCAGATGATGTACCAATAGTTACAAGGCTTGATGTTGGTTTTGTATTATTCCAGTAGGCAGAGCCAGACAATCTTGCATCAGTTGTGTTGAGACGCATTAGGTAAGCTGCTGGAACTGTTGGATGTGTGCCTATGTGATAACAGGAAGTAAACGTTGCGGTACTTAAATCATGCACAAATACCCATTCAGGTGCTACTCCTAAGCCATGACCTAATGTATCACTAGCACCACCACTACCTGTGTAAGTAAAGATGCTGATACCTGCTGTTGGATTAGCAGATACAGTTGTAGTAATAGAGCCATCTGTATTACTGACTGTGCCGTTAGCGCCTTTCCAGTTCCAAGCCACATAAGGTTGTGAGCTTTGATTAACTCCAATAAAACTACCTAAAGTAAACCCATCAGCATCAAAAGAAGCTAGACCTTCAGAATTAGTATGCTCCGCGTCTGTCTGATCGGATGACCAGTAATTAGTAGCACCTCTTACTGCATCATACAACTCGTGTGAGTAAGTTTGGTTTCTAGCTTTAATCCAAGTAAAGTCTGGTTGGAACTCTAAGTCACTAATCTCATTACCACCTGATCCTATTGCTGTCCCGTCCCCTGTATACAACACTGTGTCAAAATGCTTAGACCCATCCTCAATCGTTGCGTCAGGCAGATTGTATGTGTTGAGTGGCAAGAACCCGTCTGGTGGTGTGTACTTAAATGGGCGTTGACCGAAGTTAGCATAAGCAGCATTGGTCGTTGCAGACAGATATATAAAAGGTAACAAGTTGCTGGTTGTTGGTACAGAATATGCTCCCGTACCTAAAACTACATTTTTTAAACGAAACGTTGCTTCATTAGCATCTGCATCATAAGCAATACTCATTATGTCCCCAGCAGCAGGTACTCCAACACTAGAAGCAACAGTTGAACCGCCAGAATTAATAGTTCCACCACTGCTTCTCACATAATAAATACCACTAGCACCAGTTGACGCAGATTGGACATTTTCTGTGGTACACAATCCATAACCTGTTGAAGCGGATACAACAACTGGAAATGTTATTTCCCAATAAAACTTACCAGAGCTAGGACTCATTGAAGCCACTACACTAGCAGCAGTCGATGCTATTGGCACTGCTTTTAAGTTACCTTCGCTTAGTGTCATTGGTCCACCATGCGAAGTTCTAAAAGTATATGGAACTAAAGTACAGTAGTTAGCCGTATTCTCATCAGTCAGAGTCGGTACATCGGTCATAATGTCGTAGCTGGTCTCACTCGATGCGTTACTGTTTATGTTGTTTGCAGTCCAGTTGTTCTTGTTACCAGAAGCATCAAAGTTGAACTGTGCATCTCTGGTGTCTGCAAACGCCATGTAGATATATGTGTCACCCGACGCATTTATCGAAACACCAGTGTTATTGAGAGTGAATCCAGTAGCAGTAAACTCTACGTCGTAAGGGGAAACTTGCTGTTCAGCGTTTGTTAAATCACCGTAGATTCTTTTTCCGGCCTCATTTGTAGGATCTCTGGTGTTGTCATACATCATCCAGTTGGCGGAAGAATCTCTATTTTTTATCATCAAGAAAGCAGGCTGAAAACCTAAATCAGTAACTGTATTGCCTGAAGAACCTGTACCTGTGTAAGTACCGAAATCACTGTAACCAGAAACTGAGTGCCAGCAATAAGCTAGGTACCCCCTACCGCTAGTATTTACAGCTTCAACTCCAGCCGTGGTCCCATTGATAAATCCGAAAGTAGTAGCGTCTACGTTTCTCAGACCGCCATCAGTTGCAGCAGATGCTTGGGCATTAGTCAGATTTAAGTACATCCAATTGTTTGCAGATAAATCTTTATGCCAAACTCTCCAGTTATTGGTTACCTCACGATCTTTTAATATGATCATTTCGGCAGAAGAACTTAGGCCATGACCAACTGTACTTGATGCGCTGCCATCGCCATCATAACTAACAACAGAAAAACCTTGTGTTGTGTTAGCTTTGACTCGACTGTCAATGTCACCGTCAGTGTTCAGTGGGCTAACATAGTCTGAGTAGCTGCCCTTGAAGGCCATATAAAAGTAAGTGCCGCCAGAAGCGTTTAATGCAGTTGTACCGCCAGCAGCAGTAGACTGAATTGTAAACCCATCATTATCAAAGTCTATGTTCCTGTTTGTTGTTCCGTAATCTGACTCGCCAAGAGCATCAATACCTAAAATATCGTTAGCTGGGTTAAACGGACTACGACTTGAATCAACAATAATCCACTCAGCAGTAGTATCAGTCCTTTTAATCATTAAGAATCCAGGTTTGAAACCTAGACCAGTAACTGAATTACCTGCTGATCCTGTACCTGAATAAGACCCAAACTCAGAAATTCCTGAGACTTCTGAGAAGCAGTAGGCTACAAGATCATTTCCTGATCCATTAGTTGCACCAGAATTAGATAAACCAAATGTAGTTGTGTTTGCTGAAACCACTTCATTAGTATCAGCACTTAATGCACCATCTGTTTGTAGTATAAGTTTGTTAGTGCCGTATATTAATCCACCAACATTACCATTTACAGACCAGTTTGATGCTGTATCTCTATTTTTAACTATGATGATATTTGGGGTAGTTGACAAACCATGACCTACCGTATCAGATGTCCCTGTTCCTGTATAAGTCACAATACTAAAACCAGTATCATCGCTTGCTTTGACTGTTGAGGTAATTGTGCCGTCAGTATTACTTACTGGATCACCGGAACCAGCATCCCAACCCCATGCAATGTACTCTGTACCTGATGCATTTGTGCCCGTCGCAAAAGACCCATAGCTAAACCCATCCGAATCATAAGACGCTAATCTAGTTATATCATTTCCCTCAGCACCATTAGAATTCGGTTGTAAATAGTATCCTGCACCTCTAACGCTGTCATATAACAAAGGTGAACCAGCAGAACGAGCCTTAGCTATAATCAAGTCAGGACTAAATCCAAAGCCTGCGACTGGTCTAGCTGCGCCTGTGCCTGTGTATGCAACAGAACTGATCCCAGTGGTTGCCTGATTAGCTCCAGCGTCCCAGCACCATGCAACGTTAGTTCCCCCAGACACATTAGTGTTGCTGTAATCACCTAAAGAAAAACCATCCGAATCAATAGTTGTTATGGAATTTCCTCTTGCATATTCGCCAGTCGAGGCATTACTTACAAAAAAGTAATTCGGCCCCCTAACTGTGTCAAAAAGACCGTGGTTTTCTGCGCCACTTCTTTTCTTTATCCAGACAAAATCTGGGCTAAAGCCTACATCTCCAATACTTTGCGATGCACCGTTACCCGTATAAAGAACTGTATTAAATCCATCAGCCTGAGTCGTTGCTGTGGTGGGTAGATAGAATCCGTTAGTGCCGTATGTGCCTGTGTACTCTTTGGGTTTCCAGACTCCAGTGATTGCATCAGTTTCACCAAAGCTAGTTGGGTCCAAGGCTTGACCATCGATGAAGTTGATTTCAGTTAAATAAGCATCTATAAACGCAGTAGGTGTGCCACTAGCATTAACACCGCAACCAATGTAATGACCAATCGTTGAGTTGACCATCATGTCTGCATTTTGTGCTGGATATGTTTCAACAGAAAACGAAGTAACTTGCTCTCCATTTACATACAATTTTGCACGATCACTTGATGTTGCTTGAGTAGTATCTATAGCAACAACTATGTGATACCAAGAAGATACATCACGAAATACTTGAGTTGTGGTTAAGTTTAAATGGTCTGAATTTTGGCTATCGTTAATGTTAAAAGTATCGCCAGTAGTTTTTAATGCAAAGAAAGCACCGCCAGAAGAATTCCTTGCTTCAAATAAAAACCCAGCGTTCTTAGCTTTTTTATGCCAGTACGATATTGTAAATGTTTTTCTATCACCTGCACTGCTAGGAGTTCTGGTTAGATAAGCAGAAGCAGACTCACGAAACCGTAGACTGTTATCTAGTGTGTAGCCAGTTGGTAACGAAGAAACACCAGCTATTACCGTACTATGTTGATTATAAAATGGCATTATGAGTAATTAGCAGAAAATACAGTATGAATGGATGTAGATGTGCGGACTATGTAATCTATCCTATCTATCGCGCTTGCCGTTGTAGTTAGTGTTGGTGCTGTACCATTAATAAAATCCCAGTAAGACCCCCAACTCAATGTCCTCGACCCTGTACTGTCTTGGATAATAAAAATAGACCCACTCTGCCCCACCACCATATTACTTGGGTTTGCCATCGTCCTGTTACCGGCAAGAGTGACCGTGAAGTTAGTGTTCGTACCAAAGTCTGGAGTAATTGTAGCTGCGTCAGTCAACGTGCCTAAATCATTCGAAGGTAGAATAATTGTGTAGTTTGAATCTGTATTTGGCGAGGTTAGTGTAACTACCCCTGTTCCGCTTGCGTTTGGATTGATAGCAATCTTAGACATTTGTTTACCTTAAATAATTACCCATCTTTGACCGGATGGAATGGTTACCGTAACCCCACTATTAATCGTTATTGTGCCTGTACTCATAGCATTTTTGCTAGTAGTTAGCGTGTAATCTTGCGTTACTGAAGGATCATTTTCATAAAATACAGGGTTTCCTTGGCCCCCAGTAGGCTGTGTATCCTGCGTTAACGCAACAGGTTGGTAAGACAGCGCTTGAAACTCATCACTTGCCGTAGCCCCAGATGTAAGTACAACTGTTAAACCGTCAGTAGCTGTGTAGTCTGTAGCGTTTTTAAGTAGTACACCGTTTACATAGACATCTACGTATCCAATGACATAACCACCAATAATATTAAAATTAGTCTGCCCACCAGTTGCAACAACGTTAGTAACTGACCGTATTGTATTACCGAATGGTGGTATACCTATATAACTCATGGTTTAGGATGCTCCGTCTTTACAGCCTCAATAGCGTCTTTCCAAGTAGTCGTACCGTTAACACTATCCCAATACTGCATATCTAACTGTTCTTGGATTGATGGATAAGCGTTTGCTCTTAGTTCCTGATACGCCTTTGAGTCTGCTAGAGCTTGTGCGGCATCCCAGTCAACTGTAACTTCATTTCCATCAGCGTCAAAAGCAGAACTACTATTACGAATTACTTTAACTTCAGGATAAAGTTGATAAACCGCTTCATCTATAGTCATGCCGCAATCTCCTGAATTATAATAAATGACTTACATTCGTAATTAGTATAATTAAGATAAGCTGTCCCAGCCGTCCACTTCCCTAAGAGCATTTTGTATGTGATCGTTGTTCCAGAACTTTGTGAAGGTTGGTCTAAATAAAAACGAGTAATACTACCGCTTTGATTAGTAGTTGCTCCGGGGCCATTGCCGTGTCCTAACCAAGCGTCTTTATTACCTTCTACACCAAGAAGTCTAGTTGTTGTGCCACCTAGTGTTCTGTTTATACCTAAATTAATTCCGTTACCAGCGGCTTGATAAACACTTGCGCTAACCGTAACTAAAAATTTAGAGTTAGTTCCTATTGAAGTAATAGATGAACTTCCATTTGTAACATCAACATAAGACTGAGATGTAGTGGTAGTAGTAGCATCCTCAAAATCATGGTATACAGTTTGTAATACAGTACCAGAAGGTAGGTTTGAGCTTGCTAGCGCAAAGTCTGTAGCTACGTAAGAGCCTTCTGATAAATCTCTAGATCTTCCCATTGTTAGCCCTTAGGGTATTTGTCTTTAACTGCTTGAATCTGTGCAGCCATGTCAGCAGGAAATACTCCAGCATGAAACAAGGCATCTAACTGGTCACCTATTGGTGGATACTCTGACCTTCTTTGATCTATATATGCTTTAGAGTCCGCTAACGCTTGCGCCGCGTCCCAGTCTACTGTTACTTCGTTATTATTAGCATCGTATGCAACGTCACCACGAATAGTAGCAACGTTAGAATTAAGTTCAAAGACAGCGTCATGTAACCTCATACTGCAATCTCCATTACTGATATGCCGTAATCTGACCCGTCAGTGCTACAAGAAGTTGTACCAGACGATCCTTTTCTTAAATACAAACTAAATTTAGTAGAAGATGTTGTACCAGCAGTCATTGTAAAATTAAAAGCGGCAGCCACTCTTATAATTATTGCGGAGCTTGTGCCTGGATATACCTGAGCTAAGTCCGTCGTATCATCTTGATATATGTGCCAAGCAGAATAAGCATTTGTGCTGTCAACTATTGAACATTCTCCAGTAGCTATAATAAGTAATTTATTTGTTGCAGAAGTAGGAGTAATACTTACATTAATTACTTCTGCGCCAGGAAATGCTGTTGATGTAGTTGATACTGTTGTATTACCCGTATTAGATACAGTTTGCAGTACAGTACCAGCAGGTAAATCTGCTGTGGTAACAGCGCCCGAAGCTAGTTTAGCTGCCGTAACTGCATCATCGGCTATTTTTACTGACGTGACTGCATCGGTTGCTAGCTTAGCCGCCGTAATACTACTATCACTCACATTAGCAATTACCGGTGGTGTAGGTGAGCCTATGTAAGACATTAGGTGATCTCCAAGACAGATGCAATCACATCGGCAGAGCTTGCTGTATCCGATACTACTTTAAGTGCGTCAGTAGCTTCAAGTACCAACTTTTGATCCCCACCAACCGGAACTAGCGCACCGCCAACAGGAACCGTAGCGTTCTTAACCACATAATAATCTGTGCCCCCAATAGTGCAGTAAACATCTACCGTAATTGGGCCAGAAGTAAGAATGTTAGAAACCGTAATACCGATAACCGTAGTCTGTGTAGCACTAGGTCCAGTAACAATAGTTGAGGCTGAAGTGCCTACCGCTGTTGCTGCATAATTTTTAAATGTATTTGCCATGTTTTATCCCAACGCAATAGCCATTGCTACGCCCGTTCCCGCAGCATCAAAATCAGTTGAATCGGCGGTTGCCGCTGTACCTAACCCTAAGTTAGTTCTAGATGTAGATGCGCTAGAAACATCAGATAGGTTATTAGACGCAAGAAGAATACCACTTACTCCACTAATAGAACCACCAGTAATTGTGACATTACTCATTTCTAAATTAGCGCTAACGTCTGAGACTGCCGCTCCAGCCCCTGCTCCGTCAGTGGAAATAATCTTGGTAGCGCCGTTTGCTATAGTTACTGTGCCACCACTACCTTGGGCTATCGTTATAGACTGGCTTCCAGTAGTAGCGTTTTCAATAACCCATACCTTGCTAACTGTATTAGGAGCAAGGGTAATAGTACGTGTAGCTGTTAGCGAAACAGAAGAAGTTATCTTTAGGTATAAAGCCCTAACAGCGTCAGCTGTAGCATCCTGCATCGTAAGGGTAGCGTTAGCGTCTGAAGATAAGTCCTCATTGCCATAACCCAACGCCTCACCGATAAGCTCTAGGTTTACATTGGTAGTATCACCCCATGTACCGTAGTTTTCGCCGGTAGCCATCTCCTCCAAACGGAGGTTATTTACATATGAACTAGGCATTTACTTTCCTAAATCTTTTCACCTTTTTAGCCACTTTTTTAGGTTGTTTAGAAACTTGTTTTCCTGCGGCTTTGGCTTTACGTTTGGCGCGTGTAGACGCTGCGTATTCTGAGTCAGATAACGCCTTAATAGCATTTTTTGGGAGATAACGCTCGCCCGTTGCTTTTGGTCCTTGAGTCGATGGTTTTCCACTCTTAGTACGCCATTCCTGTTTAGTCCAAGCCTTCAAACTTTTCTGTGGTTTAGCGAGGGCCATTACTTGTAGCCCCCACCTTTTGCTTTATACTGCCTTGCTAACATCTGTGCTTTTCTAGCACTCCACTGGCCTGGGGCACCGCCCTTACCGCCAGCTTTGATACTCTCAAACAACGCCTTCCGCATACCTGGTTTGGTGTAATTACCAGCCTGATTTACTTTAGACTTTGTTTTCTTTTTTACTGGCATCAGCAAATCTTCCCGCGAGTTTTACCTGTACGACAAATACCGTCACCACGGCTAGAAGCGGTGCTTTTCTTTGCCGTTTTCTTGTGTTCTGAGTCTTTCATGATCTTGCCGTCTGGCATGCGATGGTAGCCCTTCTTCATATCAAACCATCCTTCCTTTGGTTCTACCACGTGAGCAGATACCGTCACCACGACGACCTTTTTTAGCTTTTGCTACACCACCAGTAGCCATTTTCTTGACTGAACCACCTGTAGCTATTTCCGTGAGTGTATATTCACGAATTTTACCTACGCCAGCCCTAGGTTTCTTTAGCTTGTTTACACCGGCTGCTGCACCGGCTGCTGCACCCCCAATATTTGCTTTTGGCATTTGTTTCGAGGCTTTATCATCTTTCTTCATAAGCCTTTTAAGTTTTTCTTTCATAGGTAGCTCAGAATAAGGAGTTCCAGGTTTCTTTTGTTGGAAGCCTTTAGTTTCGCGCTTTAGAGTGTTGTACTCTTCAAGCTCTTTCATCGCCTTAGTAGTTTTAGGTTGCCCACCAGAAGCCATTTTCTTAGGTCGTTTCCCCATGCAGTTACTCATATCAAACCTCTTTATTAAGCGTCGCTATTTTGCGACAAAATGAAATAAAATAATCTTGGTCATACTTGCTTTTCATAACATTTACATCTTTATGAACTAGCTGAATATTATCCAAAACGTAACCTTTACTGCTGTCTATTCTATCTATCGAGTCGGT
>Ga0255772_10005938_pt1 | contig 11223 bp, 6 predicted proteins | sample 071ome_34_FD_179970 | JGI IMG/M metagenome (GOLD analysis project Ga0255772, IMG submission 179970) | Coastal salt marsh microbial communities from the Groves Creek Marsh, Skidaway Island, Georgia - 071411BT metaG (version 2) | ecosystem: Environmental > Aquatic > Marine > Intertidal zone > Salt... | reverse complement strand
GCGTCGACCGCCGTCGAACGCTTCGAAACCAAAACCAAAACCCGACTCAGCCTTGGAGGCTCAGACTCCAAACGTGAAAATTGGCGGGAAAAGTTCGTTGGGAAGAGGGCGACCGACGGTTGCCGAGTCGAGTTTTGGTTTTGATTTCTTGAGTGAAAACGAGCGCGGAAGCGTCAGACCGAGCGGGGCGAACGACGCGCGCGCGAGGGTTTGATCGTCTGTCGCGCCCGTAGCTTCCGTTCGTCCGTCGACCCCGGACGCGTTCGTCGGTCGTTTTGCATCCACGCGCTGGACCGTCGTTGGAATTTGCTCGATTGATTGATTGATCGCGGGCGGACGGGAGATCGCACGGCGAAGCGACGAACGAACGATCGGTCGGTGGTTATTATTCGACGCGATGCCGTTCGCGGATCGATTGGTGGAACTCATGCGCCCGAGCTTGGACTCGGACGCGCACCGGTTGGTGGCGCACGGGACGTCGTTGGGCCCGACGTCGTCGGGACCGGGAACGACGATGAACGGCGCGGCGTTTAGGATTGAGAGCGATACCATGGGTGAAGTGAAGGTTCCGTCGGATAAGCTGTGGGGGGCGCAGACGCAGAGGAGCTTGGAGAACTTTAGGATTGGCGGGGAGAAGATGCCGATCGCGATTGTTCGGTCGCTGGCAATCGTAAAGTACGCGGCGGCTACGGTGAACGAACGGGAAGGGAGGTTGGATCCGAGAATGGCGGATGCGATTCGACGAGGGGCGAGGGAAGTGGTTGAGGGGCGGTTGGATGAGCATTTTCCGCTCGTCATCTGGCAGACTGGGTCGGGGACACAGACGAATATGAACTTGAACGAGGTGATTAGCAACTACGCCAACCAACTCCTCGGGGGCGAGATCGGATCCAAGTCTCCGATTCACCCGAACGATCACGTCAACATGAGTCAGTCGAGTAACGACACGTTCCCAACCGCGATGTCCATCGCGACGGCGCACGAGGTGCAGGAGCGTCTCATACCGGCGCTGAAGATGCTTCAAGAGGCGCTTCACGTCAAGGTTGCGGCTTGGGGGGACATCGTCAAGATTGGAAGGACACACTTGCAAGACGCCGTGCCGATCACGCTCGCGCAAGAGTTTAGTGGGTACGAACAACAGGTGAAAAACTCGCTCGTTCGCGCGAAAGGGGCTCTGATTCACTTGCTGGAGCTCGCTATCGGGGGCACCGCCGTCGGCACAGGGCTAAACTCGCCGCCCATGTTTGGGGAAAACATGGCACAAGAGATTGCTAAACTGACGGGTTTACCCTTCGTCAGCGCGCCAAACAAGTTTGAGGCGCTCGCCGCGCACGACGCGCAATCTGCGCTTTCTGGGCTGTTGAAAACGATATCCATCTCTCTGCTCAAGATTGCAAACGACATTCGCCTTCTCGGCAGCGGCCCGCGCGCCGGGCTCGGCGAGCTTCAACTTCCTGAGAACGAGCCCGGAAGCTCAATCATGCCGGGTAAGGTGAACCCCACGCAGTGCGAGAGTTTGATGCAAGTGTGTGCACAGGTCATTGGGAACGATCTCGCCGTCACCATCGGTGGGTCGGCGAGCTCGCACTTTGAGCTCAACGTCGCCAAACCTCTAATCGCGCACAACAATCTCAACTCTATCGCTCTGCTTTCAGACTCTGTCGTGTCCTTCACGAACAACTGCGTCGTCGGAATCGAACCAAACATCGATCGCATCGACGCGCTCATGCGCAGTAGTCTCATGTTGGTTACGAGTCTGCTTCCGAAGATTGGGTACGACAACGCCGCGAAGATTTCAAAAAAGGCGCATGCCGAGGGACTCACCTTGCGAGAGGCGGGTAAACAGCTCGGGCTGTTGACGGACGAACAGTTTGACGAGTGGATCAAACCGGAAGAGATGACGAGACCCGCGCCGCACGCGCGTTCGAAATTGTAGGAATTCTCGATAGCGTTTGTGATGAGATATCTCATAATCATCTCGGTTACAATTGTAGTTTCAATCCGCGGATCGCGTAGTACGTTTTTCCTCATTCTTCTTCCTCGTCTTCGTCCTTCGGTGAGTACGCCGGAGACGTCGGGGAATACGCCGGAGACGTCGGCGAGTACGCCGGGGACGTCGGCGAGTACGCCGGGGACGTTGGGGAATACGCCGGAGATGTCGGCGAGTACGCCGGGGACGTCGGTGAGTACGCCGGGGACGTCGGCGAATAAGCCGGAGACGTCGGGGAGTAAGCCGGGGACGTCGGGGAGTAAGCCGGAGAGGTCGGGGAGTAAGCCGGAGACGTCGGGGAGTACGCCGGAGACGTCGGGGAGTACGCCGGGGACGTCGGGGAATACGCCGGGGACGTCGGGGAGTAAGCCGGGGACGTCGGGGAGTAAGCTGGAGACGTCGGGGAGTACGCCGGACTGGTAGGACTATATCCAGCACCGGGCGACATGCCCGGGTATGCGGGCGAGAAACCCATTCCATCGCCAGCGTTGTAAGGGCTAAACGCCATGGATGTATCAAAGGGAGACTGCGGGTGAGGAGACAGCAAGAAACTTGGACTCTTCGATCCGTAGTTCGGTGTTCCTTCTCTACCCGGAGTGACCCCACCACCGACGGCACCGGCACCGGAGAACAGATCGAGATCGATCGCATCCTTCAACAAGTCTTCGTTGAGATGAATCTTGAACTCACCGGTACCAATCGGGCAGAATTGTCCTAGCATGATGTTTTCGCTCGGTCCTGTCATGTGGTCACGCTCAGAGAACGCAGCAGCTTCCATCAAAATGTCCACGGTCTCCTCAAACGAGCAGCGCATGAGGGGACCGGTCTCGACACGGTTGATACCGTGACGGGTGATCGACATGAGGTGACCTCTGTAGGTCATGACCTCGACTAGGATCGCCAAGTGACGGTAGTTGACGTACGAGCCGTCGAACTCAATGACACCCCGAAGCTCGCGCAGCAACGTGTTGCGGCAAGCCTCGATACCAAGCACCTGGATGACTTCTATGAGGTGGTTGGATGTCGTACGAGTGAAATCGACGTCTGGATGAGCCATGACACTAAGCAAGTTGACACCTTCCGTGTCGAGCATCCATTCCGTCTTCTTCTCAAACGTTTCCGTCTTCGGGTTGATGGCATTTTGCTTCGCCTCGCGGATGAACACCTTCTTGATGTCTGGGATACCTCTAAGCGCCAAGTTGGATAACATTTGGGTCTCCAGTCGCTTCAGGAAGACTTCGTCTTCAGTGTCAACGTCCATGTCGCTCGCCTTGGTGCCTTCTGGGTTGATGATGCGGATGCGCAAGACCAACTTCTCGCTGTTATCATCATTGAAGATGCAACTCAAGTCACCGGCAAAGTCTTCGTTAATGCGTTCCGCAACGTCTGCCATGAGAAGTTTCTTGTCAACCATCATTTCACGGTTCAGCTCGATACGCAACAACCACGGAGACATTCTCGACGGGTCGACATCTTCATCTGGCATCTCGTAGTAAGCGCGAACGAATTCACGGTCTTCCTCAATGACAGTATCCGTCGGATCCGGGTCGTAGTGTACCTCGGTGACCGCCGCCACGGAGTGCAGCGTAGTGTACTCGAGCGACGCTTGAACGTTCTTGGCTTGGGTTCTATCTGAAGCAAGTTCTGGCTTGAGCGCAACCGTGAGTGAAGGAGTCTTAATTTGCTTCGCGATGTTGATGATTTCTTTTAATCTCGGCACACCGAGAGTCACGTTCTTCGCGGAAACACCTGCGAAGTGGAACGTGTTCAGTGTCATCTGCGTCGCCGGTTCTCCAATGGACTGCGCTGCAACCGTACCGATACCATCACCTGGAGGAGCCAGTGCCATCTTGAAGCGCGATTCAACCTCACCAATGACCCAGTCGAAACCCGCCTTGGTGAGCTTGTGCTCCTTGAGCACACGCTTTGCAGCGAGGCTGGAGCGGACGTGAGCAAAGAACAACATGGTACCGTTGCGCTGTGCTTCGATCGACAACGGATCACTGCCAGGGACGACGACGAGCTTCGGCAAAAGTTCCGCCACGGACTCAATCACATGGGTTATCTTGAGCTCCTCTGTGTCTCTACCAGGTCGGTGCATACCGTACTGCTTTTGGGCGTTCCACAAGATACGCTTGATGTTCACCGGCAAGTGCACGCTAGGGTCACCGCCCGGGCAGATGGTCCGAAGGTTTACTCTGTCGCTCTTGAGCTTCTCCCACTCCATGTCAAGCACCTCTCGAACCTTGACGCTGTGAGCCAACTCACTCGCTTGCTCATCACTCAACCATCCATTGTTGAAGCCAGGGACATCCGGATCGATATGGAACTTGGTTGCGAATTCCTTCGCGCTAAGGCGCAACGTGTCGATGCTTTGACTTTCTATCATAGTTGCATCCATACCATCCTCACCGTACAAGAACTGGATCACATCGCCGACGCTGTTGCGCACCGTACCATCGTACTTGACAACAACGTCTTCCATCGCCTTGACAAGACGACGCTGAATATAACCAGTTTCGGACGTTTTCACAGCGGTATCAATCAAACCTTCACGACCACCCATGGCGTGGAAGAAGAACTCTTGTGGAGTCAAGCCTCTCAAGTAAGAGTTCTCAACGAAACCACGAGATTCTGGGCCAAAGTCATCCTTGCTAAAGTGTGGCAACGTGCGCCCCTTGAAGCCGTATGGGATTCGCTTTCCTTCAACGTTTTGCTGTCCGACACAAGCAATCATCTGAGAAATGTTAAGGAACGAACCCTTCGAACCGGCGGTCACCATCATCTTGACATTGTTTGTGTCCTTCAGCGAGTTTTGCGCCGAGTTACCGGCGTTATCACGCGCCTTGTTCAAGATCTGGTTCACCTTTTGTTCGAACGACTGCTGCATCGTCATACCCGGTTGAAGCTCGAGCTCGTTGTTCTGCGCTAGCTTGATGACGTCCTTCACGTCAGCCTTCGCCTTGGTAATGGTGTTGTTAATGGTGAACATCGTTTCATCGTCAGCAATCGTGTCCGCGATGCCCACCGTGAAGCCATGGTGCAACACCCAGTAGTTCACGAGCGTTTGCGTCTGGGAAATCAGACCACGGGCCGCAATCGGTCCCCACTCTTCCCAGGTGACGTGAATCAAACCACCTCCACCGCTGCCCATCGTCTTCTTACAAAGCGTCCCAGTCAGCAACTCTCCTTGCTCGATTCTCACGCCCGTGTCATCTACGCTGAAGGACAGATCATCCGCATCTCTCGCCCAAGAGCTCGTTCTCAGCAAGTTAACCTTTGGTAGCATCATGGAAAACACTTGCTTACCCGTCCACAAGGGCTGCGGCTTGAGGATCGCCGGTTTCGGCACCTTGCCATCCCAGTCTTCGAGCCACATGATGATGTTCATAAACACATCCTTCGTGATAAACGTGTCGCGCTTCGTGATCAAACGGCAGCCCAAGAGGGTATCTTGAACGATCGCCATCACAGGCTTGTTGGCTTGCGGTGAAACAATCATCTTCGGAACCATCATGAGCTCCTTCACTTCGGCGCGCGTCTCATAAGACTGCGGAAGGTGCATGTTCATTTCATCCCCGTCGAAATCCGCGTTGTACGGCGGAGTGACGGAAAGGTTCAGTCTGAAAGTGGAGTAAGGCATGATTCGCACTCTATGACCCATAATGGACATCTTGTGCAGAGACGGCTGCCGGTTAAACAACACAACGTCACCATTGACCATGTGTCGTTCCACCTTGTAGCCGTACTCTAATCGCTTCTCGCTCGACTTCTTCAAAAAGCGCAAGTCGAGTCTCTGACCATCTTCACGAATGATGTAACGCGCACCAGTCTCGCCCGGAGGCGGGTGTGGGCCGTTCTCAACCAACCTTTGCAGGCGCTCAATGTTGTACGGCGTCACAGTTTCTGGATAGGTCATGTTCAACGCGATCGACCAAGGCACTCCAAGTTCGTCCAGCATGAGGTTCGGATCCGGAGTAATAACGGTACGAGCGGAAAAGTCCACACGCTTACCCATCAGGTTACCTCGAATGCGACCCGCTTTGCCCTTAAGGCGTTCTGAAATGGACTTGATCGGCCTGCCGCTGCGAGTGAGAGCTCTGGGCATACCAGCCACCGTGTTGTCCATAAAGGTCATGATGTGGTACTGGAGCAGCTCGGTAAACTCGAGGATGACGTGTTGCGGGGCACCGTTCTGTTCTTGTCTCTCCAAGTTTTTGTTGGTGCGGACAATCTCCATGAGTTTGACTGTCAGGTCATCCTCTGAGCGTGTGGACGCGTCGAAGGACACAGACGGACGCACTGGCGGCGGCGGCACCGGCATCACTTGAAGGATAAACCAATCCGGTCGCGCGTGCTCCGGATCGAGTCCGAGAGCACGGCAATCTTCATCAGAGATACCCTTCAGAATTTGTAAAGCGCGTTCCGCCGTCACCACAACCTTGCGCTCGCCGCCCTCCGGAAGCAGCTCTTCGTCCCTCTGCTTGAACTCCGCGGTGATCTTCATCCCCTCCAGTCTGTACTGCGGCTGCGCGGTGCCAGTGTAAGGGCACACGCTCTTGCTCTTGCATGCATCCACCAATTTCTTCAACCTGTTCTTCGGGTTCTTAATGCGCATGAGTTGAGCAAACTTTGGATCCTCATCCTTGTGCAACAACAACTGCGAGGACGAGTAGCCCACGCATCTGAGAAGCCTCAGGACGACGTTGATAAAACCGTGATGAAACACCGGTTTCGCCAATTCGAGGTGACCAAAGTAACCCGGCGTCTGGACGCTGTCGCATCCATCCGTCTCGCACACGGAACCGCGATCCATCGTTCCCATTCGAGGGTCCGAGAGACCGCCCTTCTTCGGGCGACCTTTGTCGTACGTGTCGCTCGTCTCGATGGCGCACACGGACATCTTACGCTGTGATCATCATCGCGACGCGATAAAAAAAACAAGTCGCGCGCGTTAGTCTTCCCGTTCGGTTTCGCACCGTCGTCACCACGCGTTCGCCCACGCGCGTCTCGTTCGAGGTTGGGACACATTTCTAAACGTACGATCTCGTCGGGGCTCAAAACCCCGAATTGAACCGCCTTGACCCCGCATAACTCGGCCGTGGAGTGCGGGAATCGGTCGTGGACGGACATGTCGAGAGTCTTTGAGCGATGCTCTAAGGTCTCGTCACGCGGTCGTCGGTCGAAAGCGCGTCGCGCTCTGAGGAAATGTCTCAAGATCCAAGGGTTACAGCGCGGGAACTCTCAAAATGTTCGTCGCTTGATGTTGTGCGCCCGTCGTGCTACATGGCTATTTCTAAGTGCTAAGTATGAGACGCACCATGCCGCGGTCGTTTTCATCGCCGGCGCGCGGCGCGTTTGGCATCCATCGAGGCGTCGTTCGCAGCCCAGTGGCGGTACCGCGGCACCCCGCTCGCGCGGACGGTGTCCTTGAATAAATGTAAGCTCGGAAGCGCCTCGTCCCACGGACCGGCAATCTGAGTCTTGCCGCTCGCGGCGTATTTGACGAGCACGGCGGGCGTGACGACTCCGAGAAGCGCGATACCGAAGAGATAGGCGGACGCGAGGCGAGGGTTGGCGTCTCGGACGATGTGATACGCCAATGCGTGCATGGCGAATACCACGGTGAGGTGGAGCGCTGAGTTGAAGGCTCGAATCGCCCTCCAGACGTAAGGTGATAGGACGTAACACTCGAGCGCGACGAGGACATCTAGAAATACCGCTCGAGGATCCTCCAATCTGCTCGCCATGAGCATCGTCGCGAACATGGCGGCGGCGAGGGAAAAGGAACTCGCCAGCTGTTTCGTCTCCAGGTTGACAAAGGCGTAATCGTACGTGATGGCGTACGAAATTAACGCAATCACCGCGCACGTAGTCGCCGTATCCGTGCTCACCGCCGCCGTCATCGTCTGACACAGCGGCGTCAGCGCCGTCAATCCACCCACCGTGAGCGCCCCGAGACGCACGCTCCTCCGAATCCGCCACCAGATCGGCGCCCGCGTCCCATCCCCGCCCGAACCCTCTCTCCCGAACACCACCCACCCGCACAAACCCGCGCACAGCGCCGCCGCGCTCCACGCGCGCGTCCTCCTCAAAACCTCCTCCCCGCCTCGATCGATCGCCGCGTGCGTCCCGGCGTGGATCGCCGCCACCGCGCACTGTTGCGATATCGTCCACGCCGTGACCGCGCTCGCCGCGTACGACCGCACGCGGACGCGTTCGTTTAAACGCATTCGACTCAGAAAGGTTTCTGGGTCCGTGTAGTTGTCCGCAACCGTCATCCTTCGCCCGTCGCCGTCGTCGCCGTCGTCGCCGTCGTCGCCACCGATCCCTCGCGTCGCCACCGTCGATTCGTACAGCACTCTTCGTCGTCGCGGTGACGCCGCCATCGCGCGAGGCGGCGGCGACATTGCGCGCGCGCGGTTCGTTCTGACACCGGTGAGTGACGAACTCGACCGACTGCGACTGACTGACTGACTGACTGACTTCACCGCGCAGCGCGCGAGCGAGACGGAGGGATGCGCGAACAGACGCGCGCGCGCCGCGGCGCGACGACGCCGAACCCGCCCGTGGCTCGCGGACCGATCCCGCTCGTCGCGGCGGATCGAGCGACGACGCCGGCGGCGATGATGCCGACGCGAAGCGACGAGAAGGCGCGAGTTGAATGGTTGCGTGCGCGCGAGGACGCAGCCGTCGGCGCGAAACGCGATGTCGACGGCGAGAGCGAGAGTGATGACGCGTGGGACGCGTGGACGCACGTCGAAGGAAGGTTTGGAGACGACGCGGGCGCCGCGAGCGCGATCGAAGGGCGGGGAACGACGGGAGAGGCGGATGATTCGCGACGATTCGCTTCCTCGGTTCCGACGTGGGACAGCGCGAACGCCGCCGAGAGACGACGCGGGCGTGTAGATGCGATTCGAATGAAACGGTCGATGCGCACCACCCTTAACGGCGACGGTCACAGTTCTGGGAAGCACTTCTGCGCGCTCGAGCGGATGCGGTTGCCGACGCGTAACGAGAGGACCACGGCGCCGTCGAGTCGAGGCATCGCCAATCTCGGAAATAGTTGTTACGTCTCTGCGACGTTGCAAATGCTTCGAAGCATGAAGTGTTTCGTGAATGACATCGCGACGCTGAGCGATGAAAATGCGTTGACAGATAAGCCGCTGCTTCGCGCGCTCGACGAGCACTTTTCGTGCGTCGACAATCGAAGCGCCGTGGGAGTGAAGAGAGAGATGGCCAAGGTGCGCGATGAATACGGCGATTACGAACAACAAGACGCCATGGAATTCATGCTGATGATGCTCGAGACGATTGAAGGTGAGATTGGGGAGGAAGGAGCGGCGCGGTGCCCTTCGAGACGAAACTTTAGGTTTGAGTGCGCGCACGAGATGTGTTGCGCCAACGCGGCGTGTTCGCAATCCTCTCAAATTCAGGAAAATTTAAATGCGCTCACGGTGGATGTCATGCCTGAAGACGAAAATGTTAGTCTTGATAAACTGATGATGCGTTATTTCGAGCGAGAGACGATTGAGAAGCAATGCGAAGCGTGCGGACACAGATGGGCGAGTTCTAGCCGTCGATGCAACGCGTTACCGAATGTTTTCCTCGTCCACGTTAAGCGTTTCTCGACCGAAATCCAGGATAACCAAGTCAAATTGAAAAAACTCCGTGCGAACATTAGATTGCCAGGTTCGCTCAGAGACATCGGTTTCGACGCGGATGTCCAATCGCCAGTGACGCCAAACATTGATGGGGCATTAATTATGCGCCGCAAAAGCGCTTCGCTCTTATCCGTCGTGAGTCACATTGGCGGCGATTTCGAGTCGGGTCATTACATTGCGCACGTCAAAGAAAGTCCACTGCGATGGGTGACGTACGACGACGAGCGAGTGACGCCGTGTATCGAACGCCCAAGCGGGAAAGATTCCGCCTTTTACATGAGTTCGCCGCAAATTTTTGAGCGAGAGTGCGTCATAATCGCCTATCGCAAGGATTAACTCAGCCATCGATCCCCGTCGTCGCAGTGAAACGAATAGAATTATGACTAAAAGATATGTAATACAATTCGTCTAGTTTGATTTCGTGTTCATCGGAGCCGTTCCGTACATGCGCTCGAGATTTTTTGTCCACTTGAGCACGGAGACGACGGCCAACGCACTTCCGCCGTCCAATCCATCCAACAACACCTTTTCATCCCGCTCACCGCGCCAGATGGCCTCGACTGTGTCACCCTTTAGGTTCCAACCGCTGCTCACGAGGTGTGGAATGACTTCAAACATCACCACTCGCTTGCGTTCCTTTTCATCCGCGTCGTCGTCTCTCAGCCACGCGCACGCCGCGATGGCTTCAAACGCGGGATCCAAAGCCTTCAACGCTTCGTGCACATCCATCCCTCGACGTCCCGACGACGCGTTCGCCGGCATGGGCTCTCTGTACGCCTGCGCGACTTCCGGTTCGGACGTCGACCTCGACGTTTCCGCGTACTCGTTCCTCCGCCTCTTCTCCTCCGCCTCTTCCTCCTCCGTTCGCGTCGTGCTCCAATCCCCTTCCCCCCACGAAAACTCCCGCTCGATCCCCACCGACGCGAACAACGACCCAAGATCCCTCCTCAACACGTTTCTACAGTCCCCACCCGTCGTCCGAAGCGTAAACGGCACCGCTCTCACCCCAGCCTCGCCCGCCGCGTCGTCTCGCACGTAAAACCGCAACCGTCGCACCTTGGCCCCGGGGAGCTCCCTCCCCCTCTGCACCCCATCCAGCGTCCCTTGCAAGTGCGCCAACGCCTCCGCGTTCGCGCTCGACAACTCCGGGTGCGTCCCCGCGAGCACATCCGGATGCACGAGCCGCACGAGCGCCGTCATGCATTGCTTCAGCGGTCTCGCCGTCGCGGAATCCCCGCCCCGCGACGTCGTCGTCTTCCTTCGCCAAACGTCGACGAGCGCGCGCGATACCGACGCTTTCATCCCAATTCGTCGCGCCGCTCGATCCATCGTCGTCCTTCCGCCGCGTCGTCGTCTTCCGCGTCTTCCGTCTTCGTCGTCTTCCGTCTTCCGTCTTCCGTCGTTCGCACCCATCCACGTTTTGACGGTTCACGACCCTTCATCGTATGTTAAAACTCAAATCGGCGGTTCGTGACTCATAAAAACACCACGAGGGTGGGTCATACCCGCGTCCGCGCGCCTTCGAAGAGATTCATTCTGATTCTCTCTGACATCATCATCATCGTCAAC
>Ga0255772_10005934_pt1 | contig 11228 bp, 7 predicted proteins | sample 071ome_34_FD_179970 | JGI IMG/M metagenome (GOLD analysis project Ga0255772, IMG submission 179970) | Coastal salt marsh microbial communities from the Groves Creek Marsh, Skidaway Island, Georgia - 071411BT metaG (version 2) | ecosystem: Environmental > Aquatic > Marine > Intertidal zone > Salt... | reverse complement strand
GTCCAGTTCAGGTGCTGCAAATTGCCTGAGAGCCGGCCTTCAAATCCTAGGCGCTGTGTTTCATCTACATTGGCAAAAAGGCCAGTCGCCCGGCCCGTGGTCTGGAACAGGATGTCGTCCTTGTTTGTGGTGTGAAAAACACCAGCAGAGTAGGCGATGTCACCCAGAAAACCACGGGCGCCAATTTCAAAGCTGTTGGACACAACATCATCCAGTGGCGGATCGGCAAGGAAGGCATTGGGCAAACGGCATTCGAAGTCCACATCATCGGGGTCATCGCCGCGCTCGATAGCAAACTTCACCGCAAGCTCAAACACGCCTTCGTTACAGGCCAACTCTATGGGGGTAGGGGCCCGCGATGAGCGGCTGAATGAGGCGTAGAGATTATGATTCTCGGCGGCTTGCCAGGTAATGCCCAGGGCGGGATTGATACGACTGAAATTATGGTCGCCATTAAGTTCCGGGCGCATGCCGGACTGGTCACGCAGGGTGACGTCAGTGTCATTGGCGCGTAAGGACAGCGTCAGGGCGACCGCGTCATTGAGATCCAGAGTTGAAGTCATGTAGGTGCTCAGCGTTTCGGTTTCGGTATTGATCAGAGTCGCCGCATCGTCCACAAAGGTGCCGGTGCCGAGCCCGGTGGTAATGCGAGTGAGCGGATCGATCTCAGCGAGTTCCAGAACCGAACGAAAATCTGACTCACCGTTGAAGTAGGAACCTCCGAGTACAATCTGACCCTCGTAGCCGGCGAAGGTGCCTTTGAGTGTCCATTGAAAGTCACCGCCGAATGACTGCTGTACCCGATTGCTGATGTTGTTGATGGCATCGTCCGCCAGCACACCGGTGCCCGACAACTCGTCGTCCTCAAACCCTTCGATGTTGTACTCTTCATCCTCGCCAAGACTGCTAGCCAGGTTGTTGAGGAAGTCCTCCAGCGCCTCGGCGTCGCTGAATTGACCCTCGCACAGATCATCATCATCGATGCCGAGTTCCTCGACATCGTCTTCTTCCAACCCTTCAATCAGGCCATCGCCACCGGCAAATTCACAGACCGCAAATTCAGTACCGTCACCGTTAAACGCATCGGTGTCATTTTCGCGCCAGAACAGGTTGCCGCTGAAACTGATGCTGGCAGACACTTCTTGGGCGAAGTCGAGGCTCGTCATGGTCAGTTTATTTTCTGTGATGTCGGGGCCGGTGAATATCGCCTCACGTCGCAGGTTTAACAGTTCAACCGGCGCGGCGCCGTTGCCAATCAGATCGGAGCGGCCATGCTGAAGGTTGAGATTGACGGCGGAATATTCGGAGCGCCAGCTGAGACTGCCGTACAGGTTAAGCGCGTCTGATTCAGACTGATCGCGCCAGCCGTCCTCGTCGAAGCGCTCCACATTGAGATAGTAGCCAAGCTGGCCATCATTGCCGCCTATCTCAAAATTGGCGGTACTGCGACCAAAAGAGCCGGCACTGACTTCGACATTAGAGCCTTGGAAGTTGAAGCCATTCTTCAAGTCGATCACGAGAGAGCCACCCAGGCTGTTGAGGCCATAGAGCGGGTTAGAGCCACCGCTGAGAGTAATCTGATTGATGGCGGATTGGGGCAGCAAATCCCAATTGACCGCATCACCCAGTGGCTCATTGATGCGTACACCGTTCTGGTAGACCGCTAACCCCTGGGCCAGACCCAGTAGCGGGGATGCGGTGAAACCACGGTACTGTAAATCGCGTTGTAAAGGGTTGTTCTGAGCATCATTCAGGGAAACGCTGGAAAACGACTGACCCATGAAATCAGCCAGGCTTGCGCCTCCCACATTATCCAGATCCTGCGCCGAGCCAACCTGAATCGGGTAGGGCAGTTTGCTGCTGTCGATACCCGCGCCGGCAGGCACCACGTCAATCACCAGAATGTCCGCTGAAGCCTGTGCGATGACCTGAGATGCCAGCCCGGAGAGAGCAATGCCGATCGCGAGACTCAGGGGGCTGGCAGGATGAGCGAGATTGTCGTGCATGCTGTCTACCCTCAGAGCAATTGACCTTCGTATAGCGGTGGGTATGAGGTGTTGCTTTCTGTCTTCGCAGAATTCGCTGACCTGATGTGCTTTAGTATAGCAAACTCATGCTTGAAGAGGGCCCGGGTCAGGCAGCTTTGATGGCCTGAAAAGGCGCCACTCACCGGCGGCGCTGGGGTGACAGGTTGCGCGGCAGTTTTCCGTCGGGGCGGCGAGTGTCAAGGCTTTGACCAAGCTGATCAGTCTGTGTAGATTAGCGCCTCGTTATTTGCCTGGCCTGCGCCGGCGATTGAATCCTGAAAGTGGAGAAAACCATGGCGACTGTTCTTATCACCGGCACCAATCGTGGCCTCGGTCTGGAATTTGTTAAGCGCTTCCTGAAGCAGGGAGATCAGGTGATTGCTACCTGTCGCGACAGCAGTCAGGCGCCTGAGTTGCTGGCGCTCGTCGACACCAACACCTCACTCAGTTTGATGAATCTGGACGTTTCGGATGAGCAGTCTATAGCCGGCTTCGCTTCTGCACTGGGCGACACGGCGATTGATATTTTCATCAACAATGCCGGTGTCTATGGCCCCCGCGACGCCAACTTCGGCAAAGTGCAGAGCGCTGACTGGGAGTCAGTATTGAAAGTGAATGCGATTTCTCCCCTTTTGCTTACCCAGCAAATCATCAGCAATCTGCGCTCAGGTCATGCCAGAAAGCTGGTCTATGTCACGTCCAAAATGGGGTCCATTGACGACAACCGGGGCGGCGGCAGCTACATCTATCGCAGCTCCAAAACCGCGCTGAACTCGGTTGTCAGAAGCCTGTCCGTCGATCTCAGGGAAGAGGGCTTTTCTGTGGCGCTTCTGCATCCGGGTTGGGTCCGGACCGACATGGGTGGTCCCAACGGCTTAATTGATGTTGCCACCAGCGTCTCGGGGATGATATCAGTGATTGAAGGTCTGAGCCCGACCGGCTCCGGTCAGTTTTTCAACTACGATGGCAGTATCATCCCCTGGTAATCCGCCGCTGTCTTTTCCCGGCTCAGTCTCAGATCTGATGAATCACGCCCGGCGTATCCTGACAGACTCAGTATTCCACCAACCAATCAGCTGTTCGGTTTTACCCCGCTCTGTCACTCGGTTCTAATTTGACTATGAAGAAATTGTTCACTGCCTGTGCCCTGCCCCGGATCGTGCGACTGGCTATCCTGCTGGGGATTGCGCAAAGCGCTTTTCACGCTTATGGGCATGGCGGGGTCGCTTTTGAGGACGATTTGTGCGTGATCAATGTCAATTTCATGCAGGCGCATTTTACTGTGTTTCAGCCGGAAACCCGGCAGAACACTGAATATTGCGAAGACATCCCGGATGTGACTCGATCAGTATTCGTGATGGAATACTTACATGATCTGCTTTCGGAAATGGCAATTGATTTTCGTATTGTGCGCGACATCAACAACGTGGGTCGGTTCGCCTCCTGGAAAGACATTGAAGCGATCGACGATTTGGAGGCCGCCACCGTGTTCTACCAGCAACCGCGTATTGAAGAGGGCGGTTTCTACCGGACCAGCTACGAGTTCCTCGAAAAAGGGACTTACATCGGGGTCGTGACCGCAGTGCATCCGGAGGAAGAGCGGAACTACAACGCCGTGTTTTACTTTCAGGTGGGAGGCAGAGACTGGGGCACGATACCGCTGTTTATCCTGATTGCTGTGCTGCTTCAGCTGGGTTACTGGCTGAGCCAGGGAGGCTGGCAGCGCCTCCGCTCCAAAACTGCCTGATGCGCTTTGATTTATCAGAGATCGCCCCGAGTTGCCGAGCCGCGCTGAATGAGGACCCGGCACGATGCTGCCGGCCATTGAAAGCCGCCGAGAGGCAGACGCGTTCGCTGACTCTCACCGAAACTTTTCCTGAGTATTCAGTCCTAACCGGTCTCGCCGATAGCCCTATAGAGGCTCTGGGAAAGTTGGTCTGATTCCTGATCGGATTCCTGATCTGACTCCTGATGGAAAGACCCCTCCTGACTCCTCTTCACTCAGTGTGTCGTCGATTGGAGTAACCGCCCGTGCACGCGAAGATTCTGAGACTGAACAAGGCTGGGATCCCGGTCAGTTGGCTGACCCGGGAAGAGACTGCAACGCTGTTGGCAAAAGATCAGGTCATCTGGTCACTCGGCGAGCCCGTGATGGAAATTCGCGGAGGCGTTAACCGCGAGGGCATTCGCTCGGTGTTACGCTTGCCCAGCATCGTTGCCTGCGATGGCAAAGTCCACAAGGAAAGTTTTGATCCTCCGCTGGAAAATAAATTTCTGTTCCGTCGTGACAAGAATATTTGTCTGTATTGCGGAGGGGAGTTTCCCTGGACAGAATTGTCACGCGATCACGTGATTCCGACCTCCAAAGGCGGCAGTGACAGCTGGACCAATGTCGTAACCTCCTGTCGACGCTGTAATAATCGCAAAGCGGACCGCACGCCAGAGCAGGCGAATATGGAACTTCTGGCCATCCCTTTTGTGCCGAATCAATATGAGTTTCTCTATCTCTCCAACCATGCGGTGCTCGCTGATCAGATGGAATTTCTGAGCGCGCGCTTTTCTCGGAACATCAGATTGATCTAGACGCGCGCTCAACCGCTCTCCGCGGTTTCAATCTGCTGTCATTCGGCCCGGTTTTTCATGATAGGATCACGGCTCGTTTCAGGCAGCCCGGAAGGGCCGTCTTTTCCTGATGCCTACTGTTATGCATGACAAACCACAGAAACCTCTTGCCGGCGCGCTGCTTTCACTGACCACGGCCGCACTTTGGGGGGTGTTGCCGGTGGCCCTGAAAGAGCTGCTTTCCGTGATGGATGCGGGTACCGTCGTCTGGTACCGGTTTCTGGTTGCGTGGCTGGTCATTCTGGTCTGGCTGGCAGCCAGACAGAATCTTCCGGATCTTCTTCGCGCATCGGTGAGAGTGCGGTGGATGATGCTTATCGCTGCGCTGGGGTTATGCGGTAACTATTATTTTTTCTCCCTGTCACTCAACTTTGTCAATGCCGAGACAAGCGAGGCAGTGATTCAGCTGACCACGCTGTTTTTGATACTCGGTGGCGTCTTCATCTACAAAGAGCCCTTTGCAGGCATGCAGAAAGCGGGTACGGGCCTTATTCTTGCGGGCCTGCTGCTGTTTTTCCATGATCGGTTGGAAGTACTGAGTTCTTTGGATAATGCAGAAACCCTGGGCGTGCTTATCGTCGTGGTGGCTGCGATTACCTGGACAATCTATGCACTGCTGCAGAAGCAGCTGCTGGGGACGTTCAGTTCAGTACAGATTCTGTTTGTCATTTATGTGATTTCAGTGGTGGTGCTGATGCCATTTGTGTCGCCGGGCGCGCTGTTTCAGTTGACCGGTTTTCATTACGCGCTGTTGGCCTTTTGCTGCCTGAACACTCTCATTGCCTACGGCTGTTTTGCTGAGGCACTCAACCTGTGGGATGCTTCGAAGGTCAGCGCGGTGCTGGCACTGGCGCCGCTCTTCACTATCGCAACGCTTAAAGTCATTGTCATCATCAATCCGGATTATGCGTTTACCGATCGTCTGTCGAACCTTTCCGTGCTGGGTGCGGTGCTGCTCATGGTGGGGTCGGCTTTGACTGCACTTATGCCGATTCTGCAGCAGCGCCGCCAATAGTCACTGGCGGCAGATGATGACGAGGTGTGCGAGAACAGAGATTGCAATCTGTGCGGCTGCTGACTAAATTTAAGAGACCGGTGCCTCATTTCTCCGGTATCGAACACAATAAAAACAGGGACCATCCCGGGAGTCTGTCCATGCGAGTTGCAGGTTTCGCGCTTTTTCTTTCTACTTTAATACTCTCTCATTTCGCGGTTGCCCAGTTGAGCCGGGTGGAGATTATCTCGCGAGAGACCTTGTCTGACCCGAGCGTCCGGTTCAGCTATGAAAGGATCGAAGGGGTCATGCATTTTACGCTTGCTCCGGGTCTGAGGGCTAACCAGGCGATCGTTGATCTTGAACATGCACCTCTGAACGAATCTGGTCTGGTGCAGTATGCAGCGGATTTCCGGCTGCTGGTGCCCAGCGAAAATATCGCAAGCGACACGCTGATCTACCACGTCAATAACCGGGGCAGGAGTATGACGCATCCGGAAATTTCCCTGCAGCACCCTCTGGCTTCACAGGGCTTCACGTATCTGGTGACAGGCTGGATTAATGAGTTAAGTTCCGCACCGGGGCGCCTTCGCCTGCACGCGCCCGTGGTCGGCTCTGAGGACGATCCCATCGTTGGGCCGGTCCGCTACGAGGTTTCAACAGATCGTGCTACCGACAGCCTTGCTATTGCGGGTCCCGGGCATCTGGCTTATCCGCCGACTGACGCAGGACTGGCTGCGGCGACTCTTACCCGTCGTCTGTATCAGTCTGACCCCAGAGACCCTGTAGAGCGATCCCAATTCGACCTGTCAGTTACCGAGCGCGAAGATTCTAATCAGGTTGACGTGGCTCTTATGCTCGACGGGGGCTTTGAACCCGGTTACCTGTATGAGCTGATTTACGAAGCGCAGGACTCGGTTCTTGCCGGAGCAGGAATGTCCGCGATTCGGGATGCTGTCGCGGCGATTCGCCACGATCAGGAATCCGATCTGCTGCAGGATCTCAACCTGCCTCAGATCCGACATACGATTGCTTACGGGGTCTCGCAAAGCGGTCGCTTGTTGCGCCAGTTTGTCTACGATGGCTTCAATGCCGATCTGAACGGTAATCGGGTGTTTGACGGTGTCATCCCGATCATCTCAGGCGGGGGTTTTGGCATGTTTAACATGCGCTTTGCCATGCCAACACGGACCAATGGCCATCATTCCAATCATCTTTATCCCAATGATCTGTTTCCGTTTACCTACGGAAACAGTACAGATCCCTATACGGGCAGACAGGACGGGGTGCTCGCCAAAGCGCGGGTGGCGGGCGTTGAGCCAAAATTGATGCACATTCAGACGGTCAACGAGTACTGGCTGAGGGCGGGCTCTCTTACCCACACGACTGCGGACGGCCGTGCGGATGTCCTGATTCCTGACAATGTGCGCTTCTATACGATAGGAGGATCCCAGCACGGCTCCGGCAACGGTCGACCACGCGAAGCAAGCAGCGGACAACTGCCTCCGAATCCGAGCATGTGGTCGCCTATCAGCGATTCTCTGATCGTTGCCATGAGCCGCTGGATTGCAGGTATGCAGGCCCCGCCCGCATCACGAATGCCGCGTATCGCCGAAGGGACACTGCTGCCTTCCCACCTGAACGGCGAGATCAACCCTGATGTCTGGCGGCCAATTGCCGGATATCGACATCCCTCTTCCATGTATCAGCCCAGCCTGAATGATTACGGAGAGCGCTGGTCAGATGGACGCGTCATTGACAGTCACCCTCAGCGCGCAAGCGGAGTTTACGTCGCTCTGGTTCCTGCGACGGATCAGCACAACAATGATCTGGCCTCCGCAACTGTTCTGCCGCCCACCGCCAAAGTGCCGCTCGCCACCTTTGTCAGTTGGAATTTGCGAGCGCCGGAGACCGGCGCCGAAAATTCGCTGGCGCGGTTGGCCGGAGGCTATATCCCTTTCGCCAAAACCGCGGACGACGCTGCTGATGCCGGAGACCCCAGAAGTTCTCTGGAGGCACTATACGGCAGCTTTTCTGATTATCTGGCGCAGTATGAGGCCGCTACCGATGCACTTATCGCCGACGGTTTCCTGTTGTCCGGTTTCAAGGACGCCTATATGCAGATCGCACGCGACAATGCTGCGTTTTTTCCCTAGGCCAAGTCAGTGTGGCCTTGGTGATGCGCATCGGTCGCGCGTTTCGAAATCCCCTACAGGCTTCGCGTGGTGTCGTTGCTGTCGTGGTAACCATAATGCCATAATGCTACCTCTACACCATCAGCGCAGAGCGGGTGCCTGTAGAGTGGTACCTTCTTAACGCCCATGACTCCCATAACGCCCATGACTCTCATAGCTCCCACAATTCTCGCTGACTAGTGATTGAATAGATGGGAATGAAGTTACTCCGTTTTCTGATGGCCAAGGACGAGGTATGGGCGGTCTGCGTGATTGCTTTGCTGTCCGTGTGTGTGTCCTTGCTGATTACCTGGGCGAGTCTAACGCTGTTCGGTAGCGGATTTAATTTGATGTCCGCCATGACTGCCATCATCGCCCCCTTAGTGATCGCACCCCCGACTACCCTCCTGCTTTTACGGGCGTCTTCAGCCCTCCGAGAGGCCCGGTATGACTGGCTGTGCGAGGTATTCAATGAGCAATATTTTCTGACGTATTGCCGCCGGCAACTGTCTCCGGACAGAGACTGCATAATTGCGTATCTGTCCGTCGACAAACAAATCGAGTTGGAAGATGACGAGTCAGGGCCTCTTGCGACGATTCAGCAGGCATGGGTGCAGCATATCAGCGGTTTCCTTAGCGATGACTGGGTAGTCGCTCGGGTCGGCAGCGGCCGTTTCGGTCTGGCAAAAGACAACGCTGCCGATTCTGATGCTGATCTGCTGGAGTGTTTGAGAGGTGAGCTCTCAGAGATTGCGGTGATGTTCGATGGGCTTAACGTTGCACCCACGGCTTCCTGCGGAATCGTACATTATGAGAAAGACAAAAATGTCTTTGAGAAGCTGCTCTCGAAGGCTTCTTCATGCGCTGAACTGGCGCAAAAACAGGGGGGTAATAAGTCCGTTTCTCTGACGATGGAAATGGAAACGGGAATCCGTAATAACGCGGTTGAAAAAGTGAGGCCGGCACAGCTGTCCAAGGCTCTGTTTGAGGGAAAAGTGTTTTTCCATCAGCAGAAGATTATTAACACGCGAACCGGAGACACCTTTGCCAAAGAACGCCTGATCCGGACCGAAATCGACGGTGAGATCAGAACGCCGGCCGCATTCCTTAAGACGTATTACGTCCTTACCCAGAGCGGTGGGAATCATTCGAGATCCGGCTTAATCATTGATCATCTTCGGGAAGCTGCGCCTCTGAATGACGGTAAAATTTTTGTGAATCTTGAAGAGTTCGATCTGGTGTCTGGCACCCTTGATCTTATTCTCGAATACTGTGAAGGCGCCGAACTGGCTGAGCGGGTGTGTTTTGAGCTAGTAGAAAGAAGTGTTTTTGACAACCTCTCCCCAGCAGACATTTCACAAGTTGTCGAAAAAATTCACGCGGTGGGTTGTCTTGTGGCACTGGATGACTTCGGTAAAGACAACAGTAATCTTGCCAGGCTGGCGCAGGCGGATTTTGACTTCGTTAAAATCGATAAAGAAATTACCCGCAGATATCGCGAAAACGGGGCGATGTATATCATGCTTTCGCTGAAGTCGCTGTCGAATGCGCTCGGATTTTCTCTGATTGCTGAAGGCATTGAAAGCGAGGCACAATCCAAGTGGTTTATGGATCTGGGGATCACCCTTCAACAAGGTTACTACTGGGGCAAGCCGTCATAGCGCCGCACACGGAGTGCGCAACGGCAGGGTTGCAGCCCCCAAACCGGGCGCTGTTTCTCGGGCATGTCGGATAGCCGCGTGCTCTCTGGTGGTGCCGGGACAGCTTAATGGTGGTCAGCACGCTGCTCGTGACGCAGGCTTGTCGCGGGTTTCGGGATTGGGTGGCCTGCCGCGGTCTCGGGGGCAGATCTGCGCTATTTCCTGAGGTCAATACCGTATTCAAGAAAGGCTTTCAGGCAGTTGAGCATGTCCTGCCAGCCGCCACAGTTATCATGTGAGCCTCTGTATCCTTCTTCATCCCGGTGCCATCCTGATTCGCTCAGACGGACCAGTGTAGTGCGCTCATCGATCACTTCGAAGTCAAAGCTGACGAGCACTTCGTAAGCCACGGCTGTTGTCTTCTGCCAGTTTTTTGAGTCGATGCCGAGTTCAATCGCTTCGTTTGCTACCAGCTTCTTCACGATGACTTCATTACTGCCCCAGTGATCCCAGGTCCAGGTGATGGTTCTGCCTTCCGCCATGCTGGCGCTTGCAGCATCGACAAAATACAGCGTGAGTTTGCTGCGATCAGTGATGGCGGAAAAGGTCTCGGAAATTGGCCGGTTAATTCGCTTACTGACGGTAAAGTTACATTCGGACATAGATCGCTGCGTCATAGTGCTTTTTTATGAGAGTGGCTGAGTCAGACAGCATGCGGGCTCCATCACTGTGAATGTCTGAGCATGCAGCCACAACAGGGCTCTATTGCGTGCCGGACTGGCGTCCGCTCGCTGCGTTTTCACAGTCCTCGTTCAGTCGTCTCCGGGTGAATCCAGCGCGAGTTTGATCGGCTCCAGTCTTGGCAGGCTGCAGGCGTGCGGTTCAGTGTCGGTGGATGTGTCCTCGGGATTGCCGGTTCCGCCCAGATTCAGGAAAGTTTGGGAGGGCGCTTCCCCCAGACAAATCAGATTCTCAATGGACCCGCCGGCACGGATTAGCCCGCCCCACACGATGTCGGGAGAGTGGTTGCCAGTCGCCGCGTGCCACTTGGCCAGTAATGCGTGGGCCGGCTCAGTGCCACCGCCTTCATACTGATTGTCGTGGATATAGATCTGCTCCGGGTAAGGGTCGTAGCTCGGGTCGTCTATGGAGCGCCCGCCCAGCACAAAACTGTAGACCATGAGATTGACGTTGTTGTTGTCCCTGAAAGTGTTCTCAAAGACTTCGATATTGTCGTTCGCCAGAATCAGCAATCCCGTGCCGGCCGGAACATTCCCGACTATGGCCCCTTCGGGGGCAAAGTTTGCCGTATTGTTTTCATAGACCGTGTTATGGAACACCCGCGTACCCTGGCCGCCCTGGATTTCCAGATTCGGTAAATCGAATACCAGAATACCGCCGGTATTGTTGATGGCCACATTGTCATAGACATCGGCAAATGTTGAGTTTTCGATCTCGATACCGGCGACGTTATATTCGGCACGTGAATTGCGCACAATGATTTGGCTTGACTGACCGACATAGATGCCAGCATCGGCTGCCCCGATCGCTACGGAACTGTCAATGAGGATGTGGCTGGACTGTACCGGATAGATCCCGTAGGCACCATTCTCCGGGTCCGGACCATTGGTCCACTCGGTGCGTACCCGACGAATAATGACGTTAGTGCTTTCATTGATTTTCAGCGCGTCTCCGATGGTGTCCTCAATCGCGAGATCTTCGATCACAAAATCGTCAGCCGTCACCAACAGGCCTTCTGCACCCTGCAGCT
>Ga0255772_10005933_pt1 | contig 11230 bp, 8 predicted proteins | sample 071ome_34_FD_179970 | JGI IMG/M metagenome (GOLD analysis project Ga0255772, IMG submission 179970) | Coastal salt marsh microbial communities from the Groves Creek Marsh, Skidaway Island, Georgia - 071411BT metaG (version 2) | ecosystem: Environmental > Aquatic > Marine > Intertidal zone > Salt... | reverse complement strand
CGAGTCACGTGCAGTTTGGTACTAAACTAGTCACAAAATTTTGGGGGGCAACCTGTGTTTAGTGATCATCTTCAGCTAAAGCATAAAAGGCAAAGGAGATTTATGTACATCGGTTTTGTGATCGCTCTAATATGCGCATTTGCGGCTTTGGGTTCAGGCCTAGGGTACCGGGCTGGTTTATGGCATTTTCGAACTGGCATTGAAATCTTGAAGTGGTCTTTTTTCGTTTCAGCTGCGACGCTTTTGTTTCTTTTAGTTTGCGTGTTTTTCTTAAAGGCGAAGACTACGTCGGATTTGATTGTGGGGATTTTAGGAATTGTCATTTCCGCAACATTGGTCTATGTGCCCTATAGTTGGAAGAAGACTCTAGATCGTTATCCTTACATTCACGATGTGACGACCGATATGGATAATCCTCCCGAATTTGTTGCGGCGGCGCGCTTACGAGGACAGGGTGATCACCCTGTCGCTTATGATGGCCCGGAAGTCGCCGAGCAGCAAAAAAAAGCGTACCCGAACATTCAGCCGGTCTTTCTGAAAGAGGACCCCTCGAGCGTTTTTAATAAAATCGAAGCGACGCTTTTAAAAATGGAGTTAGAAATCACTGAGTCCGACGCTGATGCTGGACGAATTGAGGCAGTGGATACGACCTTCTTATTTGGTTTTCGCGACGACTTAGTCGTACGAATCTCAGCCGAGGAGGGCAAAGGGACTAGAGTTGACGTGAGGTCAAAGTCTCGGGTTGGTATGAGTGATTTGGGACAGAACGCTAAACGCATCGCTCGTTTTATCGAACTGTTAGGGAACTGATCTGATAGTTGGAATTTAGACGGAGTTTTTCTCCTGATATATCAGGATTTTTGAATGAACTCTGCGGCGCGCTCGGCAATCATCATTGTGGGGGCGTTTGTATTGCCGGACGTAATCGTTGGCATTACTGACGCGTCGACCACTCTTAATGCTCGGATGCCATGAACACGCAGTTCCGAATCGACAACGCATCCGTCTTGATTTCCCATTTTGCACGTACCCACTGGATGAAAAATTGTTGTCCCCAAGTCACGCGCTGCGTTTAGGATCTCATCATCGGTTTCCACGCTCGGTCCAGGAAGTATTTCCTCTGGAGAGAATGGCTTCAGGGCATTTGCATTCATGATGTGCCGAGTGAATTTGACAGAGTCGATGGCGACTCGTTGATCATCATCGGTTGATAAATAGTTTGGTTTGATCGCAGGTTGCTCGTACGGATTCGCACTATCGATATGTACCGAGCCGCGGCTCGAGGGCCGCAGATTGCATACCGATGGCGTAATCGCTGAGAAAGCATGCAGAGGTTCGCCAAACTTATCGAGCGACAACGGTTGAACGTGCCACTCGATGTTGGCAGATGATCGAGATGGGTCACTCTTGGCGAAGGCGCCGAGTTGAGAGGGCGGCATGGTGAGCGGCCCCGTTCTGAACAGTAGATACTCGAGTCCCATGATTGCTTTGCCGAAATAACTGTTAGCACGGTCGTTAAGAGTTGTCGTATTTTGAACTTTGTACTGTGTGCGAATTTGTAGGTGATCTTGCATGTTCTCGCCGACATTGACCAAGTTTTTTACGGGCGTGATGCCGCATCGCTCGAGAGTTTCGCTGTTCCCAACTCCGGATAGCTCAAGTATTTGAGGACTGCCAATGGCACCAGCGGAGAGTATGACCTCTTTATTCGAATGAACAATTCCCCTCATTTCCCCGAGAACGTTAACTTGTACTCCCACTGCTTTTGGTGTGTCGGTGTCCAGTTCATCAAATATGATTTTTTCGACATGCGCATCACTGATTACGGTTAAATTTTCACGTTTTTTGACCGGCTTTATGAAACATTTATTTGCATTCCACCGAACTCCAGAGCGTTGATTAACTTGAAAGTACGCATTCCCAAAGTTATCTCCCGTATTAAATTCTTTGATTTTGGGAATGCCTTTCTCTTCCGCAGCATCGCGCCATGCATCTAGAATTTCCCAATTGACCCTTCTTTCTTGAACTGGAAGTTCGCCACCAGATCCGTGGAACTCGTCTGCACCGTGTGTGTAGTCTTCCATACCTTTGAAATAGGGAAGATTGTCCTCCCAACTCCAACCAGGATTACCTTGCGATACCCATTGATCGTAATCTGAGCGTTGGCCTCGCATGTATATCATCGCGTTGATAGAGGTGCATCCTCCCATGACTTTACCTCTGGCATACCCTATTGATCGTCCGTTTAGCCCAGATTCGTTAACCGTTTGGTACATCCAATCGGTTCTGGGATTGTTGATGGTAAATAGATAGCCGACTGGGATTGGTATCCAAAAATAATTATCGTGTGATCCGGCTTCAATGAGAAGCACCGTTTTTGTGGCGTCAGCACTTAATCTGTTCGCCAAAACACATCCAGCAGAACCAGCGCCTACAATGACATAATCATACGTTCCAATTGTGGGTAACATCTTTAGCTTGGTCTCAGTTCTTAGGATAGATCATTCATTTTACTACCAGACCCGAGCAGTTTCTCTACTGGGGGATAGGGTAACAAAACGTTTTAGATGTTTGCGATGATATGTTAGATTTTCAATAGTTGTAGATCACATTGTGTGGTATTCGTGACAAGCAACACGATCCTCAAACTTTACGACGTTTTCTATATGAGCCCCAATGCGATATTAATATCTGACGTCGCCTATCGTTTTAGTACGCAAGATTCCTCGAGTCCTGCGATATTGGAAAATGCGAGTTTGTCGATCCCGTCTGGTGAATTCGTCTCAATTGTCGGACCGACGGGTTGCGGAAAGTCGACACTATTAAACATGGTCTCTGGTTTGCTGCTTCCCTCGTCTGGCCTAGTGTCTGTTTTCGGGAAGAAAGTCAATGCGGTTCAGCCGTGTTGCGGTTATATGTTCCAAGGAGAGGCGTTATTACCCTGGAGGACCACTGCCGAGAACATAGCCTTCGGTTTAGAGCTCAGAGGTGTTCCAAAGTGTGAGATTGACCATCATGTTCGTGATTGGTTGGCAAGAGTTCACCTCGATAAACATGCTGACAAATTTCCTCATGAACTATCAGGTGGGATGAGAAAGCGTGCGTCGCTGGCGCAGATGTTCATTACCAATCCAGACATTTTATTGATGGATGAGCCATTTTCGGCACTGGATGTTCAGACTAGGAATTTAATGGAAAACCAATTATTGGATATCTGGACGTCGGACAAGAAAACGGTTTTATTTGTTACGCACGACCTCGAGGAGGCCATCGCTCTGTCGGATCGTGTGATTTTGATGCAAGCTGGTCCTCGCAGTAAACCTGTCAAAGAGTTCGTGATTGATATAAATCGACCGAGGGATGTTTTCGAAATTCGATTAACCGATGATTTTATATCCATCTACAGGGAGATTTGGAACGCACTGAGGGTGGAGGTGCAACAATCTCATCGGGAGGCAGTTGCATGAAGCACAAGTTTGGTATCAGGCTGGTTCAGTTAACCCTCTTTCTTGCGCTGATGACTATCTGGTACGGGATGACATCGCTAGGGATACTTGATCCATTTTTTTTCGGTGAGCCGCTAGAGATATTTCAAATCATCATTTTGTGGTTTGCAGAGGGTTCTATTTTTCCTCACTTGGGCATAACGATTCTTGAAACCATTCTCGCTTTTACGATAGGCACTGTTGGCGGATTAGGGTGTGGTTTGTGGTTGGGGTTAGCTCGAAATGCGTCGTTAATCTTTGATCCTTATATAAAAGGGTTCAATGCGATGCCGCGAGTCATCCTTGCTCCGATATTTGCGGTGTGGTTCGGTCTCGGCATTTGGTCAAAAGTTTGTCTTGGCGTCACTTTAGTGTTCTTTATTGTCTTCTTTAATGTGTACCACGGCGTGAAGCAGGTGAATGTTGATTTGATTGCCTCTGCCCGTGTGATGGGGGCGAGTCAGAAACAATTACTGAAACACATTTATCTGCCGAGCGCGATGGCTTGGGTATTTTCTAGTTTACACAGTGCAGTTGGGATGGCGTTTGTTGGTGCCGTCATTGGTGAGTATCTTGGTTCGGCTCGTGGAGTTGGATACCTGATACTCCAGGCTGAGGGTGTGTTTGATATCAATTCAGTTTTTGCGGGCGTGATGGTTCTGACGGCATGCGCTCTACTGCTCGATCGATTGGTCACAATCATTGAGAAATATTTTATGCGTTGGCAACCTGGATCTTCGGCATTGCAATCATGATCGTTCGATCCAAGACAACGCTCGTCGAAAAAACTCCAGTCGCTATCGCATAATGGAATTCGCTAACCAAGCTATTTTTATCGGTGCACTGTTGTTCTTGATAAGTATTGTGGCGACTGGATTTGCCTCGAAAGCGGGTGCGCCACTGTTGCTGGTTTTTCTTGCAGTCGGAATGGTCGCTGGAGAGGAGGGGTTCAATTGGGTCTCTTTTGAGAGCTTCAATGCGGCGTATGCAGTAGGCTCTTTAGCGCTGGCTCTCATATTGTTTGATGGCGGCATGCGAGCGAGGGCCGAGAGTTCGAAGATTGGAATCAAGCCCGCGATATCTCTAGCGACGTTTGGAGTTCTCATAACGGCGCTAATTGTGGCGACTTTTCTTCGTTTTTTGCTCGACTTAAAGTGGGAGCAATGCTTATTGATTGGCGCGATTGTGGGATCCACTGATGCGGCTGCTGTCTTCTCACTTTTACATTCGAAGGGACTTCACCTTAAAAAAAGAGTAGGCACAACACTTGAAATTGAGTCTGGGTGTAACGACCCCATGGCAATTTTTCTAACGCTGCTGCTCGTTGAGACAATCACCCGAGGTTCAAATTTAGTCAGCTGGTGGGTAGTTGGAAATTTCATATATCAATTTGGCTTAGGAGCAATTTTAGGATGGCTGGGCGGGCGCGCTCTGGTGATATTAATTCAGCGTGTTCACGTTACGCCAGGTTTGTATCCATTGCTCGCAGCTGCCGGAGGTCTTACTTTATTCGGTTTTGTGAGCTCACTGGGAGCCAGTGGTTTTTTAGCAATTTACATCGCGGGCGTCATTGTCGGGAATACAGCGCTACACGCATCCAATAACATCAGACGGGTCCATGACGGTCTCGCGTGGCTTGCGCAAATATCCCTATTTTTAGTTTTGGGTTTATTAGTTACACCGACAACGTTGGCAAGTTATTGGGATATTGGGCTCATCGTGGCGCTGATTCTTATGTTTGTGGCAAGGCCCCTAGCTGTTGTTCTCAGTTTGATGCCATTTGGTTTTCCACCGAAAGAAAAATTATTTATCAGCTGGGTTGGATTAAGAGGAGCTGTTCCGATCGTTTTAGCAATATTTCCCGTACTTGGTGGCGTGGAAAACGCCGATATTTACTTTAACGTTGCATTCGTGACGGTATTGTTATCGCTAATGGTGCAGGGTTGGTCCCTTGTTCCATTATCAAAGCGACTAGGACTTCGTTTGCCGATAGAAAATATTCCCTACTACACCGAAAGCCTCGAGGTGCCAGGTCGCTCTGATTTGACTGTCGTTGGCTATCGAATTGCTGATGATAGTCCGGTCATAGACCGCAGAGTCGATAGTTTGCTCGCCCCAGAGGGAGTTAAATTCGTTGCTGTATTTAGAGATGATTACGCGATACCAAGCGTAGATAGTCACATGATTCGGCCTGGAGATCTACTGTATGTGATTTGCCCACAAGAGAAATTATTTATCGTGAACCAAATGTTATTACCAACGAATGAAGTGGCTGAATTGGAGCAGGCGGAGTATTTCGGAGATTTCACTCTTCATGGTGATGCGGTCGTTGGTGAGGTATTGGACGCGTATGGTGGAGAAGTACCCGACAAGGCACGGCAAATGACGTTGGCGCAGCTTATGAGCGTGAGATTTAAAAATCAGGTGGTTCCTGGAGATAGGATATTTATTGGTTCGGTCGAACTTGTCGCAAAAGTTGTTGATGAAAACGGTGTGGTGATGCAACTAGGACTCAGAGTGAGGGCTTGAGCTGAAAAGCGGATAATTCGTTCAATGGAAATAATGAAGATGCGGAGAAACGAAAATGAATAGCGTATTTATTTGTGACGGTTTCAGGACGCCTATTGGGCGATATGGAGGCTCTCTTTCGTCTATTCGGCCCGATGATCTAGCATCGATTCCGATAAGGTCTTTGCAGAAGGCCCACCAAGACATTGATTGGGAGTGTGTCGACGACGTAGTTTTCGGTTGTGCGAATCAAGCCGGCGAGGATAATCGAAATGTTGCGAGAATGGCAGCCTTGCTCTCAGGGCTCCCGGTTAGTGTTCCTGGCAATACGATCAATCGTCTTTGTGGCTCTGGCTTGGATGCAGTGTCTATTGCTGCGAGGGCGATTAAGTGTGGCGAGCAAAACCTCGTGATAGCAGGCGGCGTTGAGAGTATGTCGAGGGCGCCTTTTGTGATGCCAAAGGCGGAGAGTGCCTACGCAAGAGCCAATCAAATTTACGATACGACAATCGGTTGGCGATTCCCGAATCGAAGAATGCACAGTCAATATGGTACCGACAGCATGCCTGAGACGGCGGAAAATGTTGCTGAGCAGTTCAAAATTAGTCGAGAGGATCAAGATGTTTTTGCGCTTTGGTCACAGGAGAAGACTCAGCGAGCAATTCTGTCTGGAAGGTTTGAGAAAGAAATCGTTCCCGTTGAGGTCCCGCAACGTAAAGGAGATGCGGTAGTAGTTAATCTCGATGAACATCCTCGAGCAACAACGCTCGAAAAATTGTCGAAGCTCAGACCCATTGTTAAAAACGATGGGAGTATTACTGCCGGGAATGCATCTGGTGTGAACGATGGGGCGTGTGCAATGATTCTGGCCAGTGAGCAGATGATGAAGCGATATAACCTAAATCCCCTAGCTCGGATTGTGGGATTTGCGACTTCTGGTGTTGAGCCAAGAATCATGGGGATGGGACCAGTATCCTCAACGGAAAAGCTCCTATCCCGTGAGGGTATTGCAATGGATGAAGTAGATGTCATTGAACTCAATGAGGCGTTTGCAGCTCAAGCTGTTGCCGTCTTGAGAGAGATGGGGGTGGAGGACAACGATCCACGAGTTAACCCGAATGGTGGTGCCATTGCGTTGGGGCATCCGCTGGGCATGAGTGGAGCGAGATTAGCGCTAACAGCATCTCTTGAGTTGTCGATGAGGAAGGCGAATTACGCGATTACAACGATGTGTATTGGCGTAGGTCAGGGTATATCAATGTTGATCGGAAAGCCCTAACCCAGCCACGTTAAAGTAAAGGCCATGTTTTTTGATTTTTTTTGTTGGTAGGGATTAAGCAAGCGGTATCGAGCGTGGCTTCTTTGATCTCGATCATGGTCTCTCGTAGTCTTCCATTTCGGAAAAAATGGATTAGAGTCTTTGTCCCTGCACGAACAGAATCGATAAGTCTTTGATAGTTGTTGCCGTTGACTTTCGATCCATCAATCGCGATGACGATGTCGGCGGGGTTAATGCCAGCGCATTGTGCAGCCCCCCCTTCAATGACCTGTTTTACAACCATACCTTGACCTGTACTTTTACAAATGATGCCGATGTCGTGTCTTTTCTCCGAACTTTTTATTGGAGAGTCACTTTCGTATCCTCCACGATCATCTGCATTCTTGGATCTTCGAAAAACAAGATTTAAATGCACGGTTTTTAGTAATGCCTTGAGAGGTAGCTCATTTGTTGATCTGATTGCGTTATTAAAGAATTTGTTGAGATTGGCGCCAGCAATTTGGGCGGCAATTTTTTCAACCCCGTTTTCTGGAACTCCAACACCCGTAGCGCCATATTTTTCCCACAAATCCCTCATGACGTCATCAAGTGACTTCTTGTTTTTCGTTTGTTTTCGGATGGTCAAATCGAGACATAAGGCAGCAAGGCTTCCCTTAGTGTAATAACTTGAGATTGCATTGATCGCATTTTCATCTTGTTTGTAAAATTTGGTCCACGCGTAGAAGCTCGATTCTGATAGTGTTTGTTTTTTACGCCCTTTGTTTCTCTCTACGGTAGTTACGGTTTTAGCGAGGAGGCTAAAGTAACGCTCTTTTGTTATGAGGCCGGCGCGAACCAAGAAAAGGTCATCGTAATACGAGGTGATTCCCTCAAATGCCCAAAGAAGTTCGGTGTAGTTTTCTTTGGATAGATCATAGGGGGACAAGGCCTTTGGTTTTAATCTCTTGACATTCCACAGATGAAAATACTCATGAGAACATAGCCCAAGGAAAGTCACATAATCGTCGGCGTACTCACTGCGAGGAGTCATTTTTGTTGGTAGATCTTTTGTTGAGCAAATCAGCGCTGTTGAGTGTGTGTGCTCAAGCCCTCCATAACCATCAGTTACTGCGTTAACGAGGAATGTGTACCTATCAATAGGAAGATCTTCCCAGAAGTCAGACTGGGTCTCGACGATTTTTTTAATATCCCGACGTAGTCTCTCGAGGTCGACATTGTCGAGTCCTGTCACGACAATTTCGTGGGGAACATTCTTGACCTTGAATGTCGTTTTTTTAAAGTCACCGATCTCGAACGGATGTTCTATCAGTGAGTCGTAACTTGGGCTAGTGTATGTTCCGAATCCATCGGCTTTGATTCGTTTCGCTTGCATCGCCGTGGCGACGCGCCAGTCATTGGAACGTGACAGCCATTTTGGTTTGTTGATAATAACGTCATGATTGTCGTTTTCCAACTCTTTGACTTTTAGGAAAAGACTGGTGCCGTTGAAGAATCCTCGATATTGATCTAAGTACGCCGCTCTGACCGATTGATCGCGGGCGTATATTTGATAATTAACTTCAATAGGATTCTTGGTCGTTTTTATAGACCAACTGTCTTTGTCGATCTTAGTTAGTGGTAAGTCAATAGAATTTTCGGTCGCATTTATGTGGACAATATTTTTCGCAAAATCGCGAATGAGATATGAGCCGGGAATCCATGCGGGCAGAGATAAGTTAAGGGTGCGTTCCTTCGGATCAGATATCTTGCAGGTGACGTTGAATAGATTTGCGTTTGCTTGCTCAAGTGAGACGTGATATTCGACGAATGCCATGGTCAGTTAGTTTTTAAGAATGAAGCGATGCCATCAAACACGGCATCGTGTTGCTCCTGTTGGACCCAGTGTCCAGCGTTGTCAATCAGAATGATATCTCTCATTTCCGTGCACACGTAGTCTCGCATGTGATTGATGGCTCCTGGAGCCTGGTAAATGCCCCAATCATTTGCCCCGGAAATGAACAGTGATGGTACATCGATAGTGCGCCCAGAAAATAAGGATAACTCAGCCGCATTAACGCCCTCAATCATGCAGCGATACCATTGGAGGCCACCTTGAAAAGAGTTTCTCGTGTATTCGGAGACGTAAACTCCAAGGTGTTCATCGGGTAGCCAACTACACTCGTCAATTATCGACTGTGGCGGCATATGTTCGGCGACGGTTTGTGGCATCGTTAAATGATTGTTCATGATGTAATAGGTTGGCATTTGTGCGAGAGATGCAGCATCCCAAGATTCTAATTCGTAGGGCTGATTGCCAGGCCAATCCGCGCTTTTGTGGTGATAATAAGCACGCAGGAAGTCATGCATTCCTTGAGGTGCATTCATAAGGTCAGAATTAGCGTGCTTTGATGAAAAATATACTTGATAGTGTTTTCGTGGATTCGTGAGCGAACTCAATGACGATTCAATTTTTTTGATTGACGGGGGATTAAATAATGATCCGCTGTTTTTCCCCAATGGCCCTGCACCAGTGAAGGGGGCGCTCATCATGACGCATGATTGAAATAAATCGGGCCGAATTAGCGCACAGGTGCCAGCGACAAACGAGCCCGAATCATGTCCGATTATCGCATGCACGTCATCGTACCCTAGCGCTCGAACTAGTGCGACCGCATCGCGCGTCAGATTCACGAAGTTGAAAGGACGTATGGCGTCGTCGTAACGATTGCTCCACCCTTCGGTGCGGCCGTACCCTCGTTGATCTGGAGCTACCACCGTGTATCCCAGTGCCGCAATCCGAGGTAGCAAGTATCGCCAGCTGTACGCGATTTCTGGGAAGCCGTGCATCAATAGAATTAAAGGGCGTTTTTTTGTATCTGGACTTGAGCTTAGGATATGCATTTTTAGTCCATTAACGTCATCAATAACTCGGGACGAGATGCCGTCAGGAATTGGAACGTCGCCGTAGTGAGTTTTTTGGATATTGTGTATCACTTTTATTTGCTTTCTTTCTTCGTAGAGATCTTCTTAATTTTAAACTGCTTCTTTTCTCCTTCTCGATAAATTTCTGAGATATCGGTCAATAAAAAATTGACTCGTGATATTTGAGTTATCCTTTGAACTAGTAGACATATCGGTGTAAATGATCGCGTACATCGTTTGCAAAACCGAAAGTAGCACAACGCTGTGGGGGGTATTCGCTTTGATCAAAATGTTAGTTATCGGACTCATCGTTTACGTCCTGACGGCGGCGCAAGTTTCAATTGCTCAAACTGAGTCCGTCGAGCTCGATGATGAGGTTGAGCAAAGGCTCCTAAAGAAGAGTGCGGTCGACGATGTGGTTACCAGCCACGATCCCACGTTGATTCTCAAAGGTGGTGAGTTGATGGTTCGGCAGCAGGTAGTTAAAGCTGCGAAGCAGTTCGTGTTGCGGTGGGGACGCGCGCGTGGTTTAGGTAAAGGCTGGTGGGAAGATCGGCCTGAATATCAAAGCGCGTTGGGTGATTTGTTGGTTGTTGGTGATGAAATTCTGAGTGATCGATTTAGTTCAGGACTGTGGCTAACCAACATTTGGACCGAGTACGTTTCTAATAACTTCACGGGTGAGCAAGCCTCATTCATCGCCGAGCATTTTAAGACCGAAGGTGGGGCGATCCAGGCGCGTTTGATTGAATGGTATTTAGGTGAGACCACATTGTTCTACTACACTTTTACTGATCGATGGGATTATCGGCTGGAGGAGACACGAAAAGAGTTAGAGGAGTTACAAAAAGAGGCGTTAAAGCGTGTCCCGGACGACAAAGTGACATGGAAAGCTGGAGAGAAGGAAGCGTATACGTTTATTGCGTGCTCCCCCGATAGTGAATATTGTCCTGGCGTTAAATATTGGAAGATGCTTGCGATTCCAATGATGGGGGCGGTCTTTGCTTATATGGAGGACATCACGAGAGAGATTAAAAAAGCAATGGAAGAAAAAAAG
>Ga0255772_10005914_pt1 | contig 11248 bp, 23 predicted proteins | sample 071ome_34_FD_179970 | JGI IMG/M metagenome (GOLD analysis project Ga0255772, IMG submission 179970) | Coastal salt marsh microbial communities from the Groves Creek Marsh, Skidaway Island, Georgia - 071411BT metaG (version 2) | ecosystem: Environmental > Aquatic > Marine > Intertidal zone >... | reverse complement strand
ATACGGCAGAGTTGTTTGCCAAGGCACGTTGAGGGTTGTCTATCCAGAACTGGCCTAGCTTGGCGTTTGCCATCTGGCGATTCTTCAGATCAGACAGGGAGATCAAGGCAGAACGTCGAACTCCTCCAACCACGATACATTCTGCTATCGCACAAACCATATCGTGGGCTTCGAGAGAGGTAAGCCTTCGGCCTTGAGCACCGTCTATCACGTCTAAACAGAAGAGGGTAGCTTTCAGCAGGGGTTGTGGCCCGGAGGCTCTGCCACCAAACGTATTCAACGGGGCACCTTCCGGACGGATCTTGGAAACATCTAGTTGAACTACATGTCCTCGCCACGCAGCGTGAAGGGCCTGTCGTAAGCCTTCGGCCCATCCTTCTTTAGAGTCTTCAAAGATTACGATGTCCTCATTACTGATGTTCGGAGGGTTGTTCCACGTTGCGGTAGGCTTGTGAGCTACCACGGGAAGCTGATCGATGATGTTCTCCTCTGTCGAAAATCCGACACCTGTGCCGTGCATCAACAAGTACATCACTTCCGCAAAGGCATCGATGGAATCGATAGGGAGGTAGGAGCAGTTGTACGCACCGATGGATGACTTCCGGGCTGGTTCCCCGGCTGTCCATGCTAGACGCATAGACGGCATCACTTCAAAATTCAACAGGGCATCACGAATCTCTTCTACTTCTGCTGGAGAGAGCAACGCAGAGGGTACCACTTCTTGGTAGTAGCTGACTACCCGGTCGACCATCTCTTCATAAGTCTCTCGTCTCATCTTTTCGGGAACCCATCGGAGGTAGGTCCGGTAGGCTACGAATTCGGCTAATTTATTAGGAAATTGCATTCACGAAAACCTTTCTTTATAGGATACAAAAAAGCCTCGCCTTCGTCGGGGGTGACAAAAGCGAGGCTAGTAGGATATCAGGAGATATCGAAAGTCTCAAGACGTTGTGACCTCTTGATCATCGACTATCATCAAACACGGGTAGCGTTTGACCTTTCCTCCCTTGGCGAGGAACTCGTCCACTTCCTGCTGAAAGATAGACTCTCCACGAATGGTATCCACCTCCTGATGGGGTAGGGTCTTGGTGAGTTGTTGGTCAATCACCCGGTTGCAGTTCCTGATGAAGTCACAGACATCCACGAAGGTTAGATCAAATGGTTCAACGTGAGGGTTGTCGAAATCTACGAGTCTTTGTGAGGTCATTGGAATAATGCGTCAGGGTAGTGGGGAGCATTCTCGTCGAGGTCTTCGATATCAGCGTCGATGGTCTCGATCCATGTATCAGGAGTGAAGGTGTGTGTGGTCAGTGCAATCTGAAAGTTTTCCGTTGTCTCCACAATGCTGTGGTCTTTTAATCGCTTTACTTGATAAATCATTTTGAGCCTTTAAAGATCTAAAGTAGTTGGTTGTCTGTTCAACTTTGTAGCATCCACAGGACTTGGAATGACCCCGGAGAACAGACGTGAGTCGAAGCAGGGAGGTGTAGCCGCACGAGCATCGGCATTTAGCATAGCGATGGGTATTGATGACAGGACCCAACTCAAGGATTGTCCAGCGATTGTGGGTAGTACCGACCACTTTGAGAAGTTCTCGGGATTTACCACACCCACAGGATTTAGACTTACCAGCCTTGAGATCATCGACCCTGACATAGTTTTTTCTCATGCAGACACAACGGGCGAGGACATATTGGTGTTGCAGGTCACCGATTTCGTGCGGTGCCTTTGACAGTACTTGCCAGTAACCGAAGTATTGATTGATCATAGCGTCAAAAGAAAGTGATGACACCCCGATACCTCCGGGGTGCCGTGGGTTAATTAAACAACAGGGGGAGAAGAATTTTTCAGAAGGTTGAACGTAATACATAACCAACCTCCCTCTGCCCAATCGACATCTGCTGTCCACTCGTTATGCAGTGGTCTGATCTCTCCACCTACAAAGGTGAGATTCAGATCTTCCTCTCTCCCCTCGAACAACTCGAAAGCTTGTTCGCTAGTGATCTTCGTGTAGTACTCAGATTCAAGGTTCAGCACACTTCCGTCCGAAGAACCGCTTGCATGGGCCTGATCTTTCCTAAACAAACCTATGGTTCCATCCAATGCGTTAAATTGTGTCGATGCTAAGGATTCTTCAGTGCGATGAACGATCATTGCTAGTTCGATAACTTGGCAGTACTCGATTATATTACGGAGACTAGCCACAGGTTGTTGTTTGGTTTTCTTTTCCATAAAGCCTCAAAAGGATGGAGGGCACCAACGATGACCAACGGAATTGCTGATCCATCTTGACCTCCTACAGTCAGGTGCCCTGAGATGCCAACCCGGATGCTGGTAAGGTTGACATCTTCGGACACCCCGACAGTATCGGGGTGTGTTAAGGTTATGCGGCTAGTTCCAGAGCCAGATCGTAAGCACGTTGTGACATCTGGGAACCAAGGCCACAGACAGACTTCTCGAACCTTGACTGGTCCGACTTGGTTGGGCTGTCGTGAGTGACGTGATGGGTCACCGCATTGAAGGCATGGTACAAACTACCGTGTACCTTGGATGGGGACAGCTTCTCTTCATCAGCGTGAGCTTGGAAGAGCCAGTCCAGCTTGCGCTTGCCTTCAGCCATCTGCTTCTCGTAGGCTTCCTCGTCTTCGACGATAGCCTTCGGATCTCTGAAGGGTAACTTCAAGACGTTGCGGAAGTAGTTCTCCAGACCTAGAGCACTGACAGGTTTTCGGGCAAGCTTCTTGAGGTGAGCCTCAGAATCGGTGAAACCTTTCAAGGCTTCGGCTGTCACCGCACCGATAGTGTCAAGGACCTCGTGGGCACCTCGACGATGCTTGATGCGGAGGGTTGTGTTCTTGCTCTCCCGGTTGATCAGGGGGAACATGTTGGTACAGGCTAACCGTGTAGAGAAGGCTTTGATCTCGATAGCAGTGTTGCCATCGTGCCCGTGGCGTAGCATGATGTACGGTCGATGCTCGTCCCCCTTGACTACGTTGATGGGCTTGACCCCGTCGACGTTGGCAACGATGAACATGTTGCGTCCACCTCTGAAGATCCCGGCACAGTCGATGGACGCACCAGCCTCAAAGATTGGGCGGAAGAATTCCAGAGCCTCCCGGTTCTGGACGACTTGGTAGCGTTTGGATACCAGCCCAAGGTGTTGCCCGGTGTCGTCACGAGTGACCACCCGGGAGTCGAAGACGGGTTTGCCTGTAGGGTCGAAGACTTCCAGCTTTGAAACTTCCCAGTTTAGGTTGGGATCTTGGAGGAGGTCATCGATCTGGGCACCCGGCCTGATCGCTGCAAGGGTGTCGTCCTGCAGAGGAGAGTGCTTGGCTGTTGCGATGCTGTAGTCTGTTCCCATGATTGCGTTCGGCATGTTATATCTCGATAAAGTTGTGGTGAGGGAAGCCAGTCAGTGACCGGACTTATACCCTCGAAAGTATCGACATCTCATGAGATGTCAATCTAAAAAGTAGAGGGTCAAAACATCTTGAACACTTTGGTCCAGAACGATATTGCGTCGAGGACCAACGGACAGAGTAGTAGGAAGCTGATCGAGGTCAGCAGAATGAACAGGGAGAAGCGAAGGATCGAGTCGAGTACTAGCATAGAGCCTTTACTAATAAGGAAGATCAGAATCTTTTGTCCACACTGGTTTGTCCGGACCACTTAACTGCACAGACTGCACGGGTACGCTACACTTCTTGAAGTGAGACATAATGGTACAGGGGATGTAGACCTCCGCATCAGCAAGAAGAAAATCTCTTGAAGAAGGTTTGTGCCCGGTACTGTATTCATAGTATTCTGCCCATTCTTTTTCAGAGATCTTGACAGATAAGACCAAGGTAATTTCAGAGTCTTTTTTCATTTGAACCTTAAAAGATGAGGGTGGAGATGTTGTAGTCTTTGAAGATATCCCAAAGACGTTTGGCCTGTTTGTAGTTGAGCTTGATCCCGTGATCCTTGTACGCCTGTTGAAGTTCGTCAACCTGTGGGGGTTGTTTGTTATTATAATTGTGGAAGTAACTCTTCTTATTTCTGACTGCTCGGTTTTTGCCTGACGAAGGGGTCCGCTTCTTTTCAAATTTATGTCGCATTGAGTATCCTTAGTTGTAGGTGATGCGAGGGGCATTCGACGTGCTCCCCACTTGGGAATGGAGGCTGATCTTGTCACCAGCCTGTTTACCAGCAGAGAACCCATCCAAGCTGGAAGGTCCACTGGCACGGTTTGATGTTATCTTCATGTCTCGCATGAAGTCTTGGATGGCAGCTTCCTGCTGTTGACGGGCTGTCAGAACAGTCAGAGCAGTGATGTGCTGCCCGGTCGATGACTCCATGCCATGCAGGTCTCGAGTGGTAGCAATCTCTTCCATCCGATCTCGAAGTCGAACAGCCGCACCGTAGCGAAAAGAGTTGCGGTACTTCGTCCAATAGCCACGTTCCTCGAACCCGGAAGAGTTCCACTTCTTTTGGTAACGGAGGTCATTCTTGGCCTGACGTTCAACCGCTTCGATCAGGTACTCGAGCATCGAGTGGGACACCTCAACCTGTGACGGTCTGCCTACGAAGACCATTCCGGTCTGCCGGGTAAACTTGGTGCGGTACGGAGAGTCGCTGATGTTTTCGTATTGCGTTTCAAAATAAGATTCACACATGTTCAGCTTGCTGATGCCGTAGGCCAAGGCACCGTGCCAGTGGTTCAGCTTGGCAGCGTAGACTTTGCGAATCTCTGTGACCTTCTGCGAATCGTCGTCACTGACGATGTCTGCCTCGAGTAGTCCATGCTCGAGCATTAGGCGTGAGGCTTTCTCCGCTGCAGCGGCAGCTTCGGCTTCGTTGGGGTTGTTCCCGGCTAGGTTTAATAGTTTACGGACACGGTCCTTGATGGTTGTGGTCATGCTGCCTCGTCTTGTGAGATGTAATCACAGAATGACTCTGTGTTGATTTGGAAAAGTTTACCGTTCTGGGTGACGGTAATGACTTCATCGCACTCTGTCAGGCCCCGGTGAGCGTTCCAGTGGGGCACCATCAGGCGTGATGCGATGTGATTAAGGAAGTAGAGGATTTCGTCATCGGTGATTTCCTCCAGTACAAGATCGACACGGTTAATCATTGGTTACCCCACTATTAAATGGTAAGATGGAAAAGTACCCTGCAATCGGCAGCGATTACCGTACTGATGAACAGCACCGTCCACATACCAACGCTTAAAGTCCTTGAGGTCTGAACGGTCGAACAGTTTGTAAATGTTGCGTTCGTTGTCCTCGTAGACCTCGATATGCCCACGAGGTAGTGGCTGGTAGTAGCCGTATTGACCAGCAAAAGAACGCTTCTTGTGTGTGTAGTTGTAGCTCATCGGTCCTCATCAGTTGGGGTTACGTCAGGGTAATGCTCGAAGCTTGGGAATTCGTAGCTTCGGCTTTCAAGGGTATCGGCAAGCCACCAGAGGAATACCCCGGCACCCATACCCGTCAAGAAAATCAGGATCATTGGTATCAATTCCATTTGAGCCTCTAAAAAATATGATGATAGTGGAGAGCATCCCCCCGGAGGGGGACGGAGGGTTCACCCTAACGGGCGAATGTTGCGATGGGCGAACTCAAGGTTCCCCATTGCTCGACGTGTGTAGTCCACGTCGAAATCCTGCCCTGCTTCCCATCTCGCCTTCCGTTCGGTCAGATGGGCCACAAGGTCTTGGGCCTGACGAATTGCTTCGTCGAAGTCCTCCCGGTCAACCCGGGAGTCACGCTGCACTGACATAGTCTCTCCTGTCAGGTGTTGTTGGGATAAAAGTCGATGTCCGTATCGGGGTTCTGCTGATCTAGCTGATCAGGAAACTCTTCACGGTCATCGTAAGGGGGTTGGTCATCATCCGCGTAGGCAGCTTCGATCTGTTCTCCACAGTGGCAGCAGTAGAGATCTGAGTCTTCCCAGTTGATCTCGACACCTACGAGTCTCCAATCGTCACCCATGTCTGCCTCATCGACATGTTCGGCCTCAGAGTCAGCACAGTGGTGACAAAGAGACTCCCCGTCTGCCAGTACGGCATACTTGGGGTAACCTCCGGGCCAAGCATAGGGGTGCTTGACGAGGTCTTGACGCATTTCGGTGGGGGTCTGTAAGGTCATGAATTCGGACATGGTGCCTCTTTGATTTGAGGGTAGAAAGAATGACACCCCGGAAGTATCGAGGTGTCACAGGGAGATCACTTGGGTGTGATGACTACATTCGCAGGACGGGTCAGTACGGTTTGAGGACAACCTTTGTAGGTCTCGTGGGCTTTGATGGTTGCCTTGAGGGTGTACTGGTCCCCGGTCTTAACTTCGGTGATGCGTCGACCTTCGTCTTCGATGATGGTCAGGGGGATAGCGAGACCCGTGTACTTGTAGACGTTGCCATCAGCATCTTCAAAGATGAGGATGTCCTTGTAACCGGGGTCCCGGTAGAATTGTGGCTGGTACTCAAACCCGGTCTTGTACTTGAGGGTCAAAACAAACTCTCGACGTTCTTTGACTTCACCCACATGACCCTTGGTCTTGATGGCTTCGGCACGTTCAGCATCACGCTCGAGTTTGCGTTCGGCACGTTTGGCTCTGATCTTGCGGACAGCCTCAACCTGTCGAGGTGAAAGCTTACCGTAGTTGTTGAAGGATTCTGCCATCTGCTTGAGGAATGGGTTACCGTAGTGCTCGTACTTGATGTAGCTGATGATCTCCGCTGCATCACTGTAGGTACGGAGAAAGGTTGTGGTGGCGTTGTGAATGATACGGGCCTTGGTCGCTGCAGCGTAGCGTTCTGGGTATTCGATGATGTTCATGATGCCTCTATGAGTTTGAGTTGAGATTGCAATCGTCGAAGTGAAGCAAAGCCAAGACGCTGAACGTCATGTTCAGCGATAGCCTTCCTGAGCTTTGCGATACGTTCCTGTTTGGTCATTGGTGCCTCTAGAATTAGAATTGTTGGAAGATTATTGTTTCATCGGTGCACCCGACGACTTGTGTCTCGTCAGCTAAATCTTCTGCTAGATCTTCGAGTGACTCGTGCTTCTCGAACATCTGATAGTCACAGTCGAATTCTTCTAGGGTGCATTCGACGAAATCACAGCAGATAGCAATCACGTCGAGTTGGAAGGATTCACCACAGTGGTCTTCGAGATCTGTGAAATACTCGAAGAGTAGGTCCAGTGCGGCTGGTGAGAATTGCGTTTCTCGTCCATAGGCTTTGAACGCCTGATGGAATCCTGCATTGTCGATGGTCTGGTACATGGTGCCTCTTGATCGTGGTGGTTGGTGCCCGGAGGCACGTTGAAGATGCATATGTCTAGGCATATACATGGGGGATATACATTGGGAGTCTCGTGAGACCTTGAAGATATCAAGATCTCAAGAGACCACCGAAGTGGTCAGGGGGTTGGTCAGTATCTGGTGTGGTACCACTCCCAGAAGTCTAAGGAATGTGCCCAGAAGTGGTGCTCCCGGTCAGAGTCTGCATAGTAGCAGTAGGTACCGGGGTCACTCTCACTGAACGTGATCTCGATACCGTGTGGTTCTGCCGTTTGAGACAGGTGTTGGTAGTACTCCCCGATCCTCAGATCGTAGGCTTCAGCATCTGCCTCGTTGCATCCGTCGAGGGAAGCCTCTCGAAGTGTGACCTCGTGAATAGTAATCATTGGTGCCTCCAAAGAAGTAAGGTGTTGCAAGGTCTAGAGAGTATCGAGACCTTGCAGGAAATTAAAAGATAAAGTCTACATAGACTTCGGTGGTCCCGTCTTGGGAGATAGCGTTGGGTCGCCCGTCAGTCCAACTGATGAGCACATAACAATGTCCTCCTCTATCGTAATGCCCCCGAACCCAGACGGGACCGTTCGGCTTGAGCCTGACGGGTGTACCCTTCTTGACTTTGGACAGTGGCTTGAGCTTACCAAAGTCAGGGGTAAGGAGTGATGCCTTCGGGTCAGGGACCAGTTTGCCTTGCAGCAAAATCGGAAGATTTCTTCCGCCTTTGTCGATCACTACCGGGGATTCGTAGTCCCGGGTCAGGATTGCGTAGGATTCACCCTTACAAAACTCGAAGTTGTACCCTGCTGACTTAGCGAGGGTGATGATGCGTTGTACGGCTGAGTGCATTATGCCTCCTTGTTTGCTTCGGTTCTGAGCCATTCAATTGACTCATAGGTTCCGTAGACATCCTCACCATCACTGGTGAAGTTGAGATCGACACGGTCCAGATGACGGTAGTAGTCCACTCCGGTGGATACCGTCCGCTCGAAATCTGCACTGTCCAAGACTGCTTGGATTGGTGTAGTAAGGGATGTGACTCGCTGATTTTGATAATGCATGGTGCCTCTCAAGGTTTGGGTAATCTAAGATGCTGACTTACGATAGACTATCTAAAGAAATCAACATCGACGATCACCCTCCCGAACCGGATTGACCGGGCGTTTTACCGGGAACTTGGATCGTGCGCTTATAGGGTAGGGTCTGGCATCTTCTCCTGACCGAACCTTGGGGACCCGTGATCTAGTGATCATCGGGAAGCGTTCTCTGGGGTCCTCTCTTTGTCGTCCAACTAAGCGACTACTAGCCGGGTTATGCCGGGGAGGTCCATCTGGTTGTCGTACCGGGCCGACCGGGATGGTCGGGCTTACCGGGGAAGATCGAAGTAGCTGGTCACCCTGATCGGTGCCAGTGGCAACAAACCTATCAGCATTCTGTTTTGACAGTCAATACTTTTTTTAAGAATAAATGAGATTTATTTTGCAATGCCGCTTGTTTACTGGTCTGCAGAGGATAATTTTTTTTGACTTAGGTCTTAATTGTAGGGATGAGATGATAATTCTGGGGAGGATCTGAAGAGGAAGATTTGATCTTTCCAGCTACATCAAACTGATCTTGAGGTAGGCTGTCAAGCTGCATCAAACTGATCTTGAGGTAGGATAAGCTGACTAGTAGGTAACTGAAGGGGGTGGGGTTCTTTCCCTTTTATAGTAGGGGTACGGGAATCCACAGTACCAGTCAGATATCTCTAAGTATTTGATTTACTTTATTAAATTATATTAAAAAAGCTACTGGTACTCTCTGGTACCATAATTGGACCATGAAGATTTTCTATAAGTATCTAATATTATTAGATATTCTTCTGGTACCATTGGTCTCGCAGTAAAAAAAGTATTCTGAAAATATATAAGAGAGACATATATGTTACTACTCTATAACTGTATTTAGAAAATAGTTTATAACGGCAGTCCAATGGTACCAACCATTATAGTCAACAATAATAGTACTTTAACCCTTTTTCGTCATGGTCCAATCATGGTCCACGATGGTACCAGAACGTCCACAACTACGAAGGGATGAGAAAAAGATATAATAAGGTTTACTTTAAGCGCAATCTTGTAACGTCATAAGTCTCACTTTAAGTTAAGGGACATTGCCTTGAGAGTTATCCTTAATCTGGTAAGCTTAGAAGACAATTTAATCCCTACTCTGAAGGTATATGACAGAAGCACTTCCAGATTTAGCTGAACTACGAATAGACCTACCTTTCCCGGTATCGCTTAACACCTACTACAAAAAGTTTCGTAATCGGCTAATGATCAGTGAAGACGGTCGACAGTTCAGAGATCGAGTGATCAAGATCATACAGAACAGGACTAAAGGACATCGGTTTAACGATAGTGCCCGGTTGTCTCTTAGTGTTCGCTTAGTTACTCCAGATAGGAGAAAGAGGGATCTAGATAATTTCTGTGGCAAGGCTCTGCAGGATGCATTGCAACACTCTGGGCTATTTAAAGATGATTCCCAGATTGATCACTGCAATTACATCCGAGGGGAAGTAGATAAAGAAGATCCACGGGTCGAGGTTTTCCTTGTCGATCTTGGCACGACAACGGTCGAATCTAAACTAGTTGATGACGAACACATAGAGATTCCCTCTGATGCTATTTATGTAGCTATGGGAAAGCTTGCTGAAGTACTGCTTGAGAACGCACCAACAGACCTGATGGCATACGATGAGGCAACGCATGACCCGGAGTTCCCCCGAAATGAATTCTTAGCTTTTATGCAATTAAACGAGCAATTTGAAAACAGCATCTACAATGAAGAGGATAATCCTCTTGGACTAGGTTTAGAGCCTGTAAGAAAACTTCACACCCTTTGGAGAGAAATGCACGAGCAGAGTTTGAACTAATGGATTCAGTAACGAAGTCTGTGCTGGATAAGTATCTAGACAGAGCAGTAGCCGGGAAGAACAAATACGGCACTGACATGGATAGAAACGATCTGAATGTAGTGCAGTGGCTACAGCACTTGCAGGAAGAGATGATGGACGCAACCCTTTACATTGAAAAACTATTACACGAGCAGGAGAAGCATGAGCGAGTTTACAAAGTCAATTAACGACGAAGGTATGGAGATGATGAATCGCATGTGGCAGTTGTTTCAACCTCTAAACAATATGTGGCAGCGAGTGCTAAAAGACCCAAGTAAGAAGGAGAACTACTTCTGGACTGATGAAGAACTCCTGACAATCAAGCACACCGCAGAAGCTTTTGTTAGTGGAGATAAGTCGGGAAAGTAAATAAGGCTGGAATAGCTAGGTCTTGGGAGAGACTCGTGGCTTTGTGTGAACACATAGCAGAGCCACACTTCACTACTTTGGAGACTGCCGAACTGCTTGGTATTGAGAGACGCACAGTTGACTATTGGATTCACAACAAAAAGCTTCCCGTAAGGTGGATTGAGGGACGCAATTACGTTCGGCTCTGTGACTTGGAAAAGATTCTGTATGAAGGATCAGCGAGTGTCGAAAGAGAAAAGAATAGACGGTTAAAAGATTCTGCTAGTTTAAAGAAACATCGTGCTCCCCCAACACACAAAAAGCTCAAGGCAGCAAGTAATTCCAGCTACCACAAAAGTACCTGAGACTATGTCAGAGTTTAACGAAGCAAAAAAGCAGTTACTGCAAGAAACCAAGGACAAACGCTTGGCCTTGCTCCAGAGTCTAGATTTTTTGTGGTTGTCAAGTGAATTGCACAAACAATATGCCAAAGCTGATCAGGCTGATGATGTTCGTGCTGCAACAAGTGTGCTAAGTGTCCTCGCTGATAAACTGAAATTATTTGAAAGAGCAGAAGCTTCGAGGCTACAACTAAAAGCAGAAAAGTGGTCTGCTAATGATTTGCTTACAGTTCAATTTGACCTTCTAAAAAATGCCGTTGAACATGGAAATCTACCACTGGCTA
>Ga0255772_10005896_pt1 | contig 11267 bp, 6 predicted proteins | sample 071ome_34_FD_179970 | JGI IMG/M metagenome (GOLD analysis project Ga0255772, IMG submission 179970) | Coastal salt marsh microbial communities from the Groves Creek Marsh, Skidaway Island, Georgia - 071411BT metaG (version 2) | ecosystem: Environmental > Aquatic > Marine > Intertidal zone > Salt... | reverse complement strand
GCTTTCTCATCATCAGAGTCTTTCGACTTGATAGAAAGGCTGATAGTGCGGTTCTTACGGTCAACAGCTACGATCTTAGCTTCAACTGCATCACCTTCGTTTAGTACGTTACGAGCATCTTCAACGCGGTCGTTGCTGATCTCAGAAGCTTTTAGAGTCGCTTCAACGTCTGCAGCTAGTTCAACTACAGCGCCTTTCGCGTCAACTTCTTTAACTGTACCGTTTACGATTGCACCCTTGTCGTTTTCAGCAACGAACTCAACGAATGGATCGCTTTCTAGTTGCTTAACACCTAGAGAGATACGCTCACGCTCTGGGTCGATAGACAAGATAACAGTTTCGATTTCGTCGCCTTTCTTATATGCACGTACTGCATCTTCACCAGCTTCGTTCCAGCTGATGTCAGAAAGGTGAACTAGACCGTCGATGCCACCGTCAAGACCGATGAAGATACCGAAGTCAGTGATAGACTTGATCTTACCAGTAACTTTGTCGCCCTTGTTGAAGTTGCCAGAGAAGTTTTCCCATGGGTTAGTGTGACACTGTTTGATACCTAGAGAGATACGACGACGCTCTTCGTCGATATCAAGTACCATAACTTCAACGTCATCACCAACTTGAACAACTTTAGATGGGTGGATGTTCTTGTTAGTCCAATCCATTTCAGAAACGTGAACAAGACCTTCTACGCCTTCTTCAAGCTCTGCGAAACAACCGTAGTCAGTTAGGTTAGTTACGCGTGCAGTCACTTTCGCACCTTCTGGGTAACGATCAGTGATTGCTTGCCATGGATCTTCACCTAGCTGCTTAAGACCTAGAGATACGCGGTTACGCTCACGGTCGAACTTAAGAACTTTAACATTGATTTCGTCACCAACGTTTACGATCTCGCTTGGGTGCTTGATACGCTTCCAAGCCATATCAGTGATGTGTAGAAGACCGTCAACACCACCAAGATCAACGAACGCACCGTAGTCAGTAAGGTTCTTAACGATACCTTTAACTTCTGCACCTTCAGCCAACTCAGCAAGAAGAGCGTCACGCTCTGCACTGTTTTCAGCTTCAAGAACTGCACGGCGAGAAACAACAACGTTGTTACGCTTCTGATCTAGCTTAATTACTTTGAAGTCTAGCTCTTTGCCTTCCAAGTGCGCAGTATCGCGAACTGGACGAACATCAACCAAAGAACCAGGTAGGAATGCACGGATGCTGTTAACGTCAACTGTGAAGCCGCCTTTAACTTTACCGTTGATGATACCTTTAACGATTTCACCAGCATCGTAAGCTTTTTCAAGCTCAATCCAAGACTCAGCACGCTTAGCTTTTTCACGAGATAGACGAGTTTCACCCCAACCATCTTCTACTGCTTCCAAAGCAACCTGAACTTCGTCACCAACGTTTAGATCGAATTCGCCGCTTTCGCTAACGAACTGAGAACGTGGGATAACACCTTCAGATTTAAGACCAGCGTGAACTGTAACCCAATCACCAGTGATATCTACGATGATACCAGTAACGATTGAACCAGGTTTCATGTCTACCGTTTTAAGGCTTTCTTCAAATAACTCAGCAAAGCTTTCGCTCATTGTTATACCTAATATATGTATGTGGTTAAGGCCAGCGTAAACCGGTCAAGACCACTCACCATGCACCAGTCTGCATGGGTCTGCTTATGTAACCCTGTCGATTACCTCGACTGGAATTGTCGGTAATCACAGGTATTTAGTAATTAGATCAAACCTACGTCCGCAAGCCTTTCAGAAATTAGACTGACCACTTCATCAATGGATAAATTGGTACTGTCGATCTCAATGGCGTCTTCCGCAGGCCTAAGTGGCGCTACTTCCCGATTCATATCGCGTTCGTCGCGCGCTTTGATCTCGCTTAAAATGGCGGCAATACTAACAGAATCACCGCTCGCCTTCAACTGATTAAAGCGCCGTTCAGCCCTTTCTTCTGCTGAAGCATTCAGATACACCTTCACAGGAGAGCCAGGAAAAACCACTGTGCCCATATCACGGCCATCCGCAATCAACCCGTTCTCTGTTGCAAACGCTCGCTGACGGTCCAATAACGCATCTCTAACCGGCGTTAGAGCAGCTACTTTAGAAGCCGCATCACCACATTTTTCCGTTCGAATTTTCGAAGACACATCTTCACCTTCAAACACGGGGATCAACAACTCAGAGCCTTCTTCCAACTTAAACTCTACATCCAGATTCAAAGCCAACTTAGCCAATGCTGCCACGTCATCCAGTGCAATACCATGCTTTAATGCACCAAAAGCTACCAGGCGATACAAAGCACCACTATCAAGCAAATCCCAGCCCAGTTTCTGAGACAGAATTTTTGCTACGGTACCTTTACCACTGCCACTCGGCCCATCAATTGTCAGAACTTTCAACATATCGAAACTATTCCCAGCCCACTTAAAAAAAAGACCTCCGTCGGAGGCCTTTATCAAAAACGATAATTCTACACTTACTGAGCACTATCTACATTAGCAGTAATGTTGATACCCACTTCCTGAGCCAACTCAACAAAGTTAGGGAAGGAAGTCGCTACGTGCTCAGCACCTTTAACAATAATCTCACCCTTAGCACGCAGGCTAGCCACAGTGAATGACATAGCAATACGATGATCACCATGACTAAGCACAGTTGCAGAGCCCATTTCACCGCCCTTGATAATCATGCCATCCGGCGTTGGTTTGGCATCAATACCAAGGTCGATTAAACCATCAGCCATCACTTGAATGCGGTCACTCTCTTTAACACGAAGCTCTTCTGCGCCAGTAAGAACGGTCTCACCTTCAGCACATGCGGCTGCGATAAACAATACAGGGAACTCATCAATTGCCAAAGGCACTTGATCTTCAGGGATATGAATACCCTTCAGCTGAGCGGAACGAACACGAATATCAGCAACCGGCTCGCCACCCACTTCTTTTTCATTAAGAAGCTCCAAGTCAGCACCCATAGCTCGAAGAATATTAATCACACCAACACGAGTAGGATTCATACCCACATGACGGATAGTTAAGTCTGCATTTTCTGCAATTGAAGCAGCAACCATAAAGAAAGCAGCCGAAGAGATATCTGAAGGCACATCAATCTTGGTTGCAGATAAGGAACCACCCGACTGCAAGGTTGCCGTTGGACCCTCAGTCTTCACTTCATAACCAAAGCCATTCAACATACGTTCGGTATGATCACGGGTTGGTGCTGGCTCAGTGGTACTTGTTTGACCATCAGCATAAAGGCCCGCCAAAAGCACACAGGACTTAACCTGAGCCGAAGCCATCGGCAAATCGTAGTGAATGCCTTTTAACTGCTGATTGCCTTTAATTTTAATTGGAGGACGACCACCCTCACCTGTCTCAATCACAGCGCCCATTTCACGCAACGGTTTGGCAACACGCTCCATCGGTCGCTTGGAAAGTGATTCATCACCCGTCAGCGTAACATCAAACTCCTGACCTGCCAGAAGACCACACAACAAGCGCATTGAGGTGCCAGAGTTACCCATATACAAAGGACCTGGAGGTGGCTGAAGACCATGCAAACCAGCACCATAAATTTTCACCTTGCCGTCGTATGGGCCTTCGATTACAACACCCATATCACGAAATGCCTGAAGGGTAGAAAGAGCATCTTCACCCTCAAGGAAGCCCTCTACTTCAGTGATGCCTTTTGCCAAAGCACCCAACATGATAGAACGATGAGAAACAGACTTGTCACCCGGAACACGGATTGAGCCCTGAGCAGTACCGCCCGGTTTAACATGATATTCAAGTTTATTAGTAGTCATAGGTTTTAAATACGGAGTACCGTCTAATATACGATTAAAATGTTCTCTAGCCGCTTTCGCCCGGGTAAAAATCCCAAGCATTTCCTGGCTATTTTGATTCAAAATTGCTTCTTTAACTCGCTGAACCCCTTGCTCAAAGTGCTCCAGCGAACGCATCACAGCGCGTGTATTTGTTAAAAAGATATCGTGCCACATGGTCGGATCGCTGGCCGCGATACGCGTAAAGTCCCTGAAACCACCGGCTGCGTATCTGAAAATATCCAGATTCTGATCTTCGCGAGCAAGCGTATCCACCAAAGAAAAGGCCAACAAATGCGGTAAATGACTGGTAGAAGCCAACACCTGATCATGATATTCAGGCGACATCGCTAAAACTTCAGCCCCAGTCGAAGCCCACAGCTTTCTCACTGAGTTAACGGCTTTTGATGAAACCCCTGATGGTGGTGTAATAATAATTTTATGCTTGGCAAACAAAGTAGCATCCGCTGATGCCACACCACTTTTTTCAGAACCGGCAATAGGATGACCCGGCACAAAACAACGAGGAAGGAAGCCAAATGCATCAGCAACAGCATCAATCACAGTGCCCTTCACACTTCCCACATCCGTAATAATGGTTTGATCCGCAATGTGATCGCGCATTTCACGCAAAACCGGATTCATCGCCTTAACCGGCACAGAAAGCATGATCACATGAGCACGCTCTGCACCCGACGGCAATGATTCAGCTTTTTCATCAATTACACCCAATCTGAGCGCAGCATCCATCTCGTCAGGATTTCGATCGTAACCGATAATATGCAATTCAGGGTTCGCAGCCTTTACTGCCTTAGCAAAGGAACCACCAATTAGGCCAAGCCCTACAACAAAGATATTCTCAACAGGCAGCGCCTGAATGATTTTTTCTTTATTCGACATTAAGATCCATCTCTTTCAGGACATCAATAAAGCGCTGATTTTCTTCTTGCGTTCCAATACTCACACGAAGAAATGTTGGCATGCCATAGTTTGCCACCGGACGAAGAATCACACCTGCTTCTAGAAATGCCTGATTGATAGGTGCAGCATCACGACCAAAATCCACCGTGATAAAATTACCCTTACTTGGAACATAGGCTAACCCTTTACTCTCAAGTGCAGAAATAATTTGAGCCATTCCCTGGTCATTAACCTGCTTACTTCTTTCCAGATAATCCTTGTCAGCCAAAGCTGCTTTCGCTGCTGCCAACGCAAAAGAATCTACGTTAAATGGCTGACGAACTCGATTCAACAAATCCGCAATTTCCGGCGCACTAGCCGACCACCCCACTCTCAATGCAGCAAGGCCATACGCCTTAGAGAAAGTTCGGGTGACAATCAGGTTCGGATACTGGCCAAGCAACTCAAGACCATCCGGGTAATCAGCATCACTGACATACTCGCTGTATGCCTCATCCAATACAACCACCACATGATCAGGCACCTTAGCCATAAAGCCCTGAAATTCTTCAAGACCAAACATGGTTCCGGTTGGATTATTTGGATTAGCAAGGAACACAACACGCGTTTGATCATTAATCGCGCTGGCCATAGCATCCAGATCATGACCATAATCTTTTGCTGGAACAATATTCAGATCAGCACCTACCGCCTGGGTAGAAATTGGATAGACTGCAAAAGCGTACTGGGAGAAAACTGCGTTAGTGCCTGACTGTAAAAATGTTCTGGCAATCAGATCCAGAACATCATTAGAACCGTTGCCCAACGTAATTTGGGAAGTTTGTATTCCAAACTCTTCTGACAATGCCTGCTTAAGTTCAAAGCCGTTACCATCCGGATAACGCGTTAGTTCAGACAACTCACCTTCGATAGCTTCTTTTACTTTTGGGCTAGGCCCCAACGGGTTTTCATTACTCGCAAGTTTCACGATAGAGTCAGGATCCAGACCAAGCTCACGAGCTAACTCATCCACTGGCTTACCTGGTAAGTACGGGTGTAATTTGGCAACACCTGTCACTGCATTTTCTAGAATTTTTGCTAATCCCTGACTCATTCTGCTGATTCCTTTAAAAACTACTAACCAATTCAACCGACTAAAGAACACCACATGGGTATGAACCAAGAATCTTAAGGTCCGTCGCTCTCTCACCAACGTCAGTCAGTGCCTTTTGAACAACCTCATCGGTTTGATGACCTTTGAAATCAATAAAGAATACATAGTTCCACGCACCGGATTTTGACGGTCGCGTCTCAACGCGGGTCAAATCAATCCCTAAACGATGAAACGGTTCAAGCAAATCATGCAGTGCACCCGGCTTATTACGCATCCCTACAAGAATGGAGGTCTTATCATCGCCACTCGGAGGAACAGGCTGGCCACCAATAATAAGGAATCGAGTAGAATTATCCGGTTGATCTTCAATTTTCTCGGAAAGCTTCTTCAAGTCATAAAGATCAGCGGCTGTTTCACCGGCGATCGCAGCTGCATTCCACTCACCACGAACGTGCTTAGCGGCTTCAGCGTTACTGCTAACAGCAACACGCTCGGCTAATGGTAAGTTTGCATCCAACCATTTACGGCATTGAGCTAATGACTGAGCATGGGAATAGATACGCGAGATCTTATCTTCCTTAGTCACATCACTCATTAATAAATGATGATGAATACGTAAAACAACTTCACCACAAATGTGAACACTGCTGTCCAGGAAGTTGTCTAGCGTATGATTAACCACACCCTCGGTGCTGTTTTCTACAGGCACTACACCATATGCTACAGAACCAGCAGCCACTTCACGAAATACTTCATCAATAGCACCCATAGGCACTGTAACAGCTGAATGACCGAAGTGTTTCAATGCAGCTTCCTGGGTAAATGTCCCTTCCGGCCCTAAAAAAGCTACCTTTACCGGATCTTCCAAAGCCAGACACGCAGACATGATTTCACGGAAAAGTCGCGCCATCTCTTCGTCATCAAGAGGACCTTCGTTCAAGTCCATAATTTTTCGCAACACCTGAGCTTCGCGCTCCGGACGATAAAACTGAGTACTATCCGCACCGGCTGCAGTTTTTACTTCAGCAACACGCTGGGCACAGCCAGCACGATCACTGATCAGTTTTAAAATTTGCTTATCAAGAGAATCGATTTGATCTCTTAGACTTAATAATTCTTTCTCTGTAGACATCGTTTAAGGACCCAATAATGATCTTGTCTTAGATAAATTCTTAAGCGTGTTCTTTTTCAAACGCCTTCATGAAGTCGATCAATGCATCTACCGCTTTCTCAGGTACCGCGTTATAGATACTGGCTCGCATACCACCCACAGAACGATGTCCTGCAAGATTTAATAAACGAGCTTCTTCAGACTTCTTCAAAAAGGTGGAATCCAGTGAATCATCAGCCAAAACAAAAGGAACGTTCATTTTTGAACGATAACGCACATCCACAGGATTCGAGTAAAAATTGCTTTGATCGATAAAACTGTAAAGTTTCTCTGCTTTACGTGCATTAACCTTGGCCATTTCTGACAAACCGCCATTACGCTTCAGCCATTTAAATACCAAACCAGCCAGATACCAGGAATAAGTTGGCGGCGTGTTATTCATAGAAGCCGCTTTAGCATGCGTCTCGTAGTTGAACATAGTTGGCGTAAAGTCTTTGGCTTTACCCAACAAGTCTTTACGAACAATCACGATTGTCAGACCTGCTGGACCAATGTTCTTTTGAGCACCTGCGTAAATCAAACCAAATTTATTAACATTTAATGGCTCAGATAAAATGCTGGACGAGTAATCTGCAACCAAAGGCGCATCCACTTCTGGAATAAAATCATACTCAACACCACCAATGGTTTCATTCGGCGTGTAATGAAGATAGGCCGCATCTTTGGAAAGATTCCAGCTTTCAAATGCTGGAACCGTTGAAAACTTCTGCTCTTCGCTTGAAGCAACAACATTGACATCACAATAACGCTTAGCTTCTGCAATAGCCTTCTTCGACCACTGCCCCGTATTTACATAATCAGCAACGGTCTTATCGCCTAACAGATTCAATGGAACCATAGAAAACTGCGAGCTAGCACCACCCTGCACAAACAATACTTCGTAGTCATCACTGATAGACAGCAAATCACGAAAATCTTGCGTTGCTTCTTCTGCAATGGAAACAAATTCCTTACTGCGGTGGCTCATTTCCATTACAGAAGAACCTGCTCCGTGCCAGTCCAGGATTTCTTCCTGAGCTTGAAACAATACTTCGTCCGGCAATGCCGCCGGTCCTGCACAAAAGTTGTATGCTCTAGACATTGGGTTTTCCAGATTTCTATGTCAGTAAACTAAAGCTATCCTGAAAAAGGACAGCAAAATATTAAGTAGTAAAATCAATAAACGGCCTGAAAATTCAGACCGTTATATAGCTTCCGCTGAACCGTAGAGATTTATTCTTCTGTTGGCGCAGAATCCGAAGAACCTTCCTGAGCCTCAGACGTTTCGACTACCTCGCCTTCTTCATCTGACTCAAGTTCAGCAGGCTCTGCAATACGCTCAACACTTACCAGTTTTTCATCGCCAGTAAGATTAATCAGACGAACACCCTGTGTGTTACGACCCAATACCGAAACTTCATCGATACGAGTACGAACCAAGGTTCCCTGATCACTGATCAGCATCATCTCATCGCCATCATGAATTAGCGTTGCACCGACCATCTCACCATTACGGTCAGTCGTCTGCATACCAATCACACCTTGACTACCACGGTTATAGGTTGGGAAGTCAGAAACGTTAGTACGCTTACCATAACCATTTTCACTGGCGGTTAAGATGTAGCCTTCCTGATCAGGAATAATCAGTGAGATTACACGTGCATCGTCAGCCATCTTGATACCACGTACACCACGAGCCGTACGACCCATAGCGCGTACATCCTGCTCATTAAAGCGAACTACTTTACCGGTATTCGCCGACAGCATAATGTCTTGATCACCATCCGTAATCGCAGCACCAATCAGCTTGTCATCATCCTGAAGCTCAACCGCAATCAAACCTGAACTACGTTGACGAGCAAAGGCTGTCAAATCAACCTTCTTAACAATACCGCGCTGAGTTGCCATAAATACGTAATGACCTTCAACGTATTCCTTAACAGGCAGGATAGTCGAAACCTTTTCATCTTCATCAAGCGGCAACAAGTTAACGATCGGACGCCCTTTTGCCTGACGGCTTCCCGACGGAATCTCAAATACCGTCAACCAATACACCTTACCTTTATCGGTAAACAACATAATGGTTTCATGGGAATTCACGACTAACAGGTGCTCGATGTAATCTTCATCTTTCATGTCAGTGGCAGATTTACCTTTACCACCACGACGTTGTGCCTGATAAGTGTCCAACGGTTGAGTTTTCGCATAACCGCCGTGAGAAATAGTCACAACCATTTCTTCTTCAGGAATCAAATCAGCGACTGTCAGATCCTGACGAGAAGCAATAATTTCAGAACGACGTTCGTCACCATACTCTTCTACAATTGCCTCAAGCTCTTCACGGATAACTTCCATCAAACGCTCACGGCTACCAAGAATTTCCAGCAACTCAGCAATCAGATCAATTTTCTCTTTGTACTCATTGATGAGTTTTTCATGCTCTAGACCCGTTAAACGGTGAAGACGCAATTCAAGAATCGCCTGAGCCTGCTCTGGCGACAGATGATATTTACCATCATGCATTCCATATTTTTCAGGAAGCTCTTCCGGACGGCATGCATCAGAACCCGCACGTTCAAGCATCTCCATCACATCACCCGGCAACCAAGGCGTATCAATCAAACGCTCTTTAGCAATAGCGGCAGTAGGAGATTTTTTGATGGTTTCAATGACAGGATCGATATTAGCAAGAGCAACTGCCAGGCCTTCCAACACATGACCACGCTCACGAGCTTTTCGTAATTCAAATACTGTACGACGGGTAACAACTTCGCGACGATGCTGCACAAAAGCTTCTAACAGCTCTTTAAGATTCAACGTCTTAGGCTGACCATCAACCAAGGCAACCGTGTTAATACCGAATACATTTTCCAGCGGCGTTTGAGAGAACAGATTATTAACAACAACATCTGCATTTTCACCGCGCTTAAGATCTACAGCAATACGAAGACCGTCTTTATCCGACTCATCACGGAGTTCGGAAATACCCTCAATCTTCTTATCCTTAACAAGCTCTGCAATCTTCTCGATCAAACGAGCCTTGTTCACCATGTAAGGAATTTCAGTGAAGACAATAGTCTCTCGACCACTCTTGGAATCTTCTTCTACGTGATGGCGCGCACGCATATAAATACGGCCACGACCTGTACGATAGGCCTGAATGATACCGGCACGACCATTAATATAAGCACCTGTTGGGAAGTCTGGACCCGGGATGTATTCCATCAGCCCATCAATATCCAAATCAGGATTTTCAATCAATGCTAAACACCCACTGATCACTTCAGTCAGGTTGTGAGGCGGAATATTGGTCGCCATACCTACCGCAATACCAGAAGAACCATTCACAAGAAGATTGGGAATACGGGTAGGCATTACCTCAGGAATTTGTTCCGTACCGTCATAGTTCGGTACAAAATCAACGGTCTCTTTTTCAAGGTCCGCCTGGATCGCATGAGCGATCTTGTTCATGCGAACTTCGGTATAACGCATGGCGGCCGCAGCATCACCATCAATCGAACCAAAGTTACCCTGACCATCGACAAGCATGTAACGCATTGAGAAAGGCTGAGCCATACGTACGATGGTATCGTAAACTGCAGAATCACCATGTGGGTGATATTTACCGATAACATCACCAACCACACGGGCTGATTTCTTATATGGTTTATTCCAGTCATTACCCAGTACGTTCATCGCATACAAAACTCGACGGTGTACTGGTTTTAATCCATCTCGAACATCCGGCAGTGCTCGACCTACGATAACGCTCATTGCGTAATCAAGATAGGACTGCTGGAGTTCTTCCTCAATATTGATATTACTTACTTGTTTGGCAAATTCGACCATAAAACCTAATTCCCTTGTCGTCGCATAGCGCATACGCAAAAAGCATGTAATTCAGGATGCTTTCTCTTGTTTTGAAAGCCTTTTATGTTCTTAAAATAGAGACCTGAATTTCTGCAACTACCGTTAAACCAATGCGCATCCAGCGATGCTTGATCGGAAGTTTCCTTAAAAGAGCAAGTTAACTGTCCAAAAATAAGAACGAAATCATACACCAAGCCAGCTGTTTTTTATAGAAAAACATCACTCAATGGGAGACAATACCTCACCTCGAAAAATCAGCACACATTCTGTCTTCAACGACTCCTGTCTGCAGCCGTTAAACCAAGGACAATTAACGATGACCCAAGCCCTGACCGCATTGGAAGCTCAATGGATAATTCAGTTTACTGAGCCTTACGTTCTGGAAAATCATACCCTGATAATTTC